>Ga0181597_10002331_pt1 | contig 20648 bp, 12 predicted proteins | sample 041ome_5_FD_148647 | JGI IMG/M metagenome (GOLD analysis project Ga0181597, IMG submission 148647) | Coastal salt marsh microbial communities from the Groves Creek Marsh, Skidaway Island, Georgia - 041403US metaG (spades assembly) | ecosystem: Environmental > Aquatic > Marine > Intertidal zone...
AACTCCTTCTGGCCAAGCAACTTGAATAGTTGCCTTAACTCCAGCAACATCAGTAAGTGATCTAGCTAGTTTTAATTGGCATTCCATACAAACTAATCCATTTACTTTTCCTAAAACCGTTTCAGCACTATTAGCTGTAACGTTTAATGAAAATAACATAATAAAGACAACAATAATTTTTTTCATATAATTTCCTATAACTTAATTTTAAAAATAATATTTACTTAATAAAAAATTAAGTTTAATATTATTTTTTATTATGTAAATCATTATAATAATGATTTTAGAAATTAATTCTGATCCATCTGAATTAAAAAAGGTTAGAGAAAAAGTAGAAGTTTTTTGTAAAGAAAATCAAATTAAAGTTAATCTTTTAGAAATCAAATTAGCAATTGATGAAGCATTACAAAATATTATTCGTCATGCATATAAACTTGATAAAACAAAAAAGATAACCATAAAATTAGAAAAAATATCTGGAGATAGTTTTAAAGCAGAGATTAGAGATTTTGGTGAACGGGTTCCAATAGATCAAATTAAACACAGAGCATTAGATGATATTAAACCAGGTGGTCTAGGTGTACATTTTATAAAGAGTATTTCTAAAGAAATGACATATGAACATAAAGATGAAGCCGGAACTTTATTAACTTTAGTCTTTTAATTACTCTTCTTTAAGAAGTTTTGGCTCAGAACATTTATAAAATTGGTTAGAGCCCCTTAGAGATTTTTGAAGAATTGCCAATTCGTTTGAATTTTTATTATAAGTGACGTTTGTTTGTAAGCCTTTCATATCCCCCTTGGAAGAGAAAGAAGATGGGGTTTGCCTCTCCATTTGAAAGTTTTTTTTAGTTTTTGAATTATTAACATTAGTCAAAATAACTTGCTTTCTCTTATTTGAATAAACCCAAGTAGTTGTATTTTTATTATTTTTACAACTTAATTCATAAATATTTGCATTAGAATTTTTTGGAATAAAAGTTATAATTAACAATACTATGACAAACTTTAAAAAAAATTTAGATAACATAAAATTATTTATTATTGCTTTTTTTGCATTTTTAGCTGCTCATTATTTTTATAATAATATCATAACAAAGTCTACTGCTAGCAATATAAAATTCATAGAAGTTGAAGTTGAAATGAATGGTAAGGTTAATCTTAATTTAGATTGTAAGGGAGCAATTAATCCTAATCCTTCAAATGTAAATAGAGGTCTTGGAGAGAAAACAGAAAATAATTGTGTAGGGACTGGAACTTTCTCAGCAACTATTCCACAACAACGATTTACTGAAAGTCCAAATTAGTTTTATTCAACTAATTTTTTTAATTTTAAACCTTCTAAACATTTTTCCATCGTAAACATTCCATCTTTAGCAGATGTTTGAAGTGTAGATTGGATTTGTTCAGTTTTACCTTCTCTAATCAAATTTCTAATTGCAGGTGTACCGGTCATTACTTCGTGGCAACCAATTCTTCCACCACCTTTCTTTTTTAAAAGTTGTTGAGACATTACTAATCGAATTGATCCAGCTAACATTGTTTGCGCTTGTTCTTTTTGCGCTGGTGGAAATACATCTAAGATCCTGGTTATAGTTGAAGAGGCACTACTTGCGTGCAATGTTCCAAAAACTAAGTGACCTGTTTCAGCAGCAGTCAATGCTAATGAAATAGTTTCAAGATCTCTCATTTCACCAACTAAAATTACATCTGGGTCTTGTCTTAATGCAGATTTTAAAGCTTTAGCAAAACTTCCTGTATCTTTTCCAACTTCCCTTTGAGAAATAATACTTTTTTTTGCAGGGTGAACAAATTCAATAGGATCTTCAATGGTAATTATATTTTCTGCTCTGTGTGAATTGATTTGATCAATCATTGCTGCAAGAGATGTGGATTTTCCTGAACCTGTTTGACCTGTAACAAGAACTAAACCTGTTTTATGAGTAATAGCTTCATGAGCTGCAGGGGGCAAACCCAATTTTTCTATGTTTGGTATTTCACTTATAATTTTTCTAAGAACCATACTTGGTCCATAAGAAGAATAATAACCATTTGCTCTAAATCTTTGTCCATCGACAACGACTGCAAAGTCTAAATCTCCATTGGTAATTAAGTAATCGTATTGAGCTTTATCTAAAGATTGTTTCCAAAAAGACTCGATGTCTTGTCTTGATATGACATCATCACTAAAAACTTTGATCTCACCATTTTCTCTGATTGCAAATGGTTGATTCGATCTGATGTGAATATCAGATAAATCATAATTTTTAGGATATGTTTTTAATTTATCATGTAAACTCATTAATGTTTTGATGCTCTAAAAGTAACAGTTTTTCAAGTTTTTTTTACTGTTGATCTATATATAAAGTAACACAACTAATGCTTGTGTACCGATTCGCTATTTATTATTGTGATTCTATTAAGCTTTTTAAAAATTTATGATTGATAAACTTGGCCCACCAATTGCAAAAGCATTTGCACCCATTATAAAACTGATTGGAAAATCTCACTCAAAAAACGAGAGAGTTATTGGAGTGGTATTAAGAGATAAGTTTATTCAAGCAGCAGAAATTTCATATAAAAAAAATACGTGTAAAGTTGATAATTTTACCAATCAACAAATAGCAGGAATTGGTGATGATCAAGATTTTCTATCAGCAACTACATATTTAAGTGATCAAGTTAAAAACGCTTTAGATTCTATAAAGACGAAAACAAAAGATGTTGCAATTTCATTAGATACATCCAAAGCACAAATTTATAATTTACAAATTCCGATAATGGATCAAGAAAGCTTAACTGAGTCAACAGCCTTTGGTGGTTTTTGGGATCAGTTTGATGAAACCCCAGAAAGTTTAGAAGAGTTTGAAACAAGTTATTCAGTAGTGAACACAAATGAAGAGCTTGGGGTTATGGATGTTGTTTTAGTTACTATGGAAAAAAAATTTGTTGAAGCTTATTCAAATATTTTTAGATTAGCAGGTTATAATCCAGTTGTTATAGATTTAGCACCATTTGCGCATATGAATGCTCAAGGGATTGTACTTGGTAAAGAAGGTTTTGAAACTCCAAATGTAATTTTAAATTATACGAAAGAAGAAAAAAGTATTACCATTTGTTCAAACAAAGGGTTTCAATATTCTGAACTTAATATTATTGAAGCTGATCAAGTGTTACTAGATACGGTTGAAGAAGTTGAAAGTATAGAAACAGAATTTTGGGATGAGATTTTTGAAAGATTAGGTTCACAGATTAAGCAGTATTTAGTTGAGTATGAAACCAAATATGAATTTGATCCAATAAGTATTATTACTATTGTAACGGATAAGATAAAAATTAAAAACGTTTCAAAAGGAATTGAACGTCAATTAGGAGATGTAATTGTTAAACATTACAATCCGGAGGAAACAGCTGAACTTTCAGATGGTGCAAAAAAATATATAGATAGTTTATCTAATAAATCATTAGCTTCCGAAGCAATCGGTATTGCATCAAGAAAACTAAATTCATTTAATCTTGAAACCAATGAAATAATGTCTGTCAATTTATTATCTAATTTCAATCAAGTAAAAATTAATCGACGATCAAAATCTTTAGGTAATTTTTGTTTGATGATATCAATGATATTTGTTCTAGGTTTTATAGCTCATGTTTTACCATTTAAGATTTTAAAGATTTCAAATAATTCTTCAAAAATAACTGCAGCAGCAACACTAAAAGAAGATCTTGAAAGCAAACAAAGTCTCTTACAAGGTTACAATGCTAAAATTCAAAAAATAAATGAAGATACAAGAATTGCAGCATCATTAGGTTCTAATTTAAAAACAACGGCAAATCTTTATGCGAGCTTAAGTCAAATAGTTCCTAAAGATATACGATTAACTAACTTTGGCATTGAGGAGAAAAATAATATTTTATTTTCGGGTGTTGCAAAAAATGACCAGGCAGTAGTTAATATGATGAATCAATTTTCAGACAATGAGTTTGTCAGCGATAGTAAAATTGAAGCAATGGTAGAGTTTACTAATGAGGATAGATTAGCACTTTATACCGTTCAGGGTCAGCCTGTTCCAAAATTAGAAGATTTACCAAAAGAAAAAATATCTAAAAAATTTAATTCAAGATTATCGTTGAAACCCGTTGCTGATGAGGTTTTTGATGATGAAGCAATGGTAATGAATTTGTTAAAGGCAGGTAAAAAATAATGCTATTTAGAACATTATTGATACTTCTTTTAACTTTATTTCAAAGTAATTCTTATAGCGATCCATTTACCAATGAAATTGGAATTACAAGACAGCCAGAAGTAGTTGAAGTAAAGCCAGAAGAGACAATTGAAGCTGAAGAAGAATTAGTTGCTGAAAATGATAATAATGATCAAGAGATTATTGAGGAGCAACCAATTGAAGCTGAAGAAACAATTGAAGTTGCAGAAGCTGAACCTCAAGCAACTGAACTGGTTACTATTTTAAATATTGATCCAATTGTAGCTTATTCTTTAAAGGACTACTTATTGAAAGGGGTTGCTTTAAGTAAAGAGTCTGAGCACAAATTTCAAAGAGCTAAAATTAGAAAATTTGATCGAGCAAAAACACCTACTACTCACACTATTTTAGAAAATGAAACAGTTGAACAAATTGCATTTAGATATGGTTTTTCTTTAAGAGAAATTGAATTAGCAAATGCAATTTATCCAGGATCTAGAAAATTAGTTGTTGGTGATAAAATCGTAATACCAAGTAGATTTCATATTGTTAAAGAAGGTCAAAACTTAACTGCCATTGCTGACAGGTACAATTTAAATGTAACTCAATTAGCTTCTTATAATGATCTTGATGAAGAAAGCATATTATTAATTGGTGATAAATTATTATTACCTTTCTTTATTCATGTAACAAATATGAATGAAACAATTGCAGATATTGCCGGACGATATGAAAGAGAAATTGATGAGTTAATTCAATTTAACATATTTGAAGAAAACACAGTGGTGCTTAATGAAAATCAATTAGTGAAGATACCAATTTATGCTAATCAAAATATTTCTTATGAAAACTTAGATAAGAAAAGTATTAATGATTTTGCAATCGATAGAAAAAATTTAGCAATTGTTGAAATTAGTGGTGGTCAATTTATGGTTAGAGAAGGAGATAGAATTGGAAATAAAGATGGTAGAATAGTTTCAATTGAAAGAACTAGAATGATTGTATTAGAGGATAATATAGAGTACGAGTTCTTAATCAATACACCAATTGTTGGTTTAACAATTGCATCATTACCACAAACAAACACTGATGATTTAATTAACAATGATATTAATGTAAATGATACAAACGTTGATAATCAAACAGAAAATAATGAAAACAATAATAATGATAACGACAGTGAGACAGTTACCAATGTTGAGGACTTATTTAATTAATGAAAAAATTTATTAAATTATTTTTGGTAATTACAGTTTCTGTTTTATTAGCTAGTTGTAGTACTTCAAAAAGGCCAAAGATGGCTTATGATCAAAAAGACAAAGGGGCTGTTCAAGAAATTGAAGCTTTTAATGTCAAAGCAAGTGCGGAAAATTTCAGAAAAACATCTGAACAATTTAGCCAAGATACAAAAGAGATTTTAAATAAGAATAAAAAAGAAGATAAGTTAGTTAGAAGAATTTCTTTAACAGAGGGTAAAGAGCCAGAAAAAAAATCACTTAAACTTATTGATAGAAATTTAAAGATCAAAAAATTAGAAGATACTGAAGTTAGCTTAAAGTTAAACAATATGAACATAAGATCAGCTTTAAAATTATTTGCTGGATTAGTTCAAAGAAACATTATTATAGGCAATGAAGTTGATGGTGAAATAACTATCGATTTTGAAAATATAAAATGGGGCTCTGCAGTTTACGCTATATTAGATATCAATAGTTTAGTTATGACTGTGGATGAAGACTCTGGTTTATTAAGAGTTCATACTAAAGAATTTTTTGCGCAATTAGAAAAATCTAAAATAGATAATACAATCGAAGCAAATAATAATTTAGCCTCTTTAGACTCTGGCGGATCTATATCAACTGATGAAAATAGTGCTGGACCTATGGTTACAGAAATATTTAAAGTTTTTTATCAAAATTCTTCAGATTTAGTCGAGTCACTCGGAGAAATCATGGGTGAAGCAGAAGGTTTTACAATGGTTGATGATGAACAAAATAATCAAATTATAATTACGGGAACGTACGCTCAACTTAATCAAGCTGAGAATATTTTAAATAAAATTGATTTAGAGAAAAAACAAGTAATGATCGAAGCTTACATTGTAAATGCAACAGATGGATTTAATAAAAATTTTAGTGCAAATTTAGAATTAGTAAATATTACAAATGTTCAAGAGGGCAGAGATAGAATTACTTACACAGGAATTGATACTAACCCAGGTGATACAACAGAATTTACACCATCTAATACTTCTACGGCTGGAATATCGAACACAGGTTTTAGTAGTGATGCTGTGAATCTTGCAGGTGGAGCATTTCTATTGGGCAATATAGGCATGAATAAAATGAAAGCTGTCATATCAAGTTCAGTAAACGACTCGAACACAGAAACAGTTTCAAATCCAAAATTATTTGCAATGGATGGCGAGCAAGCTCAACTTACTCAAGGAACAACTTTAGTTAAAGTAATTCCAGCTTCAGGAGATGCAGCAGGATCAACAGAAGAGATACCACAAAATTTGAGTATTACGGTAACACCAGAGGTAATTGGTGATAATAGAATTAAAATGGAGTTAACCCTTTCTAACGATACTCCTGGCGCATCATTGTCTGATGGTAGTGTTACAACAAACGAAGAATCGATTACATCAATCGTTCAAATAAATGCAGGCGATGTTGCTGTTCTTGGTGGGGTGTATAAAAATACCAGAGAAAATAGTGAAAACTATGTTCCTTTTTTCTCAAAAATTCCACTTTTAGGAGCATTTTTTAAACAAAAAACAGACCAAGACAATAAAACTCAACTGTTGATATTCTTAAGTGCTAATGTTGTATAAGTTATAATTTTTATTATAATTTTTATACATGCCATCAATCAATCCAGAAATAAGCATCAAAATATCTAATCTTTTAAAGACTAGTGGTAAATTATCTGAAGCTAATTTCAATGAAGCCAAAAAGAAATATGACGGCAATGGTAAAGCACCCCTTGGTGTATTAGAATATTTAATCAATGATAATCTTGTTAGTGAAGATGATATTGTTGCAGCAGTTTCAAGAAATTATGCATTAAGAAAAATTATTTTAACTGAGCAAACTGTTAAAAAGGATGCTGTAAAAAAACTTCCAAAAGATTTTATAATGGAAAATGAAATGCTGCCTTTTGAATTAAATGGTAGGATTTTAAAAATAGCTTTATTTGATCCAACTAGATCTACCTTAGCTGGTAAAATAAAAAGTATGACGGGTTGTAATGTAGAATTATACGTCGCAAAACCATCAAACTTAGATCAAGCTCTAAATTTTAAAACCGTTATTGAGGCAACAAAAGAGTCTGCTAATGCTTCAGCTGCACAGCCAAAAGTTTCAAAGCCCAATTTAAATTTAAAAGTTCCAAACACTAAAACCGTAGACAGTGGTAATGCAGTAGTTGATTTTGTAGATAAACTTTTAAATGAGTCTTTCTTAAGCGGCACCAGCGATATTCATATTGAAGTTTTTAGAAGAGGTGAGGCAAGAATAAGATTTAGAAAAGATGGAGTTCTTCAGGAACAACTTCAATTTAAACAATTTTTGATGGAAAATTATAATGCGATCATCACAAGATTAAAAATAATGTCTGGATGTGACATTTCCGAAAAAAGATTACCTCAAGATGGTAAACTACAGTTTAAAAATCCAACACCTAAAAATGAAGATGATGTTGATATTGATGTTAGGTTTTCAGTAATCCCAGCTAAAGAAGGTGAACGTGTGGTTATGCGTTTACTTGCTGCAGGACCTGATTTAGGTCTAGAACAAATTGGTTTAGACAAGGAAGATTATGATAATTTAGTTGCAGCAATCACTGCTCCTCAAGGAATGGTCTTAGTAACTGGTCCAACAGGAAGTGGTAAGAGTACAACGCTTTATGGATGTATTAAAAAAATAAATAGTCCAGGCACTAATATAATGACCGCTGAAGATCCAGTTGAGTTTTATTTAAAGGGTGTTGGACAAATTCAAGCTAATAATGAAATTGGTTTAACCTTTGAAGCCATCTTGAAATCTTTTTTAAGACAAGACCCAGAAGTAATTTTAGTTGGAGAGATAAGAGACAAATCAACAGTCGATATTGCAATCAAAGCAGCATTAACGGGTCACTTATTACTAAGTACTCTCCACACTAATGATGCAGTTTCTACAGTTGTTCGATTAGTGAACATGGGAGTACCAAGTTTCATGGTGGCCTCTGCATTGAGTTTGATTGTTGCTCAAAGGTTGGCTAGAAAAAATTGTTCCGCTTGTCTAGTAGATGATGAAAAAGTAACTAAAGAAAGTTTATTACAATTTGGTTTTACCGAAGAAGAGCTAAATACATTTACCCCCAAAATGGGTGAAGGTTGTCCTGAATGTAACAATTCAGGTTATAAAGGCAGACAAGGTATCTATGAGGTTTTGAAAAAAACTCCAAACTTAGAGGCTGCAATCTTAAGAGATGCTAGAGGTGATGAGATGCTGGAGGTTGCGGTTAAAGATGGATTTAAAACTATGCAAGTAATAGGCAGAAATTTTATCAAGAAAGGTATATTATCTGTTGAAGAATATTCAAGAATCTTGGTAGTTTAATCTATGGCATCATTTCAATATGCAGGCGTTCAAGCAGGAAAAAAAATAACAGGAGTAATTTCTGCTTCTAATCCTCAAGCAGCTGCAGTTGAACTTAGAAAAAAAAAAATAATCGTTACTTCAATTAAAAAAGGTAACGGTAAATCAGAAACTAAAGGCCCACCATCTTTAGATGACATTCCATTAAGTAATGCACCAATTATTATTGCTAAAGGCAATATTTATTTGAACTTTGGTCCTTGGGCGAAAGTTCCTCCAAAAGAATTGTTACAATTTACAAAAAAAGTATCCACCATGATCAAGGCAGGTTTGCCAATCTTAGAGTCTATCATGATGATCAGAGATCAAACAGTTCATATGAAAATGAAAATGACAGCACATACAATTATTAAAGACCTTAATGGAGGTATGAATTTAACAGATGCATTTGCTAAGCATCCAACTATTTTTGATAACATTTATCTAAATATGATTTCAGCTGGTGAAGCCAGTGGTAAATTAGACGAGTTTTTAATTAAGCTTGTAGAACTACTGGAAAAAAATGCCAAAATAAGACAAGGAATTAAAAGTGCATTATTTTATCCGGTAATGCTGTTAACGGTTGCAACAGTGATTACGATTTTCATGTTATGGAAAGTAGTACCAGTATTTGAGAAGATGTATGGTGCCATGGGGGTTCAACTTCCGGCTGCTACCTTAGTGATTGTAAATGCAAGTCAATTCATAGCTAACCCAACCAACATTATGAAGATTATTGGAACAATTATCATCATCAGAGTTTTATATAACTTTATGTACAAAAATATTGAAGGTTTTAGACATGTAATGCATAAAAGATTTTTAAAATTTCCTTTATTTGGAGATTTAATTGTAAAGGCCACCGTATCAAGAATGTGTATGATTATGGCTAATTTAACTAGAGCTGGTGTAAGCATTATTGATACAATCAAAATATCAAAGTCTGTTACAACCAACCTTGTCTTTATATATGCATTGGAAAGAATTGGTAAACAGATTGTAACCGGTCAAACCTTATCGGCCTTACTTCAAAAAGAAGAACATATATTTCCACCTGCACTTGCTCAATTGACAGCCGTTGGTGAACGGACAGGTAATATGGAAGAAATGTTTCAATCGATTGCAAATTATTATGAAGAAGAATTTGATGGTGTAGTTGCTGCCTTATCTTCAATTATAGAACCACTCATGATCGTGATTATTGGAGCAATCATTGGTGTTCTTATGATAGCTTTGTACATGCCAATCTTCAGTATTGGTCAAGCAGTAGGATAATCTTTAATGAAAGTTAAGGAAAAAGGTTTCAGTCTTTTAGAGTTGATGACCACGATCGCAATCGTAGCTATTATTGGTGCTGTTGGTTTTCCAGCAATAGACAACTTCGGTGATCAAGAAAATTATGAAAATGATCTTGCAACCATACGAGGTCAGATAAATTATGTCAGACAACTCTCTTTAGAAGATGGAAACGCTTACACTATACGAATTGTAAATGATACGACAAATAATACTGCAGATTTAGAAGTTTGGCAGGCTCAAGGTCTGAACCGATATAATGTAGAGTATCATAAATCGACATCCACAAAGTGCTCAGACTTTGATGGTACTAATGATAAAGGAACAAAAATTGCAAGTTTAACAAAAAAGCTTCAGCATATGACAATCAAAAGATGTTCTTCAACAACAGGAAATTGTACAGCAGTTTCAGCTGCAAATAATTTTTTTTGTTTTTTACCTGATGGGTCTGCACCAGAAAATGCAAGAGGAGAAATACAAGCATCGGATAATGCGGGATCTAAAAAAGATTATCTACACACCTATCAAACAGGCTTTTTTAATAACGGCACAAGAATGTAATGAATATAAAACACAAATTCGAAAAAGGAGTTTCTTTAGTAGAAGGAATGACTGCTGCAGGTGTTCTAGGTTTAGCAGTAACTGTTTTTATGACATTACAATCATATCAAGAAAGAGATTTTGCTAATCTAAGAAAATTTGACAAAGCAGCTTATGCAGTTGAATTAATGTTTGAGGAGCTTGCCGCTGTTTATAATCCAGTTGCAGCTCAATATGGAAATCCAAGAGTATTCGAAGATACTACAGCTGGCGCATCTTTAAAGGTTAAAGGACTAGCGCAATTGCCAGGCGATGGTGATCAAATAATTATTGAAGGAGTGGGAGGTAGATACGAAATAACAGCTTCAACAGCTTTTGATAGTGATAATAATACTACATTATCTCTAGAAAGATCTGATGTACCTGATGACACTCCAAATAAAAATATGGCATCAGATGCAACTTTAAATGCACCCATTACTTTTATTTCAAATTCTGAGGGAAGTTTGGACCCATATGATGATTTAGATATGACTAAATTTGAAGACACTACCTATAAAGCTAGTATCACTAATCAAAAAGTTTTAACAGATTTAGATAATTGGGGAGCGTTGTTAAAAAAACATCTAGGTCCGGCAAGAGATGGAGACAAACGATTACTAGAAATTGAAGATGTTGAGAAAGATGTTCCAGTAGATAAAGATAACGACGGTGTCACTGATCAGGTAGATGGTGAAGATGTTTATGAAACAGTTAAAAAAAAACAAGTCACTATAATTATTAAACAAGATAAGATTGAAGAAAAATTTAGAAGATTATTCTTAGCAGGCACTTAATATGAATTTAAAAAAATTTATAACTCAAAAAGGATTATCATTAACAGAAGCATTAGTTGCGGTTGTTGTTTCAACAATTGTTATGGGTGCAACTTATACAATTTACAGTAATTTTCAGGGAACGTTTGTTAGACAAATTAATCACAACAACATGAAACAAGAAGCAAGATTTGCCCTTCATGTTTTGCAGCATGACAGTAAAATGGCAGGCTATAAACACCCTGACAGTACTGATGGTGAAGTTCAAGAGCCTGTTAAAGTATTAAACGATGATGGTACAGAAGTAGCTGACGACACTGAGTATGGAGAAGCAGTTTCCTTTTGTTTTGATACAGAGGATGATGATGGAAATATTCAAAGAAAATTAATTAAGTATGAACTGCAAGTTCCTTATTCGCCATTAACAGAAAAAACTGTTTTAAAGAAAAAGGTATGGAATACTAACAATTGTGATGAAACAGATAGTGGCACCACAGTTGATTTGGATTGGATGCCAGTTGCTCAATTTTTTAATACCTTAGGTATTAGACTTCGAAGTAAACATATCGATTTTGAAATCCAACTACAGTCTAAAGACGGAAAAGTATCCGAGACCTATTCTGCTTCAGCTTACATGCGAAACTTAAATTTTGGAGGAACTACATATTATGTTTATAATGAGGAAGATTTACATGAAAACAGAACCCCTGTAATTCCTTTTACCGGAAGTTTAAAAGTACAGTGTGCCAACAATTTAACAAGAGATATTCAGCTAGCAAATTTTGTAACAGCTGATGACATTATTATTCTTCATCAAGGGGAAAAAGTTGGAACATCTGATTTGAATAGAACGTTTGAAGAAATAAGATTTTCATCTGAAAAACCTCCAGCCATTACAGGAATACCAAGTGTTAGTCATGATGAAATGAGACTTAAATTAGAAACAGTACCAACTGACACAGTAATTCCCCCAGGTCTTACAGCGACATCAAGTTATGACGACAACAATAATAATAACTCAGCTGATGCAGGTGAGTGGAATGGAAGTTTAGTTTTATCAGGTACTTTGAATAATTCTGATAGTAGTTACACTTTTAATGCAGATGGCTATCAAGATTTCAATATCCGATTAAAAGCTAATTTAGATACTAATTGTGACAGTGAAGGTTGGGAAGACCAAAATGAAGCTTACAAAGATTATACAGTAAGAGTAATGAAATTTAGTGCCCCACAATTTTCTGATGTTAATTTGCATACTTGGGATCCTAAAGGTTTTACTTATGGAGATCAAAACTATGAGAGAAGAGGAACGGCAAGCCAGTTTGGTGGACCTGATTATGATTTAACAGATGATGGTAGATCATTTTATATACAGCAAAATTTAGCCTCACCATCATTTTTAGTTTCTGAGGAAGAGTATGACTCATTTGTTTTAAAAGGAATGATTTGCTCTGGAGGTTTTCCAGATTGTAACCCTCAAATGTCAACTTGGATGGATGATGACATGCTTGGGTTTGCAGCAGGCTATCAAAGACCAAGTGTCGTTCAAAAAAAATGGCCAGATGGAAAAATAAGAGCTTGTGCAGGAATAGATTATGAAAATTTAGATGGCACAAGTGGTTTTAGTTCAACCAATTTGAGAAATTCATTAAGTGGAGTAGACAGAACCGAATGGGATGGTTTAACCGATGCAGAAAAAAATGATTGGTGGGGCGAACCTGCAGACATGACTTATGATATGTATTTATGGTCTTGGTGGGGAGCTAGAGGAAATCAATCTGCAATTCATCTTCATCACTTTAAAGGATATGAATTTGAACATACAAGAAATTGTGGAAGAACAGAAGGCTCGTATCTATCTCATGCAAATATGAGTCATTTAACTGGCTGGTCGACACCAAGCTCCAGTCAATTTATGAATTATAATACTCTTGGATATGACAGATTATTTGCAAGATTTGACAATACTAGACCTAATAACACAGGTACAAGAAATTGCTCTAATCAATCAAAATCATTTTCTAGAATAAGCTACAACCCTGGTGCAACCCATGAATGGAACTGCGGTAATGGAAAAAATACTGGAGTTAAAAACACTGTTACTTTGACCTATCATCCAAATAAATTTAGAGCAAATATTGAAAATAAACCTCATGTTGCAAATAGTTTAAGCCAACGTTTTACAGCTTTTGATTATAGGTTTAACACATCTGGTACTTTAAACGACCATACTAATTCAACTTTTCCTTTTACAGAAAATACCTCTGGTACAGAGGTTTCATTACCTGGAAGATCACAAGATACAGACGAATTAAAATCTACAATGTTTCAAAGATTTCAACGTGGTTCAGTTGCTATAGTTTCGTTTTCTCAACCTGATAATCGATACTCCAATATTCAAATTGCAAGATTACCTAGGTATGTTCCAACAAAAACAGCAACCAATAAGCCAATGCCTAAGGCACAAAATCTTTATTTCTATATGGATGAAGATTATTACACCGTAAATAGAATTTATGGACTTTTGAGTAAATCATACGATCCTCAAGGAGAGCATCTAGAAGTTTTAGTAGAGTCTAACTCTGATACCAATAATTGCGCTCAAATTGGAAGTGTTGCTAATGACTTAGCAGAGTCTGGAGATGTAAAAACTCAAACTGTTGATGGATCGAGCAGAACAATGAATTGTAGATTAAGTGGAACTTGGCGGGCAACTACAGCTGTTTGGGCAAATAATACTGAATTACCTAATATTGGTGAAATGTATGATACAATGAACAAATCAAGTTACAGTGGAGCTCGAGCATCCGTTACCACAGAAGCGGGTGGAACAATTTTTGTTTTTGCTGATGGATCTTTTAGATACGAGACGTTACCAACAGGTTTTGATGACGGTGAACCTCATCAAGATTCTTTTTATTATGCAGTTCAAACTCAAGATACAGACAATGATCGAATATCAGATATTAAGAAAGTCTACATTGGATTTAACATAGGTAACACCACTCCAACCGGTGTGTCTTTTAAAGAAGAGGATGGAACAGCTATCACTAATAACACAGATTTTGATATGGCAGAAGATGCTGATAAGGATTTCGTAATTGGAGAAATTTTTGCAAATAGCACACAAGAACCTGATACCCATGATTTTGTCAGATTTAATTTAGGAGAAGTGCCAGAAATGGATGCTGACAGTGATGTTGATCATGGATCAAGATTTAGAATAGATCAAAAGGATGATAAGTTTTATCTAGTGCTCAATGATGACTCAGATATCAGATGGGCAAATCTACCAAGTAATAAAAAATATTTTTCAGTTAGAATTATTGCAACTGATTTAAGAGGAAATCAATTAGCAACTACTGAAAAAGTTTACGTTGATAGAGTTGATTGCTCAGAAACAGCAATGGAAAATATTCAAGTTTATAAAACAAAAGCTGCGATGACTATTGAGGGCTACATTCAAGGGAAAGGTGGAGAAAAAGTATTTAGACGACAAACAGTACCTTTTACTAGTAGTTTAGATGAAGCAGTAATTACTTTTGATTTTCCTGAAAGAAATGTACAGCCTTCAGTTAAAATATCCGAACAAACCGTGACTGTTGATGGGGAAGATGTAACAATAGGAATGTTATCAAATCGTTGCAAAGATACTCATAACTTTATTGATCGACAACAATTATGGAGCGATTCATAATTATGAAAAATCATAATAAACAAAAAGGATTTGTTCTTGTTTTTGTAATAGCGGTTGTGTCTGCTTTATCAATTATGACAGGAGCAATGTTTTTTTATTATGATAACGATTTAAAAAGTGTTTCAAGAAATTCTGTGATGCAACAAGTTAACCTTGCTGCTGAAACAGGACTTCAAGAGGGACAAAAATGGATCTCAGATCAATTAAATTCAAACAGTTTTTCTCTAGTAGATATTCAAAACACTTTAAGTGTAGAAGACTCAGACAATAAATGTTTAAATAGACATGGTTTCACAAATTCTAGTGAAGATGTTTATTATGCAAAAAGAATATTTGCTAATCTTGGAACTGATGACAAAAAATTTGAAGACATGTCATATGAAGTCTATGTTCAAAGACATGCAGATATAGTTCGATCAATATATTTTTCAGCGGAAGGTTCTTCAGGAAATAATGATCGCGACACCACTTACACAGACCGTTCATTTGCATTAGTAGAAAAATTTAAAGATTTTCCAACTGAACAATTTACGATTGAGATGTGGATTAAAAATATGCAAACCACATCCACATATAATATGCACGCATTTGAATGGGGGAGAGAGTGGGATTTAGTCTTTAAAGTTTTAAACGATGAGTGGTCACCAAGGTTAGGTGAAGTAGTATTAGATAATCAAGGTGATGTTGGAACCCCTGTGAAAGATGAGTGGGTTCATATTGCTTGGGTTTGGGATGGAGGTGATCCTGATAGTACGGATACTGGCAATGTTAGGATTTATCAAAATGGATCTTTAGTAGGAACTTTTGATGCGGACATTGGAAAAAGAAGTAAATCAGGTTATGAAAATCCCCCAGAAACATTACCTGAAATGGATGTTTGGCCACTTGCTATAGGTGAGGGCTTACATGGTTTTTCACCTAGCAGTTACTTGTCTGGTGCTCCTGTAATTCAAAGTGTTCCTTGGCTAGGAAATATTTCTGAAATGAGAATTTGGAATATTTCAAGATCTGAAACAGATATTGCAAATAACAACAGAAGAAGACTGACAGGTTCTGAGCCCGGACTTGTCTCTTATTATAAATTTAATGAAGGCTCTGGTAATACTGCAGTTGATTATAATACCTCAAGAGGATCAGATAGAACTAATGATGCAACGATTTATGGAATAGGTAATAAAGGAACTTTATGGCAAACAGAAATTGTTAAATATCCAGTAATCTCTACTACTGATGATGCACCAGCGATTAATGTTCCACCAGGAGAAGATGTTGTTTATTATAAGATTTTGTCGTGTGGAAATGGTCCTCAAGGTCAAATTGTTCCTTTAGAATTAATAGTTTCAGCGCCCGTTCAAAAAGGTGATGTTGGAGATGGAAAAATTGCACTTACTTCAGAGGATCTAGATAACTTAACTGGACAAGAAGGTACTCCATTAATCACACCGCTTAGTAATTATATTGGTCAGCAAGATGTAGATGGAGACATTAAGATACAAACTAAAGATAATACTAATACAGATTTTTATGTTTTTAAAAGATCAATGGAGCAATGTAACAACACAACTAGCTTTACTGATTTTTCAGCTTCAACCTCTTATAATCATGAGGATTGTGCAGAGTTTGAAGATAAACTTTATTATTTAGAAAATGATGATGGAAAAGCTGCCAATGTAGATTTTGTTGAAGATGATTGGTCAGAAGTATTAGGCAGTGATTGTGATGGTGTTCAATTTACAACTACATCAGGAGATAATAGTTATGGACATTATTATAAGTATTTTTCTACTGCTCCAAACGTAACTTCAGACCTTGGTTACAATGGAGATTCTATCGATTGGTGGGAAGCAAAAAGAAGAGCTGAACAATCAACTTGTGGAGGAATGCGTGGATATTTAGTTTCAATAGAAACTGCTGCTGAAAATGAATTTATCAAAGATGCAGTAATGTGTAATAGCAGCACTCAATCTGGATGTACTGGAGTTACTCCTTTTCATGTTGCAGCTGGCGAAACTAGAGCCAATTATTATGGAACAAGATTAGATGCTGCAAGTGATCAACATTATATTTGGCTGTCAAATTCAGACTGGAGAAACCCAACCTCTAATGCTGCAAATATGCAATCAGAGTCTGGCCCTTTAATGGGAATGAGTGTTTCGTATACGAATTGGCAAAGTGGTGAACCAAATAATTCAGCAGAGCCTTATGCAGATATGGAAATTAATAGATCAGGTAGAACCGATGGTAGATGGAATGATTTAAGAAGAATACCAAATTGTAATACGGGGGGACTAGACTGTATTACTGGATATGTAGTTGAATATGGAGGTTTTGATCATTTCAGTTTGGAGCATGATATTAATCAAGACGGTGACACTGATGATGCGGACGAAATTGATATTAGTGACCATAATTTTTGTGTAGCAAGAGCAACCATTGAAGCTGATACATATGTTGCGCCAATAGATGGTAATACCGATGGTGATTTAAATGATGTTGATGCAGAGACTAATCCAGATATCTTAGAAGATTATCTGAAACTTGATACCACAGCTGAAGATTATCCATCGACAATTACTGGCGACACCTCTTCTTCAGCAGTAGATCACAATACCTCCGATGATTATCCTGGCTGGAATGCATATACAGGTGTTTTAACTATGGTCCATTCTGGAAAACCTGCTGACTGGAGCGCTGCAACCACTTATTCTGCTAACGATTTTGTTTGGTTTAATAATCGAGTTTGGAAAAATACTTCTGGAGGAACTATAACTGGAGGGTCGTCTTTAGATATTTCTCAAACCCCAACAATTTACAACCCTCAAGTATGGACGATGTATGAGGGTGATGAGTCTGATGCACCATGTGCAGATGTAGATGTTTGGACACAAGCTTTTGAGTCTATAAAATATTTTAATTCAAAAGAAGTTTCAGTTGAGGATGGTTCAAATCCATATGCAGTTGAGGGTACTGATGGTACTGATGGAACAGAAGAAGAATTAGATGATGAATTAACACCTTCATTAGGTGAAAGATCAATTTTATTTTCTTTAGGCCCTTTGCATGTTGAAGAGCATAGAGATGGTTACAATCATTTTTACGAATTTTATGAATTTCCAAGAAGAGCATCTGGAAATTCAAATGATGATATTTATAATGACAATAATAGAAGAATGGGAGAAGCTTTTTCTCTTTCAAGGCAATTAGATTATTTTGGAAAAAGTGGGTATCTTGCAACAATTACCAGTGAATCTGAAAATGCAATTATAACTGAAAAAGCAGTTGGTAACGGTTGGATGGGTGGATTAGCACTTTCAGACAATTCAAATACAACTGCGCATTTAAATAAATGTGGAGGATTTAGACAGAGGTCTAGCAGAGCTCAAGCCACTGCAGACTTTCAAGCTTTAAGAGATTTTGAAAACATTCCATTTTATAGAAATGGCCAAACTTATGGAGCAAACACTAGATATATCAGAAACATAGTTGAGAAATATCAAACTAAAACTGATCGAGATATAACAGCCATCACTAAAGCAAATCCAGCAGTGATAACAACTAATGGTTCTCATGGTCTAGTTCATGACGATATAATTAAGATTGCAGATATCAGTACTGCTAATCAAATGAATCTTGATGGAATGACTCAACTTGCAACTGGATTTTATAGAGTAAGAGTTATTTCAAATACTACATTTAGTCTTGTGGATTTAGATACCAGGGAAAATATTAACTCTACCTCTTTTTCAGATTACACAGCAAGCTCTGCTGAAATGTGGGTATTAGAGGGTATTCAAAATGAATTTTATAGAAAAGGTAACACTTCTATCACCGCGTCTAATGCTAACCCCCAATCACAATCTGGTTTAACATTATTCTATAAAGATCCTAAAATAGCTTTAGCTTCAAATGCCGCTATCACTGGTAGCAATACAAAATTATTTTTTACCGCATCCTTTAGCAACGTCGATGACACAGTGGATAATGATGAATGTCCGGTATGGAGATGGATGACTGGTCCTGAAGGAATGTTGTGGAATGGTAGAGGTTTAGCTTTTGCTCCAGCAAGAACAGGCACAGCTGCTAATAATGGAACTTGGGAGAGAGGAACTACTTTTACTATTGATGGCACAACTTATACTTCAAACGATCCACAAGGACAACAAATTGGAGAAGTTTTTGTTGATGGAATGCCATTTAGAAATTGGAATGGAACAGGGGAGCCAAATAATGTTGCAAAAACCGAACATGGAATACATTTATTAGGAACTCATTTTCCAGATAGCGCAGAGTTGACATGGAATGATTTGCATAATTGGAATAACGGACCAGACGACTCTTATAACGATTACTCAATAAGAGGATTGATTATAGAATATGGAGGAATGGAAAATGACGAAGACCCTATTATAAGAATAGCAACAAAAAGGGTAATCAATCTTTATGATAGAAGGGTAACCAAAGCAATTGTAAGAATTAAGGATGGATCTGAAAGTGGTGATAAAATTGTTGCTGGTTCTGATGAATTAACATCCGTTGGTTTAACAGCTTCAAACAATGAAAGTTCAGAAGTTACATTAACTGGTGATGCGACTTGTAAAAATTATTTAGATTTAATCAAATCTATGTATTTTGAACATAATGCTTCAACTGCAGGTACTAGAGAAATAGAAGTATTACTAGGAGATGTACAAAAACCAAGTGGTGCAACTCACTATTATCAATTAAAAGACAGCCAATTAAGTTATAATCAAGCAAATTTCCAAGCGAGTTACCAAAACCTATGCGGCATCCAAGGATATCTTGCAAACGTAACTACTGCTGCAGATCTTGATGCAATTGAAGATCTTGGAGTAACAAATAACAAACAAGCTTGGGTAAATGGAACTGATGAATGCCAAGGAGGAATTTACAGATCTGGTTTTTGGAGATACACCTCTGGTCCTTGGAAAGATAAAGAGTTTTGGAGAGTTAGATTAAATGTGCCTGTCGGCACCAATCAAGAAGTGATTGATAATATTGAAAATCAAGCAAGCTGTAATTTTTCTACTACAAGGTCAAGTCAAGCAAGTGTACGAGTAGGACCGTTCACGGCTGCAAACTGGATTAGCTCACACCCAGCAGCAAATACAAATGATTATCTTGCATTCCAACAAACTACAGCAGAATCTACAACTGGTATTCTAACTAGAGATGGAATGGCAAGCTCAGATGTAGAGGGATTTATAATAAGATATGGTGGAAGTGTAGGAGATTTTACCGGAGCTGACATAGAAGAAGATGATAATGATATCAATGTTGTTTTAGGTCCTGTAAGAGCAGAGATATCCTTTTTTAACGATGGAAGTGATAACAGTATATTCATTAGCGATGAAGATACTGTTAAAGTTAACACTTCAGGGGATGGAGCATTATCAACCGGATGGTCTAAAACAGTAGATTTTGTTGCATCAACTAACACACCAATGAGGAT
>Ga0181597_10002334_pt1 | contig 20625 bp, 21 predicted proteins | sample 041ome_5_FD_148647 | JGI IMG/M metagenome (GOLD analysis project Ga0181597, IMG submission 148647) | Coastal salt marsh microbial communities from the Groves Creek Marsh, Skidaway Island, Georgia - 041403US metaG (spades assembly) | ecosystem: Environmental > Aquatic > Marine > Intertidal zone...
ACGCCAGTACCTGGGCCCGCACAACAGGCAACTCGGCAGGCATTCTCAGCCGCGCACAACCTTCGGCTAAACGTGCCAGATGACGCTCCAGCAAGGTCGGCTGCCCGGCATTTACCGCGATGGTCTCAAACAGCCCATCGCCGTAGGCCAAGCCGCGATCTTTGACGGACAGCAACTCGGCCGGCTGGCCATCAACCCAACTCAGCATCAACCGGCGAACCGGCGGAACACCAGCGAGCCGTTGGTACCACCGAAGCCAAAGGAGTTGGACAGCACTACGTCCAGCGCCATGGCCTTGGCCTGGTGCGCGACGAAGTCCAGATCGCAGCCTTCGTCCGGGTTATCCAGGTTGATGGTCGGCGGCGCCACCTGATCACGCAGCGCGAGGATGCTGAAGATCGCCTCCACCGCACCGGCAGCCCCCAGCAGGTGACCGGTCATGGACTTGGTCGAACTGACTGCCAGCTTGTAGGCGTGGTCGCCAAACACCGACTTCACCGCTGCCACTTCAGCCTTATCCCCCGCCGAAGTCGAGGTGCCATGGGCATTGATGTATTGCACCTGCTCAGGGTTAACGCCCGCATCGCGTAGCGCATTGGCCATGCAGCGCGCCGCGCCTGCACCGTCTTCCGGTGGCGAGGTCATGTGGTAGGCATCGCCGCTCATACCAAAGCCGATTAGCTCGGCGTGAATGGTCGCCCCACGCGCCTTAGCGTGCTCCAACTCTTCAAGCACCAACGCACCGGCACCATCGGACAACACAAAGCCATCACGGTCCTTGTCCCACGGACGACTGGCCTTGGCAGGATCATCATTACGGGTAGACAACGCACGCGCAGCACCAAAGCCGCCCATGCCCAGGCCACAGGCGGCCATCTCGGCACCGCCGGCAACCATCACGTCGGCTTCGCCGTAAACAATATTGCGCGCCGCCATGCCGATGCAGTGAGTGCCCGTGGTACAGGCCGTGGCAATGGCGTAGTTAGGCCCCTGCAGCCCCCAATGGATCGACAGGAAGCCGGAAATCATATTGATAATCGAGCCTGGCACGAAGAACGGCGAGATGCGTCGCGGCCCCTGCTCATGCAACGATTTACAGTTGTTCTCGATATTGGTCAGGCCGCCGATACCGGAGCCCATGGCCACACCAATGCGCTCACGGTTGGCGTCGGTGACTTCCAGACCGGAGTTGCGCATCGCCTGGAAACTGGCACCGAGACCATACTGGATAAACAAATCGAGTTTGCGCGCCTCTTTGGCGGACAAATACTCTTCAACATTAAAATTCTTAACCGCCCCACCAAAACGAGTGGAGTATGCGGAAAGGTCCATATGCTCAAGCAGACCGATGCCACTGCGCCCGGCCAAAATGCCCTGCCAGCTACTCGGCACATCGTTACCCAATGGCGACAGCATGCCCATACCGGTAACCACGACGCGTCTACGCGACACAGCAATCTCCTTTTCTAGTTTTCAACGCTTGGAATGCGCTTAAAGAAAAGCCGCACGCCTGATCAAGGGCGTACGGCTTTTCCGAGTCGGGAACCGACGATAACGTTTTACGCGTGAGCGGTAACGTAGTCGATCGCTTCCTGAACGGTGGTGATCTTCTCGGCTTGCTCGTCCGGGATCTCGGTCTCGAATTCTTCCTCGAGAGCCATCACCAGCTCAACGGTGTCAAGAGAGTCGGCACCCAGGTCTTCGACGAAGGAAGCGCTGTTGGTTACTTCCTCTTCTTTAACGCCCAGTTGCTCAGCAACGATTTTCTTGACGCGCTCTTCGATGGTGCTCATACGTTGTTCTCACTCCTAATGGGACAATCCAGGCCACTGTTCAGCAGCCAAGTGTATAGAAAGGGTTTTTAGCATTTCAAGCTGAATGCCGGGGAGCCCCACGAACACTTCAACGATCTGCCTATAAATCTATTACAGCTTTATAACGGATTTTAGACAGCATCTATGACAGTTTTCTGAAGCCATCCGTCACATTCAGCTCATGTACATTCCACCGTTCACAGGGATAGTAGCGCCTGTGACGTAAGCTGCGCCATCAGAAGCGAGGAAAGCGACCACTTTTGCGATCTCTTCAGCCTGCCCCAAACGGCCCAGCGGAATCTGAGTCAGCAGCGCATCACGCTGCGCTTCAGGCAATTCACGGGTCATATCGGTGTCGATAAAACCAGGCGCCACCGCATTCACGGTAATCGCCCGCGAGCCCACTTCACGTGCCAGCGCACGGCCAAAACCTTCAAGGCCAGCCTTGGAAGCCGCGTAGTTAACCTGCCCGCCATTGCCCATGGCACCCACCACCGAACCGATGTTGATGATGCGCCCGTAGCGTGCCTTGGTCATACCGCGCAGCACGGCCTTGGTCAGCCGATACAGGCTGCTCAAGTTCGTGTTGATGACATCAAACCATTCGTCGTCTTTCATCCGCAGCATCAGGTTATCGCGGGTGATACCGGCGTTATTGACCAAGATCAACGGCTGACCAAGGTGTTGCTGAATATGTTCGAGGGTACTGGCAACCGACTCACTGTCACTGACATCCAGTACCAAACCGGCACCTTCAATGCCATTAGCTTTGAGGGTTTCCGCGATACGCTCAGCACCCGAGGCCGACGTAGCAGTGCCAATCACCACAGCGCCTTGACGACCCAACTCCAGGGCAATCGCCTGACCAATGCCACGGCTCGCGCCGGTGACTAATGCAACCTTACCTTGCAGGCTCATAACGTTTCTCCTTAATCAGACCAGAGCCGCAAGCGCCGCAGCGAAGGCGTCTGGGGTGTCTAGGTTGTGGGTATTGATGCCTTTAACGCAGCGCTTGTTCAAACCAGACAACACTTTGCCCGGCCCACACTCAACCAAATCAGTCACACCCTGCGCGGACAGACAAACGATTGACTCAACCCAGCGCACTGGGCTGTAGAGCTGAGCAAGCAAATCACGCTTGAGCCCGTCCAGATCAGTCACTGCTGCAGCACTGACGTTCTGCACCAAAGCAATTTGCGGCGCCTGCCAGTCAATCGCCGCCACTGCCTCAGCAAAGCGCTCAGCCGCTGGACGCATAAGCGCGCAGTGCGATGGCACGCTGACCGGCAATGGCATGGCGCGCTTTGCACCACGGGCCTTACAGGCCTCAATGGCCCGCTCAACAGCAGCCTTACCACCCGCAATCACCACCTGACCCGGCGCATTGAAATTTACCGCGCTGACCACCTCACCCTGCGCCGCTTCGGCGCAAGCAGCCAGCACGTCAGCATCTTCCAAACCAAGAATCGCCGCCATCCCGCCCTGCCCGGCCGGAACAGCCTGCTGCATCAGCTGCCCACGATGCTCGACCAACTTGACCGCAGCGCCCAACGACAGGCTACCGGCGGCAACCAGAGCTGAATACTCACCCAGACTATGGCCGGCGACGAATGCCGGACGCGCTGCGCTCTCAGCCAGCCACGCACGCCACAACGCCACAGAGGCGGTCAGAATTGCCGGCTGGGTTTTATCGGTTTGATTGAGTTGCTCTTCAGGGCCCTGCTGAGTAAGCGCCCAGAGGTCATAGCCAAGGGCTTCGGAAGCCTCGGCGAACGTATCAAGAATCATCGGCCGCTGTGCACCATGCTCGGCGAGCATGGACAAAGACTGGGAACCCTGACCTGGAAAGACGAATGCGAGAGATGCAGACATGGAAACCTGTTCCTAATGTTCGTGATCGTCGGTAATGCGCGCTCAGCTTAGCCAAGCGCAAGAAACTGACAGTTGGATGACAGGCTGCCCGTTGCGGTCACATTCTAAAGCAGGTGCTTGTCCAGTCGCCCCTGCAAACGTCGCGGTAAATCTTCTTCAATCTCCCGCAAGGCTCGGCGAATGGCGCTTTTAAAGCCCTCTGGACCGGCAGCGCCATGGCTTTTCAGCACAATACCCTGCAGCCCAACCAAGCTAGCACCATTGTGTTTAGCGGGGGTCAACTCACCCCGCAAACGCCGCAACAGCGGTAACGCCAACAGCCCAACCATTCGCGCAGCCAGGCTGGACTTGAACAACGCGTCAATCCGCCCAACAATCATCACTGCCAGGCCTTCACTCGACTTGAGCAGGACATTACCGACAAAGCCATCACACACCACCACATCAGCCTCGCCCCGGTAAAGCCCGTCCCCCTCCACAAAGCCGGTGTAATTCAAACCCTCGGCCTGCTGCAGCAAGCTGGCCGCCAACTTAACCTGCTGGTTGCCCTTGATGTCCTCGGTACCCACATTCAACAACGCCACACGCGGGCGCGCCGTACCTAACACCTCAGCCACCACCGAACCCATCACCGCAAATTGATAGAGGTGCTCGGCACTGCAATCGACATTCGCACCCAGGTCAAGCAAATGACAGAAACCCGCCTGCGTCGGAACAGCCGCGATCATGGCCGGACGATCAATGCCGGGCAGAGTCTTCAGCACATGACGCGACAAAGCCATCAGCGCCCCGGTATTACCGGCACTGACGCAGGCTTGCGCCACACCATCGCGAACCAACTCAAGGCTGATACGCATCGACGAACCGGGCTTGCCACGCAAGGCCTGAGCAGGCTGGTCACTCATGCCAATGACCTCATCGGCATGCTCAACACGCAGGCGCGCGCGATCGACACCAGAATGGCGTGCAATCAACGATTCAATAAGTTCAGATTGGCCGACAAGGACCAGGTGAAACGAAGGGTATTCAGCCAAGCAGGAGATGCAGGCTGGAACAATGCAGTGGGGACCGAAGTCCCCACCCATTGCATCAATCGCGATGATTGGAGCGGACAAGATTTACTCGTCAGCGCCCTTATCAATCACTTTACGGCCACGGTAAACGCCTTCTGGCGATACGTGGTGACGCAGATGCATTTCACCGGTGGTTTTCTCAACCGACAAGGTACTTGCAGTGAGAGCATCGTGCGAACGACGCATGTCACGGGCGGAACGGGATTTTTTGTTCTGCTGAACAGCCATAACTAATTAACTCCTAAACGTTTGGGTCACGCTTTAACTGCGCCAATACACTGAACGGGTTGGACCGCGTTACCTCGTCCTCGCTCGACTCGGGCTCTTCGAGGCCGGCCGGCTGCTGGCAATCTTTAGGGTCATGAGCCGGGACAATGGGCAAAGCGAGCAAGAGCTCTTCTTCAACCAGCGCCAGCAGATCCAATGGGTCTTCATCCAACTCAATAACGTCATAGCCTTGCGGCACTGACTGGGTATTCCCACCTACTTTCACCACAGCGTAATCACACTCGCTATGGATCGGCAAAGTGACTAGTTCCAGACAACGCTGGCAAACCATCTTGACCTCAACCTCGAGCTCGCTGTGAAAAACCACAGCATTGCGCTCGTCGCGCTCGAAAGAGAACTTCGTACGCACCATGCCTTGGTTATCGGCAAGCGGGCCGCAGAGGCGCTGTAAATCTGCAAGCTGCAGCTTACCTTCAAGGGTAGCGCTGCGGTCGGCTAATTTACGCGGATCAACGTGAGGTGGAATCGGGTCATTTGACATAGGCGGCGCATTCTAGGGATGCAACCCACCTCTGTCAAAGGAAATTCGGCCTGTCCAGCATTTGAGGTGATGGATAGAATCCACCACTCACCAGACAACCCAATACAGGAAATCGCCGTGCTGCCCTTGGTGCTCGCCTCAAGCTCACCCTACCGCCGTGAACTCCTCGCCCGCCTGCGCCTGCCATTCACCTGGAGCGCACCGAATATCGACGAATCAAGGCGCGCCAATGAAGACGCAGAAGCCCTCGTACGCCGACTATCACAGGAAAAAGCTCAAGCACTGAGCGCAACCCACCCGCAACACCTGATTATCGGATCGGACCAGGTCGCAGTACTGGGCGCACAAATCCTCGGCAAACCTCACACCCTTGAACGCGCCTGCGAGCAACTAATGGCCGCCAGCGGCAACAGCGTGGTTTTTCTGACTGGACTTACCCTGCTTAATAGCGCAACCGGCCAGCAGCAGACCAACTGCGTACCGTTCACTGTGCACTTCCGTCCTCTCAGCGAAGCACAAATCATGCGCTACCTGACTGCCGAGCAACCCTTCGATTGCGCCGGCAGCTTCAAAGCCGAAGGCCTGGGCATCAGCCTATTTCGCAGCACAGAAGGCAGCGACAGCAACAGCCTGATCGGCCTACCACTGATCCGCCTCGTGGATATGCTGCACGCCAATGGCATAGAACTCCCCTAAAGCAAAAAGCCCGACCAATGACCGGGCTCGCTTTCATCTGACTCACGCGCTAACGCAGCACAGCACCCTGAAAGCCCATCCACAGCGCAATGCGCTCAGCCATGCTGGCACCTATGGTTTTGGCGAAACGATCAAACGGCGACTCCTGCACAGTGAAGTCGACCAGCTCTTTCTCACCAATCACTTCGCGCGCGACATAGCTGGTATTACCCAGCGCATCAATTAAGCCCAATGGCAAAGCCTGCTCACCCGACCAAACCAGACCGGAGAACAACTCAGGATGCTCGGCATCCTTCAAACGCTCACCACGCCCCTGCTTAACACTGGCAATAAACTGCTGATGGGTCGTTTTCAACACACCCTGCCAAAACTCGGTCTCTTCAGCTTTTTGCGGCTGGAATGGATCCAGAAAAGCCTTGTGTTCGCCAGAGGTATAAACCCGACGATCAACCCCCAACCTCTCCATCACCCCAACAAAACCAAAGGTTGCCGCCGTTACACCAATAGACCCAACCAGACTGGCCTTATCGGCATAAATCTGATCGGCAGCACTGGCTATGTAGTAGGCACCCGACGCACCTAAATCAGTAATCACGGCATACAGTTTAATTGCCGGGTATTCGGCACGCAGGCGACGTATCTCGTCATAGATGTAACCTGACTGCACCGGACTGCCGCCCGGGCTATTGATACGCAGAATCACGCCTTTGGTATTAGCATCCTCAAACGCTGCACGCAGACTACTGACGATATTGTCAGCGCTAGCCGCCTCTTGGTCGGCAATCATCCCGCGGACTTCAATCAGAGCAGTGTGACTACCTGTAGTCGCACCCTTTTTCATCGCCAACATCGGTGAGAAGAGCGCCAGCGCGGCAAAAATATAGATAAAGGTCAGCAACTTGAAGAAAATCCCCCAGCGCCGCGACCGGCGCTGCTCCTGCACACCGGCCAGCAGGGTTTTCTCTAGCAACTTCCAGCTCTTCTCATCACCATCAGCTGCTGCCGATGCTTTCCATTCATCCGCCATGTACCACCACCTCAACTGACTGATTAGGCGCACGCTGACCCAGCCAGGCACGCAACTCGGTAAAACACTCTATAGCCAACGTCGGCTGGCACTTACGCAACGCCTGCAGCGACTGCGCACCATAACCGACTGCCACACAATCCATACCCGCGCGATGCGCCATCAATAAATCGAAAGACGAGTCACCCACCATCAGCGCTTGACTGGCCGCAACGCCACTTTGCGCAAGAATTTCATGCAGCATAAGCGGATCAGGCTTGCTCGCCGTCTCATCGGCGCAGCGACTGCAGTCGAAATAATCCAGCCAGCCTCGATCCGCCAACACACGCTGCAAACCATGCCGACCTTTACCAGTCGCCACAGCCAGACGATAGCCCTCTACACGAAACGCCTCCAACCCCTCCGCCACACCATGAAACAACGGCGAAGGCTCAGACTCTAAGGCCAGATAATTTTCGCTATAGCTCTTACGCACGTGCTGCGCCAAGACCGCACTCTGCATATTGGGGTAAAGGCAACGAATTGCCTCAGGCAAACCCAGACCGATAATGCCGCGCACTTGCTCATCCGTGCAGCGCGGTAACTCACAGGCATCCGCCGCCATATGCATGGCGGCAACAATGCGCCCAATGGAATCGACCAAGGTGCCATCCCAATCGAAAATCAGCAGTTGATAATCACGCACTGAGCCGCTCCAGGGTTCGCGCCCACATCTCATCAACCGGCGCCTCTAACTTGAGCTTACCCCCTTCGGGCAACGGCACGGTTAACTCATACGCATGCAAAAACAAGCGCTTACCGCCTAGGCCACGTATTTCCTTGGTGAAGTCGTCATCACCGTACTTGCTGTCACCGGCAATGCAATGCCCGGCATGCTGCGTATGTACACGGATCTGATGGGTACGCCCGGTAACAGGCTTAGCCTCGATCAACGTGGCAAACTCACCAAAGCGGCGCAGCACACGGAATACCGTCAAAGCCTCCTTACCCTCAGGATTAACCTCGACCATGCGCTCACCGGAGCGCAAATTACTTTTTAGCAGCGGCGCATTGACCTGCTTCTTGGCAGTAGCCCAATTACCGCGCACCAACGCCATGTAACGCTTATCCACACCATCACCACGCAATGCCTCGTGCAAGTGACGCAGCATGCTGCGCTTCTTGGCGATCATCAGCAGGCCCGACGTGTCGCGATCCAGGCGATGAACCAACTCAATATCCTTGGCATCCGGACGCAACTGCCGGAACGCCTCGATCACCCCGTAGTTCAATCCACTGCCGCCATGCACCGCAATGCCCGCTGGCTTATTCAGCACGATTAGCGCTTTATCTTCATAGACAATCGCCGCCTCAAGACGCTGCAGAAGCCCCTGCGCAAGCGGCTCAGGCTCATCACGTTCAGCCAAACGCAGTGGCGGCACACGAATGATATCGCCGGCTTGCAGCTTGTACTCAGGCTTGATGCGACCTTTATTTACACGCACTTCACCTTTACGCAAAATCCGGTAAATCAATGTCTTAGGGACACCCTTCAGCTGGGTGCGGAGAAAGTTATCGATACGCTGGCCGGCAAGTTCCGGCGCAACCTCGAGCAGCTGAACGCCGGAGGTTGGAGGGGAAGGATTTGTCATCGCGCAATCATAACAATTTTTATGGAATTGAAGCACTTAATCATTGCTGCTATAGTCGGGAACGCCGCCAAAAGCGGCCTAGCTTGCGGGTGCTCTTCAAAACTGCCACCTCCAACTAACGCAATTCATTTGGGACGCAAGGCCGTCCAACGGATTATTAGATTGAAAGAAAGCCGCTTAGGCTTTGAATAATCCGGAAACCAAGCCTTTAAGCCATGATGCGCAACCTACCCCTTTGGACAGTTGCGATAATAGTTAACCCGCAGCGGATTTTCGCGAGCGGCACCCGAGTTTCAGCGATACGTGTAGGGTGGAGACGTACAACTGTTGGTCCGCGTAGCAGCTCGCTTTACCAAGACGCTTTATCTCGTCCGCTACCAACAGCTGATTCCTCCTCCTGACTTAGTGCTTTCTGTTAGTTACAGCGAGCAGGAGACGTCCGTCGCGGCCCAGCACAACAGGCTGATCGCCGCTAGACACTGGAACGCTTTACGACCGTTCCTGACGCACCCAACACCGACCCCTGAAGTCGTGTGTGCCGAACGCCGCTTCCGCCAGCACCGGAAACCGACGGTATTACATGAAAAGAATGCTGATTAACGCAACTCAACCCGAAGAGCTGCGTGTCGCCCTGGTAGATGGGCAAAAACTCTACGACCTGGACATCGAGTCCGGCGCTCGTGAGCAGAAAAAATCTAACATCTACAAAGGTAAAATCACCCGCGTAGAACCTAGCCTTGAAGCCGCTTTCGTCGATTTCGGTTCCGAGCGCCACGGTTTTCTCCCGCTCAAAGAAATCTCCCGCGAATACTTCAGCAAGGCCCCAGAAGGCCGCGTCAACATTAAAGACGTGCTTAAGGAAGGCCAGGAAGTCATCGTTCAAGTCGAGAAAGAAGAGCGTGGCAATAAGGGCGCAGCCCTGACCACCTTTATCAGCCTTGCTGGCCGCTACTTGGTATTGATGCCGAACAATCCGCGCGCCGGCGGCATCTCGCGCCGCATTGAAGGCGAAGAGCGTAACGAGCTGCGTGAAGCACTGAACGGCCTGGTCGCACCAAGCGACATGGGCCTGATCGTGCGCACCGCAGGCCTGGGTCGCTCCAGTGAAGAAATGCAGTGGGACCTCGACTACCTGCTGCAACTCTGGACCGCCATCAAGGAAGCCTCGCTCGACCGCGCCGCACCTTTCCTGATCTACCAAGAAAGCAACGTGATCATTCGCGCCATCCGCGACTACCTGCGCCAGGACATCGGCGAAGTACTGATCGACAGCATCGAAGCGCAGCAGGAAGCCCTGAGCTTTATCAATCAGGTGATGCCGCAGTACGCCAGTAAGATCAAGCTGTATGAAGACAGCGTGCCGCTGTTCAACCGCTTTCAGATCGAAAGTCAGATCGAAACCGCCTTCCAGCGCGAAGTGAAACTGCCATCCGGCGGCTCATTGGTCATCGACCCGACTGAGGCCTTGGTGTCCATCGACATCAACTCGGCGCGCGCGACCAAAGGCAGCGACATCGAAGAAACCGCCCTGCAGACCAACCTGGAAGCGGCCGAAGAAATCGCCCGCCAGCTGCGCCTGCGTGATATCGGTGGCCTGATTGTTATCGACTTTATCGACATGACCCCGGCGAAGAACCAGCGCGCCGTGGAAGAAAAAGTCCGCGAAAGCCTCGAAGCTGACCGCGCCCGCGTACAAGTGGGCCGCATCTCACGCTTCGGCCTGCTGGAAATGTCGCGTCAGCGCCTGCGTCCATCACTCGGTGAAAGCAGCGGTATCGTCTGCCCACGCTGCAACGGCCAAGGCATCATCCGTGACGTCGAATCGTTGTCGCTGGCCATTTTGCGCTTGATCGAAGAAGAAGCCCTGAAAGACCGCACCGCTGAAGTGCGTGCACAGGTGCCGATTACCGTTGCGGCCTTCCTGCTCAACGAGAAACGCAATTCGATCACCAAGACCGAACTGCGCACCCGTGCGCGCATCGTGATCGTGCCAAACGACCACCTGGAAACGCCGCACTTCGAAGTTACCCGCATCCGCGACGACAGCCCGGAAGCGCAATCCACTCAATCCAGCTATGAAATGGCGACCATTGAAGTGGAAGAAGAGAAGCAGGCTGCAGCAACTCGCACCCTGGTTCGTCAAGAAGCCGCAATCAAAGCAGCCCCGCAGCGCACCGCACCAACCCCGGTTGAAGCCGTTGCCGCTCAGCCTGTTGCTGCCGCTGAACCTAGCCTATTCAAGGGTCTGGTGAAGTCGCTGGTCAGCCTGTTCGCCAGCAAGGAAGAAGAAAAGCCTGCTGTCGTCGAGAAGAAAACCAGCGAACGCCCACAGCGCGGCGATGAGCGCCGTAACGGTCGCCAGCAAAACCGCAACCGCGGTGGTCGTAACAACGAAGATCGCAAGCCGCGTGAAGAACGCGCACCACGCGAAGAACGCCAGCCCCGCGCCGCCCGTGAAGAGCGCGCGCCACGCGAAGAGCGTGCACCTCGCGAGGAACGTAGCCCACGTGATGCCGTAGAGGTTCGTGAGCCGCAGGAAGTCCGCCAATCGCGCCCGCCACGCGAAGAGCGCCAGCAGCGTGACCGCAAGCCACGTGAAGAGCGCCAGACCCGCGAACTGCGTGAACCACTAGATGCCGCAGAAAACAACAGCACTGCCACAAGCGATGAAGCCCAGGCTGAGCGCCCACAACGTGAACCGCGCCAGCCGCGACCACCACGCGAAGAACGCAAGCCGCGTGCCGAGCAAGCACCCGCCGCAGCTGATGAAGAAGCGCTGAATACCGAAGAAGCTCTGCAAGATGACGAGCAGGACGGTAGCGAAGGCGGTGATCGCCCACGCCGCCGCTCCCGCGGCCAGCGTCGTCGCAGCAATCGTCGTGAGCGCCAGAGCGATGCCAACGGCAACCCGATTGAGGGCAGCGAAGAGGCAACAGAACCAACCAGCGATGCAGACACTGCATTAGTTGCAACAGCGGCAGCCACTAGCGCTGTTACTGCAAGTGCAACTACAGATGAAGCAACACCAGCAGCAGTAGAACCTGCACCGGTTGTTGTTGTTGCCAAGCAAGAGCACGCGCCTGAAGCGACTCCAGCTGAAGCGCCAACCGCGCCAGTTGAAGCAACTGTTGAAGTAACGGCTGATGCAGTTGTTGAAGCCGCTGTTGAACAGGCCGCTGAAAGCACTGTTATTGAAGCGCTAAGCAGCCCTGTTGCAGAGACCAACGAAGCGCCAGTTGAAGCGGCTCAAACCGTTGAAGCCAGCGAAGCTGCACCAGCGCCGGCTGTTGTTGAGGCACCGGCACAAGTTGTGGAAGAATCCGCCGCAGTGGCGGCTCCTGAGCTTGTTGCCGAAGTGGCAGTCGCTGAGGCCGCACCTGCAGTAGCCGCCAGCAACAGCGGTCGCGCACCTAACGATCCGCGTGAAGTGCGCCGTCGTAAGCGCGAGGCTGAGCGCCTGGCCCGTGCAGCCGCAGAAGCTCCGGCTACTGCCCCGGCAGCACCTGCCGCTGAGGCGGTCACTGATGTTGTAGCTGAAGCACCCGCCGCAGCACCAGCAGAAGTTGAAGTAAAGCAAGAGCCACAAAGCTCGCTGTTTACTGAGGCAGATACTGACGCACAGGATAAAGAAGCGGCCAAACCGCAAATCTAATCCGCTTCAGGCAATAAAAAAGGGGATGCTTCGGCATCCCCTTTTGCGTTGTTAGCCGCGTACATCACTGCTCGCGAGCCTATTGGCCATGCCTTACAGCACGTTAGGCTCAATCTCCAGCTCAACCGCAAAACGCTGCGCAACATCCACCTGAATATGCCGCGCCAACCCCAATAGCTGCGCACCTGTGGCTGCGCCATAGTTGACCAGCACCAGCGCCTGCAAGCGATGCACGCCCGCATCACCCTCGCGAAAACCCTTCCAGCCCGCCTGCTCGATCAGCCAGCCAGCGGCTAATTTGACCTGCCCGTCGGCCTGCGGATAAGCCACCAGATCAGCATATTCATCGCGCAAACGCTGCGCCAATTCAGCCGATACCAAGGGGTTTTTAAAGAAGCTGCCGGCATTGCCCAGCTCAGCTGGATCAGGCAGTTTTTCACTGCGAATGGCGCAGATAGCCTGACTGACATCCAGCGCCGTCGGGACACTGATGCCCTGCTCCGTCAAACGCTGGCGCACCGGGCCGTAATCCAGATGCAGTGCAGCCACCCGGCTCAAGGCAAAACGCACACGTAGGATGACCCAGCGCCCACTTTCGCGCTTAAACAGGCTATCGCGGTAGGCAAAGGCGCAGTCCTGCAGAGAAAATTCGCGCAGCTCGCCAGTGTGTCGATCCAAAGCCGTTAAACCCGCAAACAGATCCTTCAGCTCAACCCCATAAGCACCGATGTTCTGCACTGGCGCTGCACCCACGGTGCCGGGAATCAGACTGAGGTTTTCCAACCCGGCAAAGCCCTGGACCAGGGTCCACTGCACAAAGGCATGCCAAGGCTCGCCCGCCTCCGCCTCAATCAGTACGCGCTCACCGTCATCCTCGAGCAGGCGAATACCGCGACTGGCCATACGCAACACCAATGCCTGAACATCAGCAGTGAGCAGCAAATTGCTGCCGCCGCCGAGCAACAGCAACGGCAACTGCTGCGCGTGCGCGTAACTTAACGCCTCGCGCACCTGCTGATCGTTTTCAGCCTCGGCAAAATGGCTGGCCTGGGACTCGACGGCAAAGCTGTTATAGGGTTTCAGCGATACCTGAGTGCGCACCTGCAAGCTCATACACGCTCCTTAAGCTCAAGCACCAAGGCATCGCAGGCCTGCTCGATCAAGTCCAGCACTTGGGCAAAACCGGCTTCACCGCCGTAATAAGGATCAGGCACTTCATCCAGTGCCGACTGATAACGGCGCAAGAACAGATCCAACTCGGCCGAAGCGTTGCTTGGTCGGAGTTGCTGCAAGTCATGCAGATTGCTCGCATCCATCGCCAACACCAGGTCAAAAGCATGAAAATCGGCGGCATTGACCTGCCGCCCACGCAGAGCGGACAAATCATAACCGCGCTGCTGCGCGGCTTGCCGGGTGCGCACGTCGGCAGCCTTACCGACATGCCAATCGCCCGTGCCGGCCGAGTCGACCTCAACGCGACCCGCCAACCCGGCCTCGCGCAACTTGTGGCGCAAAACACCTTCCGCCGTAGGTGAGCGGCAGATATTGCCCAAGCACACAAACAGAATGCGCATCAGGCCCCCAGCAGGCGACGAACCCGCGCCAGGTCTTCTGCGGTATCAACGCCCGCTGGCGGTGCTTCGAGGGCATCGGCAACATGAATACGTACGCCATGCCAGAGTGCGCGCAGCTGCTCCAGACACTCGGTGTCTTCAAGCCAGCAAGGGCCCCAGCTGACAAAGTCATGCAGAAACTGCGCACGGTAGGCGTAAATACCGATATGCCGGCGATACGGCACACCCGCTGGCAGCTCGTCACGATTCTTGGCGAAAGCATCCCGCGCCCAGGCCAACGGCGCACGACTAAAGGTCAGGGCCAGGCCGGTTTTATCACTGACCACCTTGACCACGTTGGGATTGAACAGCGCCTGTACATCCTCAATCGGCTCGGCCAGGGTGGCGATGGCTGCTTGCGGATTAGCGGCCAGGTTGGCCGCCACCTGATCGATGATCGCCGGCGGAATCAGCGGCTCGTCGCCCTGCACATTGACCACGATGGCGTCAGCCGCCAGGCCGAGAGCCGTGGCTACCTCAGCCAAACGATCGGTACCAGAGTTGTGGTCAACGCGGGTCAGCACCACCTGCGCACCAAAACTACGGCACACCTCGACGATGCGCGCATCATCGGTCGCCACCACCACCTGCTGGGCGCTGCTTTTACACGCCTGCTCCCAGACATGCTGAATCATCGGCTTGCCGGCAATATCCTGCAGCGGCTTGCCTGGCAGACGAGTGGAAGCGAAACGCGCCGGAATCACAACGGTAAAGGCAGTGCTCATTTACTTGTCCAGACGTTCGTCGACGTTGAGGGTGCGCGCTTCAGTTTCCAGCATCACCGGAATGCCATCGCGCACCGGAAAAGCCAGAGCATCGGCCTTGCAGATCAGCTCGTTTTTATCAGCCGCGAGCTTCAACGGCCCCTTGCACAGTGGGCAGGCGAGAATATCGAGTAGTTTCGGGTCCATGGGAGATCCTTGAGAGGAAGCAGTTGCTGAGGCGGACGAAACCGCCGAATGATCAGAACAATCAGGTGCGCGGCACAAGGCGCTGCAATTGCTGATCAAACCAGGCGACAAACGCGGCCGAGGGCTCGGCATCCACCGCCAGGTACCACCAATCGTCAGCCGCAAAGGCACGGCACTTGACCGCATCCTTTTCCGTCATCACCAGCGGCAGCACCGGGCTGAAATTCAGCAGCTCGGCGCTGTACGGCGCATGGTCGGCAAAGGCGTGCGCGACAGGCCGCCAGTGTAGCCCTTCGAGGGTATTGAAGAAACGCTGCGGGTTGCCAATACCGGCGACCGCGTGCAGGGCCTGGCCGGGTGGAAAATGGTTCAGCGGGCGTTGCTCACCATCGCACAGGTTGACCAGGGTATGCGGCCGCAGCGTAAACCCATAGCCGCCCTTCGGATCGCTTGATGCGCCGTTATAGAGCAATGCATCGACACTTTGCAGGCGCTCGACCGGCTCACGCAGCGGACCGGCCGGTAGACAGTGACGGTTGCCCAGGCCGCGCGCCGCATCGATCAGTACCAATTCCAGGTCACGGGCCAACCGGTAGTGCTGTAAACCGTCGTCACTGAGAATCAGGTCCAGCGGCTCCTCAGCCAGCAAGGCTGCCACCGCACGACTGCGGTCAGGGTCGATCATCAGTGGCACGCCACTGCGCTGCACAATCAATAGCGGCTCATCGCCAGCCACGCGGGCCACCTGATCAGCCTGTACCCGCCAGGGTAACTGCGGCGGTTGCGCACCGTAGCCGCGGCTGACCACACCGACGCGCAGCCCCTGACTACGGCAGTGCTCGACCAACCAGAGAATCATCGGCGTCTTGCCAGTGCCGCCAACGGTGATATTACCCACCACCACGACCGGCACCGGAGCACGGTAGATCTCGCCCTCACCCGCGAGAAAGCGCGAGCGCTTGCGCTGCACTACCGCACGATAGAGCCATTCAAGTGGACGCAGCAGCCCCAGCGCCGGATGACCGGCGTACCAGGCAGCCGTAATGCGGTCAGTCAGACTCATCGACGGGCAAGCCTCAAGGCGCGGCTTGCGCCTCAATGGTGGTCATGCGCAGGTGGGCAAAGCCCAGCTTGCCGGCGGCATCCATGGCGGTAATCACCGCCTGATGCTGCGTCTTGGCGTCGGCACTGATGATCAGCGGCAGGCTGTTATCGCCTTCCGACTCCTTCTGCAGCGCCGCCATCAGGCTGGGCAGATCGCTTTTCAGCAACTGTTTGGCATTCAGCGAATAGCTGCCATCGGCGGCAATCAGGATTTCCAGCTGCTTCAGCTCGGTCTGTTCTGGCGGCGTGCCCGTGGCGGCTTCCGGCAGGTCGACCTTGAGCTGGGTTTCCCGAGTGAAGGTTGTGGTCACCACAAAGAACAGCAGCAGGATAAATACCACGTCGATCAACGAGGCCAGGTTGATCTCAACGTTTTCCCGCGGTTTACGCCGGAACTTCACGCCTTGCCCTCGCCCATATCAACATCGCGGTCGCCTTGTACCACTTCAACCAGACGAATCGCTTCCTGCTCCATGCCGACCACCAGCTCATCGATCCGGCGCTGCAGGTAGCGGTGGAAGAATAGGGCCGGAATCGCCACCATCAGACCCGCGGCAGTGGTGATCAGTGCCGTGGAAATACCGCCAGCCAGCAATGCCGCATTGGCCATGCCCGAGCCCATAAACGAGCTGAAGATTTCAATCATGCCCAGCACCGTGCCGAGCAAGCCCAGTAGCGGTGCGATGCCGGCGATGGTGCCCAGGGCATTTAAGTAGCGCTCCAGGTCGTGAATCACCCGCGCAGCGGCTTCTTGAATACACTCTTTCATGATCTCGCGACCATGCTTGGAGTTGGCCAGCCCAGCGGCGAGGATCTGCCCGAGCGGCGAATTGGCCCGCAATTCCTTGAGCCTCTGGTTATTCAGTTTCTTTTCTTTGATCCACTTCCACACCTGACCGAGCAGGTTGGGTGGGGTGATGCGGCTCGGCCGCAGTGTCCAGAGGCGCTCGGCAATGATGCCGGCCGCAGCGATAGAACACAGAATGATCGGCAGCATCATCCAGCCGCCAGCTTTTACCAGTTCCCACACGGTGGCAGATCCCCTTCACAAAAGTGGCGCCACTCTAGCATAGGGTCGCGGCCTCGCCGACCGCTGCCGTTCTCATTTTTCCCGCCAAAAACGTGCGTGATCACGCAAACCTTGCGCCGGCTCGAATGCACCCAGGCGAATCCGCACCGCGCCATGCCGGGCGGTGTCATAAGGCTGCGCCGCAATCGCCTGATAACGCGTCATAACCTCAGCATGCGGATGAGCAAAAGCATTGTATGCACCCCGGGAAATCAACACAGCGGACGGCTTAACCTTCGCCAGTAGTGCTGCAGACGAAGAGCTGCGGCTGCCATGGTGAGGCGCCAGCAACCAGTGTGCCTGCATCGCCAAACCGCTATTGAGCAGCGTGCGCTCAGCCTGACTGTCAATATCACCGGTCAGCCATAGGCGCTCACCACTGGCCTCAATGCGCAACACACAAGACGCCTGATTACCATTGACCGCATCAGCCCATTGCCAGGTGCTGAAGTGCACGCCGTCCCACTGCCAGTTCTCTGCGGCACAGGCCTGCGCTTGAAGTGAACGCACCAACTTGTAGGGCTCACCACTGATAACGCGCCCAACCGGCAGCCCACGCTTAATGGCAACAGCACCGCCGGCATGATCGCTATCGGCATGACTGAGCAACAGCAGATCAAGGCCACGCACATCCAGCGCCCGCAGCGAGGGCAGCACTACCCGTTCGCCCGTATCGAACTCGCCAAAGCGCGGCCCGGCGTCGTACAGCACCTCATGCTTCTGGGTGCGGACCAGCACCGCCAGCCCCTGCCCCACATCCAGCATCCATACCTCAGCCCGGCCGTGCTCAGGCCGCGACTGCGCGGTGAACAGCAACGGCATCAGCATTAATACCCCAAGGCTGCGTACTGGCAGAGCGGCCGGCAATAACAGCACCAACGCACCCAGCGCCACCAGCAGCCAGGCCCAAAATGGCAGCGCACTGGGCAACCAGGCAGGCATCCACAGGGCCAGTTGCGTAAGCAAGCCGAATAGCCAATCCAGCAGCCAACCGGCGACGCCGAGCAACGCAGCCCCCACCCCAGGCAACGGCAGCAATAGCGTACCGAGCAAGGCCAACGGCACCACCAGCAAGCCCACTACAGGCACGGCCACCAGGTTGGCCAAGGGCCCGCTGGCACTCACGGGCAAACCCAGCACCAGCAACAAGGGCAGCAAACCAATCGCCATGGCCCACTGCGCGCGCAACAGCGTGCCCCACCAAGGCCAGGCACCCAGCCTGCCGCTAAAGATCAAAATCAACAGCATCACCGCGCCAAAGGATAACCAGAACCCTGGCTGCAAGCTGACCAGCGGCTCCAACAGCAACACCGCCAGCAAAGCCAACAACACAGGCAACCCCACACCCAGGTGGCGAAAGCGCCAACGCCACAACAGCACCAGAGCGACCATCACGCAGGCACGCTGTACCGGCACTTCAAACCCAGCCAACGCGCCATAAGCCAAAGCGCCCGTTAAAGCCAGCACGCACGCGCAGGGCAACCAGGGCAAGCGCCGCGGCCACACCCCCAGACGCGCCAAGCCAGCAACCAGGCCATACAAAAGCGTTGCTAACAGACCTACATGCTGGCCTGAGATCACCATCAGATGCACCGTGCCGGTGGCCTGTAGCACCTGCCAATCGGCTGTCGACAGCCCTGCGCCATCCCCCAGCACCAACGCGGCCAAAGCACCTGCACGGCCATGTGCTGGAGTTGCCAACAGATGTTGCCGCAAGCGATCACGCCACGCCCCGGCGCCACTGGCTGGATATATCAGCTCGCCAGTTTTCACTGTGCCGGTAGCCCCAATACGCTGTGCCAACAGCCAGGCTTCATAATCAAATGCCTGCGGGTTGACCAAACCATGGGGGCGCTTGAGGCGAACCGCTAGGCGCCAGGTCTCCCCTGCATGCAGCGCGGGCCCGTTATACCAAGACAGGCGCAACCGTTCGGGCAACGCCCCGCGACGCGAACCCGCCTGCTCTAACTGGAAGCGCACCACCCCGTCACTGACCTCGGGCAGGCCAACCACCCGCCCCTGCAACCACAGCGTGCGTGCATCCAATGATGGTGCCAGACGATCATCCAGCGCCCACTGCGACGAGACGCAGGCCCACGTAAAGCCGAACATAAACAAGGCAATGGGATAGCTGCGAAACGGCAACAGCATCAACCCCATAATTGGCAAGAGAGCCAGCAACCAGAACGGCGGCAAGGCTGGAAGAAAACGCAGCGTCAGTAGCCCGGCCACCAACGCTAATATGCCGCTGCGCATAGACTCACTCCTTGAGTCAGGGAGAATACTTAACCTGAGGACCCTCGCTTGCTTATCTGCTGTCACAAAGTGTGAAAGCAGGCAGCGCGCAATGGGTGCATAATGTCGGCGCTTTTACCTGCCAGAGAGCCTTCATGCCGCGTCGTTTATTTAAGCGCTACATGCCTCACCCAGACCGCATCAAGGACAATAAATCCCTGCGTTTTCTGGGCAGCCTGATTCATGACCCCAACCTCTGGCACCTGAATCGCCATTCCGTTTCGCGCGCCATGGCTATCGGCCTGTTCTGGGCGATGATCCCCATGCCCTTGCAAATGCTGGCTGCCGCAGCAAGTGCAATAACCGGCCGGGCCAACCTGCCGATCTCGATTGGCCTGGTCTGGCTGACCAATCCTATTACCATGCCGCCGGTGTTCTACTGCAGCTATAAATTCGGCGCCTGGCTGATGAACACGCCGACCCTGCAAATGCCGGATCACATCACCATCAGCTGGGTCGGCCATGTTCTGCAAACCCACTGGCAGCCGCTTTACCTAGGTTCGCTGGTGATCGGCTTGGTGCTGGGCCTGATCGGCTATTTCGGCACCAATGCATACTGGCGCTGGTGGGTGCAGCACAACTGGCGCAAGCGCCAAGAAAAACGCCAGCAACACTGAAACAAAAAAGCCGTTACTGAGTAACGGCTTTTTTGTTTCTATCAGCCTAGCTTATTCGTAGCGCAATGCATCGGCTGGCTGGATACGCGCGGCACGCCAAGACGGGTAGACGGTTGCCAGGAAGCTCAGGGTAAAGGCTGCGCCACAGATCAGCAGAACATCCGACAGCAGCAGCTCCGATGGCAGGTTGCTGATGAAGTAGACATCTGAGCTCATTACCTGCTGGCCGCTGAAGCGCTCAATCCAACCCACCAGTTGGCTGACATTCAACGCAGCGAGCACACCCAGGACCGCGCCGATCACCGTACCGATCACGCCGATCACCGTACCCTGGACCATAAAGATGCCCATGATCTGCCCTGGCGTCGCACCCAGGGTACGCAGAATGGCGATGTCCGCGCCCTTATCTGCTACCACCATGATCAGCGTGGCAATGATATTGAAGGCCGCCACGGCGACGATCAGCAGCAGCAACAGCCCGA
>Ga0181597_10002337_pt1 | contig 20597 bp, 18 predicted proteins | sample 041ome_5_FD_148647 | JGI IMG/M metagenome (GOLD analysis project Ga0181597, IMG submission 148647) | Coastal salt marsh microbial communities from the Groves Creek Marsh, Skidaway Island, Georgia - 041403US metaG (spades assembly) | ecosystem: Environmental > Aquatic > Marine > Intertidal zone...
AAGAAGCCGCATCGTGACCGATGCGGTTAGAATTTAAACCCCGCGCAATTGGGTGGAGGCACCGGTCACGTTGTTAGCGAAATGAGCGGTCACGTTCACCGAAATCCGCACCAGGGGTGTTTGCTGTCCTTGTGCTGCCAAGGTGCACAGTCAGCCTTCTTGTTTGATTGAGCCAATACTGTATTGGCAGATGGCCGCTGTATCACCCACAATTCAGTGATCTGTACCGATGCAATTTAGATGGATCGGTTTACTGTTACGGTTCAGTCAAGCAGGAACGCGGTTATGACCAATCTGTTGCTTTATCAGCGCATTGCCCAGCAACTGGCGGAAGATATTCGTCGCGGCGTTTACCAGCCCGGTGAGCGCGTGCCTTCGGTGCGCAAGATGAGTGCGCAGCTCAATGTCAGCCATGCGACCGTGCTGCAGGCCTACGCCAACCTGGAAGACCAGGGCCTGATTCGCGCCCGCCCGCAGTCTGGTTTCTATGTGCACCAGACGCCGGCCCTGACTGCACCCACCCCGGATATTGCGCGGGTCGAGCGCCCGGGACTGGTGACGCGCAGCAGCATTATCAATCAGGTACTCGCTGAATCACGCCGCGAGGGGGTTTTTCCCTTGGGCGCAGCGGTGCCGCATGTGGACTACCTGCCAGTGCGCGCGTTGCACCAGCAGTTGGCCAAGGTCACGCGTTTTCACAGTGCGCGGGCTTTCAGTTATATGTTCAGCCCCGGTTTTGAGCCGCTGCGCCGCCAAGTGGCGATCCGCATGCGCGACGCTGGTGTAGTGGTTGACCCGAGCGAGGTGGTGATCACCCACGGCTGTGTGGATGCCTTGCAAATGAGCCTGCGGGTACTGACCAAGCCGGGCGACCTGATCGCCACCGAGTCACCCACTTACTATGGCTTGTTGCAGTTGGCTGACTTGCTCGGCCTCAAGGTCATCGAGATCCCCAGCGACCCAAGCACCGGCATCAGCCTGGAAGCCCTGCAGTTGGCGGCGAATCAGTGGCCGATCAAGGCGCTGGTGCTGACTGCGCGGTTGAGTAATCCGCTGGGTGGCACCATTCCCGAGGAGCGTCAGCGCCAACTGCTGCGCCTGGCCAGTGATTACGATATTCAGATTATTGAAGATGATATCTATGGCGAGCTGATGTTCGAGCAGGGCCCGACCAAGGCGCTCAAATCCCATGATCGCGAAGGCCGGGTGGTGTATTGCTCAAGCTTCTCCAAGACCCTCTCACCCGGTGTGCGTATCGGCTGGATTGTCGCCGGCAAGTACCAGGATGAAATCCAGCGCCTGCAGACCTTCAGTACTCACTCGGCGTGCAGCGTGACGCAGATGGCCGTCGCGGCGTATTTGGAGAACGGTGGTTATGACCGCCATCTGCGGTTTATCCGTCAGGAATACCGCAAGAACCTCAGCGCTTTCCAGTTGGCGGTGCAGCAGTATTTCCCCGAAGGCACGCAGATGACGCGCCCCAAGGGCGGCTTTATTCTCTGGGTCAGCCTGCCTGCGCGGGTCAATACCAAAGACCTGCACGTTAGCGCCTTGCAGCAGGGCATCAGCATTGCGCCTGGGCTGATCTTCAGTAATACCGAGCAGTTCAACCACTGCATTCGTCTGAACTGCGGCATCCCGTGGAACCGTGAGGCCGAGCGCGCCTTGATGACCTTGGGCATGCTGGCCGGGCAGCTGTGTCAGGAAGGCGTTGCGAGTTTTTAACAGCGCTTTAACCCGATTTGAATGAGGGCTGCGTCTACCTGGGCGAATGGTTTGTTCCGATCGCTCAGGAGATGCGCTCATGTCTACTTACCCCGTATTGCTTAGTCGTCCTCTGCTTGCCGGATTTACCGCTGGCGTACTGATCAGCCTTGGTGCATGCAGCGCCGCCAACCCCGATGCGCCGAACAAGGTGGCGACTGCTGCCACGCTGAGCGATCAGGCTCGTGACCGTGCCGAGTTGCATGAGCAACTGGCCGCTGCCCCGGCTGAATTGCAACGCAAAAGCTTGGTGGCGGGCAGGGCCGTGATGCCCAGCGTGGCGTATGCGCCGATGCCAATGTCTGTGCAGGCTGATGCCATACCGCGGGGCTACCGTGATGAAAACCGCGAGCAGTATCAGAAGCTGGCGGACAACCCGGTGCATGCCGTGGCCGAGACGCCGGTATCGACCTTTAGCATCGATGTCGACACTGGCAGCTACGCCAATGTGCGGCGCTTCCTCAATGGCGGGCAATTGCCGCCGCAGGAGGCGGTGCGCCTGGAGGAGTTGGTCAACTACTTCCCCTACACCTACCCGCTGCCCAAGGGGAATGTGCCGTTTGGGGTGCACGCCGAGCTGGCGGCTACGCCGTGGAACCCGCAGAGCCGCCTGCTGCGTATCGCCATCAAGGCCTCGGATCAGCGGGTAGACGAGCTGCCGCCGGCCAATCTGGTGTTTCTGGTGGATGTCTCCGGCTCGATGGACCGCCGCGATGGTTTGCCGTTGGTGCAAAGTACTCTGAAGCTGCTGGTCGAGCAGTTGCGCGCGCAGGACAAGGTGTCGCTGGTGGTGTATGCCGGTTCCTCCAGTGTGGTGCTGGAGCCCACTGCTGGCAGTGACAAAGCCAATATTCGCCGCGCAATCGAGCAGCTCACTGCCGGCGGCTCTACGGCTGGCGAGTCGGGCATCCAGCTGGCGTATCAGCAGGCGCAGCAGGGCTTTATCGACGGCGGGATCAACCGCATTCTGTTGGCCACCGATGGTGACTTCAACGTGGGTATCAGCGATTTCGAAACGCTCAAGCAATTGGCTGCCGACAAGCGCAAGACCGGTGTATCCCTGACCACGCTCGGCTTTGGCACCGACAACTACAACGAGCAATTGATGGAGCAGCTGGCCGATGCTGGCGATGGTAACTACGCCTATATCGACAACCTGCGTGAGGCGCGCAAGGTGCTGGTTGATCAGCTCAGCTCGACCCTGGCCACAGTCGCCAGCGATGTGAAAATACAGGTCGAGTTCAACCCGGCGCAGGTCAGCGAGTATCGCCTGCTGGGGTACGAGAACCGCGCGCTTAAGCGTGAGGATTTCAGCAACGACAAGGTCGATGCCGGCGAAATTGGCGCAGGACATAGCGTGACCGCGCTGTATGAAGTGGTGCCGGTGGGTGGCAAGGGCTGGTTGGAGCCGCTGCGCTATCAGGTCGCTGCAAAAACCGACCGTAAAGCGGGCGAACTGGCCTGGCTGCGCATTCGTTATAAAGCGCCAGGGCGGGACGTGAGCAAATTGCTGGAGCAACCAATTCAGGCCAGCGCTGCCGAGGCCATTAGTCAGGCCAGTGAGGACCTGCGCTTTGCCGCTGCCGTGGCCGCTTTTGCCCAGCAGCTCAAGGGCGAAAAATACACTGGGCGCTTCAGCCTCGCCGACAGCGCCGAGCTGGCGCGTAATGCCAAGGGCGATGACCGCTTTGGTCTGCGCGCCGAGTTTGTGCAGCTGGTGGAACTGGCGCAGAGCCTGCAAACTGGCGATTCCCGTACCACTAGCGCGCGAGTACAGCAGTGAATCGACCCCTCACGGATGACGACGCCGCCTTGTTGCGGCGTTACCGCCGCGGTGATGCAGCGGCTTTCGCCGAGTTATACCAGCGTCACCGGCTCGGCTTGTTTCGCTTTCTGCTTGGCCTGTGCGGTGATCACGCGCTGGCCGAGGAGGTGTTTCAGGACACCTGGATGAGCCTGATCCGCAGTCAGAGCGAGCTACGCGAAGCTGTGCTGTTCAAGACCTGGCTGTATCAGATTGGCCGCAACCGGCTGATTGATCATTGGCGCAAGCACGGTCGGCATCAGGCGGGGCATGCTGAATATGATGAACAGCAACACGCCCCGCACGACCCGCAAGCGAACCCTGAACAACAACTCAGCCTAAGCCGCGATCAGCAGCGTTTGCAGGCCGCTTTGGCCGACTTGCCGGCGGAACAGCGCGAGGTGTTTCTATTGCGCACTCACGCTGAAATGCAATTGGCCGAAATCGCCGAGTTGACCCAGATTCCCGCAGAGACGCTGAAAAGCCGTTTGCGCTATGCCCTGCAGAAGTTACGTCGGCTGCTGGCTGACCCGGCCGCCGAGGAGTTGTCCGTATGAAGCATGATCAACACATGGCTGATGAGCAGGAACGGCAGATGCTCGAACACTTCCGTCGGCACAGCAGCGGCGAACCCAGTGCCCAGCTGGATGCACAGATTCTCGCCGCCGCCAGCGCCGCAGTAGCCCGCAGCACTGCAGTCGAGACACGGCCGAGTTTGGGGGCGCGGTTGCACCGTTGGTTATTCGGTGCCGGCGGTCGGCAGCGCTGGTCAGTGGCGTTGGCGGGGGTCGCTTGCCTGGGAGTTGGCGTGAGCCTGACCTGGCGCAGCGTTGAGCAAGCGCCAGATGCCTTTGATGCAGTACCCAGCGGCGCGCCGATGGCGCCGGCAGCCGCGAGGATGGCGCCACAATCCGCACCGGTGCCCACACCACAGGCGGAATCTGCTGCGCTTGCTGATGAGCCGCAGCGTTCGCGGGCGATGCAGTCGGCACCGCAGACTGAGGGCTACGGTGCTGATGCCGGATCGGCTGAGAAGAAGCTCTCGGCCGATGTGTCCAATCAGCTGCTGCGTGAAGAGTCTTCGGCTGATGCGTTGCATGAGCAACTGCCTCAAGCAGCCGCTGCGCCGACCGAGCAAGCATTGAGTAAAGCGGCTGAGCCGGTCGGCAATCAAGCCCAGCAGCAATTGCACAGTGAGTTGCAGCGGTTACTCAAGCTGCGCCGCGACGGTTGGACGGAGGAGGCCGATGCCTTGTTGTTGCAGCTGATGCGCAACTATCCAGAGCTGGATGTCGGCGCGCAGTTGCAGCAACTGCAGCAAGTTGACTGAGGTCATTGGGCCTTTTATGGTTGACGCGGTGAATGGCAGCAGTTGGTTTGCGCTGCCATTCACCCTGTTGTTACCTGCGGTACAGATTGCAGGCTTGCCAGAGGCCTTGGCGTAAGGCGAGCATAGCGGCCTGTATCCCTGTCTTTGTGTTGACCATGACCTCTATTCGAAGCCTCGCGCTGCTGATGACACTGTTGTCTCTGGCGGCCTGCGAGCAGTCCGCCAATCCACCCACACAGCCAAAAACGCCGGTCGCCCAGGTGCAACCGGCTAAACCACCCGCGGAAAAGCAACCTAGCGAAAAGCTCCCCGCAACGGTTAGCCGCAGCGCCACTGCGCCTGAGCCTGCGCCTGAGCCTGCGGCTGTTGATAAGCCGCAGAGCAGCGTGCAAGACAAGCCTTCTGCGCCAGAGCCAGAGCCAGAGCCAGCAGCTGCGCTGGACTTGAGCCTGCATCCGAACGTATTTGATCCATTGCAGCCCCTCGAGCCGATTAACGACTTGTCGACGCCCTTATTGCCGCCCTTGTTTGGTGAGAAAGTGCAGCCCGACAGCCCCTTTCAGCTCAATGGCAAGTTGATCACCAATGAGCGTGATGAGGATTACTGGCAGTCAGTCGAAGGCGCGCAGCTGCAGTTCGAGTTCAAGCACTAAGCGTGCAGCCCACCAGTGTCTTCAGCGGTAAAGGGGCTATGGTTAAGCCCTTATCACTGCGCGGAAGTTGGCCGCCTAGAACGCCTGCCTGCCCGTGTGCTCACAGCTGTTGTTGCAGCGGCCCGGGCAGCTGCAGCCAGTGGTGCTGCGGCCTGTTTGTCGTTCGACGCGACGAGCCACTTCGGGATCGTCGGCGAAGGGCAGCATGGCTGCCTCATCCAGGTCGCGAGGGCTACTGCGTGCCAAGCAGGCATGTACTCCGAGGTAGAACAGCACCAGAACCGTTAACCCCCAGATATCAGGCGACATTAGCCGGCATCCTTTCTGTGCTCAGCCCTGCTTGATTTTGCCGGATGGTAAGCCAGGTATTGAGGGCCATCAGCAACATGCCAGCAAGAAAGCACAGGCCACCCGCCAGGCGTACGACAAAGCCGGGGTGGCTGGCCTCTAGGGCTTCAACGAAAGAGTAGGTCAGGGTGCCGTCCTCGTTTACCGCGCGCCACATCAGGCCTTGAGTGATGCCGTTCACCCACATCGAGGCGATGTACAGCACGGTGCCGATGGTGGCGAGCCAGAAGTGAGCGTTGATCATGGCGGTACTAAACATCTTCTCGCGGCCGAACACTTTCGGGATCAGGTGATACAGCGAGCCAAAGGTAATCATCGCCACCCAGCCAAGGGCGCCTGCATGCACGTGGCCGATGGTCCAGTCGGTGTAGTGCGACAGCGCGTTAACGGTTTTGATCGCCATCATCGGGCCTTCGAAGGTGCTCATGCCGTAGAAGGCCAGGGACACCACCAAAAAGCGCAGGATCGGGTCTGTGCGCAGATGATGCCAGGCGCCAGAGAGGGTCATCATGCCGTTGATCATGCCGCCCCAGCTTGGCGCCAGCAGGATGATCGACATTGCCATGCCGAGGCTCTGCGCCCAGTCAGGCAGCGCTGTGTAGTGCAGGTGGTGTGGGCCGGCCCAGATGTACAGGGTGATCAGCGCCCAGAAGTGCACGATGGACAGGCGGTAGGAGTACACCGGCCGGTTCACCTGTTTGGGCACGAAGTAATACATCATCCCGAGGAAGCCGGTGGTCAGGAAGAAACCCACTGCGTTGTGGCCATACCACCACTGCACCATGGCGTCGGTGGCGCCCGAGTACACCGGGTAAGACTTAAACCAGTCCACCGGGATCGCCAGGTGATTGACCACGTGGAGCATGGCGATGACCAAAATGAAGGCCCCGAAGAACCAGTTACCGACATAGATATGCTGGGTTTTACGTTGCGTCAGGGTGGTGAAGAAGACGATGCCATAGACGACCCAGACGATGGCCATCCACACCGCGCCGGTGAATTCGATCTCGGCATATTCCTTGGTGGTGGTCAGGCCCATGGGCAAGGTCACCAGCATGCTCATGATGGTCAACTGCCAGCCCCAGAAGGTGAAGGCGGCAAGCTTGTCGGAAAACAGCCTGGTTTGGCAGGTACGTTGTACGGCGTAGTAACTGGCAGCAAATTGTGCGCTGCCGGCAAAGCCGAAGATCACCAGGCTGGTGTGCAGTGGTCGCAAGCGGCCGAAGCTTAGCCAAGGCGTGTCGAAGTTCAGTTCAGGCCACACCAGTTGGGCAGCCAGCAGTACGCCGATGCACATGCCCAGCACACCCCAGGCGATCGTCATAAGGGTGAATTGGCGAATAACCTTGTAGTTGTAGGCAGGTTGAGTAACAGCAGTTTGCATTGGAGTGGCCTCCAGACAGTGGTGCGAAAGTATCCGCATAAGTGCCGGTACTGTATGGGGCGAGAGAAAAACAAGACAGACTCAGAAAGAGCCGCGTGATACGTATCAGATGGTTTGATAGGGCATTGCGCCGCTCAATAAGCCGGCTTCGATAGCCTGCTTTTTGACAGGCTACTTGGCGTTCGAATAGCGTGGCGTCGGTGATGGCTGAAGCAACGCAGGCTCGGCCGTTTCGAGGTTTGAAAAGGTTAAAAAACGAGTTGTGCTCCCCCGTGGCTACTGCGTTTTGCCAGTAGCCAGAGGGGAGCGTGAGTGCGAGCGTCGGTCGTTGAGTTAGTCGACAAACAGGTCAGGGATCAGCGCACCACCCTGCGGGTCGAAGCGGTACTGCTCGAAATCGCTCTGACCCTGCTCGCGAAGGAGGTCTTCGTCGATCAGCAAGCGCCCGCTGATGCTGCGCCCTTGGCTGCTGAGGATGGCGTGAGCCGCATCGGCCATGATCGCAGGCGTGCGTGCGCGCTTGAAGGCATCGCGGCTGCCCAGTTCGAACTCGATAGCGGCGGTGGCGATCATGGTTTTCGGCCACAGTGAGTTGACGCTGATGGCGTATTTCTTGAACTCCTCATGCATGCCCAGGGTAAGCATGCTCATACCGTACTTTGTGACCGTGTAGGGGCCGTGTTGGGCAAACCACTTGCTGTCCATATTCAGCGGCGGCGACAGGTTAAGAATATGGCCATTGCTGCTCTGCTTAAGAAACGGCAGGGCGGCCTGGCTACACACCATGACCGCGCGGGTGTTGATTTGGAACATCAGATCGAAGCGCTTGGGTTCGAGCTTTTCCACGCCGACCAGCTTGATCGCGCCAGCGTTGTTGATCAGTACATCGATACCGCCGAAGTGCTCAGCGGCCTGGGCCATGGCAGCTTTTACCGCGTTCTCGTCACGCACATCGACTTGCAGGGCCAGTGCTTTACCACCTGCAGCCTCAACTTCGGCGGCCACCGAGTGGATGGTGCCGGGCAGCTTGGCATGGGGCTCAGCGCTTTTTGCCGCGATCACGATATTGGCGCCGTCACGCGCGGCGCGCAGGGCGATTTCACGGCCGATGCCACGGCTGGCACCGGTGATAAACAGGGTTTTACCTAGCAGTGACATGGGTGTGCTCCGTGATTTGTGGTTATTCGTCTGGATCACTTCTGTACGGTGGGTCGGGCGGCGTTCCGCTGAGCGCAGCGATACCCACCAATGTCGCGTGTCGATGGGTATCGCGTTGTTCAACCCATCCTACGGCTCAATGGTTAGGCATTACTGGCTTCGATCTCCACTAACAGCTGACGGTTTTTCACCTGATCGCCGCGGCTCACGCCAATCCGACGGACTACGCCGTCGATGCTGGCCTTGAGCGGGTGCTCCATCTTCATCGCCTCCAGCACCACCAGCAGTTGTCCCTTAGTGACGCTGCTGCCTTCCTCGACCAGTACCTCGACTATGGCTCCGTCCATCGGCGCCTTGACGCTGCCCGAGCCAGCACCGGCCGCGCTGCTTACCGGCTGGTGAGTGATATCGCTCAGCTGCAGGTTGCCGTTGTGGCCATACAGCCAGAGGTTGTCGCCAGCCAGATGGTAAGCCAGGCGTTGGCGAATGCCGTCCAGTTCCAGCGTGGCCCAGCGGCCGTCGCTGGCCAGCAGCGTAAGGTTGACCTGCTGTTCGCCAAAGGTGGCCAATAGGCTGGGTTGTGGGCCGTCGGTAATCACTTGCAGTGCCACGTTGTAGTTATGCTCGCCGTGTTTAAGCACAAAGCGCCACGGCGCGCTGCCGGCATTGCGCCAGCCGGCCAGGCCGCCTTGATGCGCTCGGGCATTGGCCGACTGTTGAAACAGCAGGGCGGCTGCGGTTGCCAGCTCGCTGGCTGTGGGCGGCTGTGGGCTCAGGCTCGGGTCGCTGGCGAAATGCTCGGCGATAAACGCGGTCGTGGCGTTGCCAGCAGCGAACTCTGGGTGACTGAGCAAGTTGGCGAGAAATCGCTGGTTGCCATTCACGCCCAGCAGCACACAATCTTCAACCGCGCGCACCAGCTTGCGCCGCGCTTCTGCGCGGGTTGCGCCATAGGCGATGATCTTGGCCAGCATCGGGTCATAGAACGGGCTGATGGTTTGGCCTTCAACCAGGCCGTGGTCGATACGGATGCCGTCACGCAGTGCCGGTTCCCAACGCAGCGCGGTGCCGGTCTGCGGCAGGAAGTTTTGTGTCGCGTCTTCGGCGTACAAACGCACTTCCATGGCGTGACCACTTAGGCGGATTTCATCCTGCTGGAGCGGCAGCGGATGGCCTTCGGCCACGCGAATCTGCCAGGCGACCAGGTCTTGCCCTGTGATCAGTTCGGTGACCGGATGCTCGACCTGCAGGCGGGTGTTCATCTCCAGGAAGAAGAATTCACCACTTTGATCCAGCAGAAACTCCACTGTGCCGGCCCCAACGTAGTTCACCGAGGCGGCGGCTTTGACTGCCGCCTCACCCATGGCTTGGCGCAGTTCTGGCGTCATCACCGGGCAGGGCGCTTCCTCTACCACCTTCTGGTGGCGACGCTGCACCGAGCAGTCGCGCTCGCCGAGATAAACGATGCTGCCCTGGTGGTCGCCGAATACTTGGATTTCCACATGACGCGGCTGGATTACCGCGCGTTCGAGAATCAGCTCGCCCGAGCCGAAGGCGTTTTGCGCCTCCGAGCGGGCGGTGCGGATTTGCTCGGCCAGTTCACTGGCGTGGTGAACCAAGCGCATGCCCCGGCCACCGCCGCCGGCGCTGGCTTTGATCATCAGCGGGTAGCCGATACGGCCGGCTTCTCGGATCAGGGTTTGTTCATCCTGGGCCGCGCCTTCATAGCCGGGAATGCACGGCACACCAGCTTCGAGCATGGCGATCTTCGACAGGCGTTTGCTGCCCATCAGGTGGATGGCCTCGACGGTGGGGCCGATAAACACGATGCCGGCAGCCTCGCAGGCGCGGGCGAAATCGGCGTTCTCCGAGAGAAAGCCGTAGCCGGGGTGAATTGCATCGGCGCCGGTTTGCTGCGCCGCCTTGATGATGTTGTCGATCACCAGGTACGACTGATTGACCTGCGCTGGGCCGATGCACACGGCCTCATCGGCTTGCTGCACATGACGTGCGTCGGCGTCGGCCTGCGAGTACACGGCTACGGTGCGGTAGCCGAGGTCCTGGGCGGTGCGCATCACCCGGCAGGCGATTTCCCCACGGTTGGCGATCAGAATCTTGTTAAAGGCGGGCATCTGTGTGCTCCTGCTGGTCGATCCGGATTGCATCCGGGCGGCGATTAATTCGGTTGGTGCGTAGGGTGGATGGCCACCCCGTGGATCACGCTTTATCGATACACCGTGCGGTGTTTCGGTGGATGTAAAAAACGACATCCACCCTAGGTTCTACTGCGCCCACTTCGGCGCGCGTTTTTGCATAAAGGCCATGGTTCCTTCGACACCCTCGGTGCCGGTGACCGCCGCAGCGAACTGCTCGGCAGCACGGTCCAGCAAAGGTCCGATTGCTTGGTTTTCTGCGGCCAGTAATAGCGCTTTGGTCTGTGCGTTGGCTTGCGGCGCACAGCTACGGACCTGGCTCAGCACCTGTTGCAAGCGTGCCTCGATGGCTTCGCTGCTGGCCTCACTAAAGTGCACCAGGCCCAGGCGCTCAGCCTCGCTGCCATTGAAGCGGGCGGCGGTCAGGGCCAGGCGCCGGGTCTGGGTCAGGCCGATACGCTTGACCACGAAGGGCGCAATCTGCGCCGGCAGAATGCCCAGGGTGGTTTCCGGCAAGCCGAACTTGGCATCCTGATGGCTGATGGCAATATCCGAGACGCAGGCCAAACCAAAGCCACCGCCGAGCACCGCGCCTTCGAGTACGGCAATCAGCACCTGCGGCGTGCTCTGCGCTTCTTCCAGCAGGCTGCCGAAGGCACGATTCAGGTTGCGGTAGGCATCGCCACCGGCCGATCTGGCGCCGGCCATGTCCTTGATATCGCCACCGGCGCAGAAGTGTCCGCCGGCACCGCGTAGCACGATGGCGCGCACGCTCAAGTCGTGTTGCAAGCTTTCCAGCACCGCGCGTAATTCGCTGACCATGGTCAGGCTCATGGCATTGCGGTTGTCCGGGCGGTTGAGGGTGACGTGCAGTACACCGCCTTCAAGGTTTAGCAGGAGGGTTTCGCAGTTGGGTAGAGCGGGCATCCGATATTCCTCTTACAGGTGCGCTGAAACGTAGGATGGGTCGGGCCGCGCAGGTTGAGGCGCGAAGCGTCGATATCCATCGTGTCTGAGTTGATGGGTATCGCTACGCTCAACCCATCCAACGGCGCTGCCTCTAACCTTTCTTTTTACCCGGCAGAATGCCCATCAGCTTGCAGATGATGCCCAGCATGATTTCGTCGGCCCCGCCGCCGATGCTCACCAGGCGTACATCGCGGTAAGCGCGCGATACCGGGTTGTCCCACATAAAGCCCATGCCGCCCCAGTACTGCAGGCAGCTGTCGGTCACTTCACGGCCCAGGCGGCCGGCCTTGAGCTTGGCCATGGAGGCCAGATTGGTCACATCTTTGCCGCGTACATACTGCTCGGTGGCCTGGTAGACCAGGGCGCGCAGGCACTCGATTTCGGTCTGCAGTTCGGCCATGCGGAAGTGGATGACCTGGTTGTCGATCAGCGCATTGCCGAAAGTTTTGCGCTCTTTGCAGTAGTCGATGGTGGCGTTGATGCAGTGTTCCAGGCCTTTGATCATGTTGGCGGCGCCAAAAAGGCGCTCTTCCTGGAACTGCAGCATCTGCATCATAAAGCCTGCGCCTTCATGGCCGATGCGGTTGCGCTGCGGCACACGGACGTTGTCAAAGAACACCTGGGCGGTCTCTGAGCTGCGCATGCCGAGCTTGTCCAGGTGCGGGCTGAGGGTAATACCTGGGGTGTTCATCGGCACCATGATCAGCGACTTGTTGATGTGCGGCTTGTCGTCACTGGTATTGGCCAGCAGGCAGATAAAGTCAGCAGATGGCGAGTTGGTGATCCACATCTTGCTGCCGTTGATCACATAGTCGCTGCCGTCTTTCTTGGCGGTGGTTTTTAGCCCGGCCACATCGGAGCCGGCACCCACTTCGGAGACGCCAATACAGCCAACCATCTCGCCGCTGATCGCAGGCTTAAGGAACTCTTCGCGCAGCTCATCGGAGCCAAAGCGCGCCAGGGCAGGGGTGCACATATCGGTTTGCACGCCGATGGACATCGGGATGCCACCGCAGATGATGGTGCCGAATTCTTCGGCCGCGACGACCGAGTAGCTGTAATCCAGGCCCATGCCGCCGAATTTCTCCGGCTTGGAGATGCCCAGCAGACCCAGGTCGCCGGCCATCTTGAAAATCTCGTGGATCGGGAAGCGCCCGTCTTTTTCCCACTGCTCGACGTGCGGGTTGATTTCCTTGTCGACAAAGTTACGGACCGTACGGCGCAGCTCTTCGTGTTCTTGGGTAAAGATCATTTCTTGTTCTCCGAAGGGTTACAGGCGGGCTACGCCGAAAGTGGTGGTTTTAAGTTGGCGCACAGCGGCTTCTGCACAGATATCCAGCAGGTAGCCGAGCAGCTTGCGCGTGTCACGCGGGTCGATCAGGCCGTCGTCCCACAGGCTGGCGGTGCTGTAGAGCGCAGTGGACTGGCTGTCGAGCTTCTGTGCGGTAACGGTTTCCAGCATGTCGAGCATCTTCGGGTCGGCTTCTTTGCCTTCCTTGGCGTGTTTATCTTCGGTGACGATACGCAGCACCTTGCCGGCCTGGGCGCCGCCCATGACCGCGGTTTTGCTGTTGGGCCAGGCGAAGATAAAGCGCGGGTCCAGGCCACGGCCGCACATGGCGTAGTTGCCGGCGCCGTAGGAGCCGCCGACGACGATGGTGAGTTTTGGCACTGTGCAATTGGCCACCGCCTGGATCATTTTCGAGCCGTGTTTGATCACGCCCTGTTGTTCCGATTCGGTGCCGACCATAAAGCCGGTGGTGTTGTGGAAGAACAGAATCGGCGTGTTGCTCTGCTCGCACAGCTGGATGAACTGCGCCGCTTTGGCTGCACCTTGCGGGGTGATCGGGCCGTTGTTGCCGATAAAGCCGCAGGGCTGGCCTTCGATCTGCAAGTGGCCGCAGACCGTCTGGTTGTCGAACTCGTTTTTGAAGTCGAGGAAGGCTGAGCCGTCGGCGATGCGCGCGATGATCTCGCGTACGTCATAGGGCTTCTTCGCGTCGGCTGGCACCAGGCCGAGCAGCTCTTCGACCGGGTACAGCGGTTCGCTGTAGGTCTTAACCGGGCGCGTGGGTAACTGCGCATTCCACGGCAGCATGGCGAGAATATCGCGGGCAATACGCACGCCATCGGCGTCGTTCTCGGCCAGGTATTCGGCGGTGCCGGCGACTTGGGCATGCATCTCGGCGCCGCCCAGTTGCTCGTCGGTGGCGATTTCTCCGGTGGCGGCTTTCAGCAGCGGCGGGCCGGCGAGGAACATCTTGGCCTTGCCGCGCACCACCACCACGTAATCTGATAGCCCCGGTTGATAAGCCCCGCCAGCAGTAGACGAGCCATGCACCACGGTGATTTGTGGCAGGCCCATGGCCGACATGCGCGCCTGATTGGCAAAGCCGCGTGCGCCTTCAACGAAAATATCGGCGGCGTAGTTGAGGTTGGCGCCGCCGCTTTCGGCCAGGGTGACCACTGGCAGTTTGTTCTCGAAGGCGATCTGCTGCAGGCGCAGGGTCTTTTTCAACCCCGTGGGGGAGATGGTGCCGCCCTTGATCGCGCTGTTGCTGGCGGTGACCAGGCAGCGCACGCCGGCGATATAACCAATGCCGGAAATAATCCCGCCACCAGCCTGGGTGCCGTCTTTGTCATCGTGCAGCTTGTAGCCGGCCAGCGACGACAGTTCGAGAAACGGCGCGCCGGGGTCGAGCAGCAGGTTCAGGCGTTCGCGCGGCAGCAGCTGGCCGCGCTTTTCGAACTTGGCTTTGGCCTCGGCGGCCTTGTTCAGGCAGTTCTGCTCGATGTCGCGAAAGCTGGCCACAGCGGCGAGCATGGCCTCGCGGTTTTTCGCGAACTCCTCACCATGTACGTCAATCTCGGATTGGATAACCGGCATGGCGTTACTCCTGACCTTTTAAAACATCGGGCACATAGGCCCGATGGAAGCCGTTATAGGACTCGCTGTCTTTCGCTTTGCCCAGCGTCCAGGCACGGGTGCCCAGGCTGGCTGCGCCGTCGATGCGGATGGTGTTGCCGCTGATGAAATTCGCCCCCGGCGTGAGCAGGAAGACGATGGCGGCGGCCACTTCCGACTCGCTACCGATGCGTTGCAGCGGTACATGGTCCTTGAGGTTGCGGATCATGGTTTTCATCGACTCGGGGTAGGTGTCCATACCGCTGGAGGCGATCCAGCCCGGTGCTACGGCGTTCACCCGTACCCCGGCGTGGCCCCATTCATAGGCGGCGGTTTTGGTGAAGTTCTCCATGCCGGCGCGCGCTGCGCCCGAGTGGCCCATGCCCGGCATGCCGCCCCACATATCGGCGAGCATGTTGACGATGCTGCCACCGTGTTTGCTCATGCTTTGCAGGAACACTTCCTTGGCAATCAGAAAACCGCCGACCAGGTTGGTGCGTACTACGGTCTCGAAGCCTTTCTGGTTGATGCCAATCAGCGGTGCGGGGAACTGGCCGCCGGCGTTGTTGACCAGGTGATGAATCTGCCTACGCTCGGCGACCACGGTTTTGACCATGGCCTTGACGGCTTCCTCATCACGGATATCGCAGACCTGAAAGCTGGCTTGGCCGCCGTCTTCGATAATTTCGCCGCAGGTGGCTTCGAGTTTTTCCAGCTTGCGCCCCACGAGCACCACGTGGGCACCTAGATGCGCCAACTCATGGGCGGTGCAACGGCCGATGCCGCTGCCGCCGCCGGTGACCATAATGGTCTGGCCGCTAAACAGGCCGGGTTTAAAGACTGAGTCGTATGCCATTGTTGTTATCGTCCTCGTCGTAGGGTGGGTTAGCCGCGAAGCGGCGTAACCCACCCTAGGGATCACAGTTGTTCTGCCAGCGCCTTGGGCACAGGTATCGGGAACTCCAGCAGTTGCTGAGCGAACGCCTTGCCTTGCGGGTCAATGCGCAGGGAGGCGACACCGCCGCCACCCAGGGCGTTCTCCAGCAAAAAATTCAGGCTGTGGCTGGCGGGTAGATACCAGCGGCTGACCTTGCCAGTTTGCGGGTCAAGTGCGTGCTGCATCCATTCGGCCACGGCGCCTTCTGCTAGCGCAGCCGCGATCCAGGCCAAGTACTCGGGCTTTCTGGCCATGACCCCGATATTGCTGTGATTACCCTTGTCGCCAGAGCGCGCCACAGCCAGTTTGATCAGCGGCACGCTAATCTCGGCCTGGGCGTTTGGCTGTGGAGCGGCGATGTCGGCGGCAATCTGCGCGCTATCCAGTACCGCAATCTGCGGCAAGGCAACAGAGGTGCGTTCGCCGTCGATTTCGACCTGCAGCTGGCAGGCTGATTTGTCGGCCAGGAAGCTGAACAGACGGATAACCGGGTAAACCGTCGGGCGGCCGCCGACGATGCCGGTCAGGCCTGGAGCCATGCCAGTCGCGGCTTGAGCAATCTCGCGAGAGAACAAAATCAAGGCATCTTTCTTCGCGTGGCGCACGGCGATCTTGATCACGATTTCGCGGGTGTCGGCACGCTGGCCGCGTGGGCCGTAGGTCGCCTCGGAACCCAGAAGTTCTATGCTGACTTCTTTATAAGGGCCCCAGCCGCGTTCGGCGAACAGCTCCTCGGTTTTGTTGATGATGGCCTGGCTGACGCGCTGGGCTTTCTTCACTGCGTCGATGCCCGCCATCAGGCAGCTGGCGGTGCAGCGGAAACCATCCGGGTGGGTGGCGCTGACCTTGTACTGAGCGGTCGGCGGCAGGCCGCGTGCGCCTTTCAGTTCAACGCGGTTTTCGCCGACTTGGCGCAGTTGCACCTGGGTAAAGTCGCAGAGCACATCGGGCAGGTAGTAGGCCCGTGGGTCGCCGATTTCATAGAGCATCTGCTCGCCCACGGTAAAAGGCGTGACCAAACCGCCGGAACCTTCGGGTTTACTCACGACAAAACTGCCGTCGGCTGCCACTTCCACGACCGGGAATCCGATATGTTCATAGTCCGGCACGCTTTCCCAGTCGGTGAAATTGCCGCCGGTGCACTGCGCGCCACATTCGATGATGTGCCCAGCCAGTGCGGCTTGAGCGAGCTGGTCGAAGTCGTTCCAGGCCCAGTTGAATTCATGCACCAGAGCCGCGCTAACGACGGCGCTGTCGACGACGCGGCCGGTAATAACGATATCTGCCCCCAGCTTCAGGGCTTCGACGATGCCAGGCGCGCCGAGGTAGGCGTTGACCGAGACACAGAAGGGCGGCAGCGCGGCACCGGTAAACATCTCCAGCGTGCCGGCTTTGGCCAGCTCACCGAGCTTGGGTTGCAGGTTGTCGCCATGCAGCACGGCGATCTTCAGCTGCACGCCAGCCTGTTCACACGCCGCCGCCAGGGCCGCAGCGCAGGCGCTGGGGTTGACCCCGCCGGCGTTGCTGATCACGCGGATGTTCTTCTGCGCGATCTCGGCCAACAGCGGCGCGAGAGTTTCCACGAAGTCGGTGGCGTAGCCGGCGTCCGGCTTCTTCATTCGCGCGCCGGCCATGATCGACATAGTGACTTCGGCCAGGTAGTCAAATACCAGGAAATCCAGCTCAGAGCCTTTTACCAGTTGGGCGGCGGCGGTGCTGGTGTCGCCCCAGAAGGCAGAGGCGCAACCGATGCGTACGGTTTTAGTCATTGGAGTAGGTCCGCAACACATGAATAAGGTGATCTGAGGCTACCAAGCAAGCGCTTGGTTGAAAAGCCCCAAAGTGAATCTTTCTGACCTAAAGTGTGGCCAAGCGCTTGCTTGGGTGGCCGGTGCAGCATAAATTTCACTAATAACGACAAGCACTTGGGTAAACCTGCCGAGAATAAGCCTGTGATTGCAGGTTTGGTTAGGTTGGCTTGAGGCATAAAGAAAGTTGGAGAGTACTTAGCGTGGATGATCAACAAGCTCAGGCGGTGATGCGCGATCTGGTGGCCAGCGGGCAGATCACTGACCCGGAAAGTGCGCGTGGCAAGCTGCTGCAAACCGCCGCGCACCTGTTTCGCAGTAAGGGCTACGAGCGCACCACGGTGCGTGACTTGGCCAGCGCTGTGGGCATTCAGTCCGGCAGCATCTTTCATCACTTCAAGAGCAAGGATGAAATCCTGCGTTCGGTGATGGAGGAGACCATTCGTTACAACACCGCGCTGATGCAGGCCTCGCTGGCGCAGGCGACTGACCTGCGCGGTCGCGTACTGGCGCTGATCCGCTGCGAGCTGCAGTCGATTATGGGCGGTACCGGTGAGGCCATGGCGGTGCTGGTGTATGAGTGGCGTTCGCTGTCAGAGCCAGGCCAGGCGTTTATCCTTGAGCTGCGCGATAACTACGAGCGGCTATGGCTTGAGGTGCTGGGTGAGGCCAAGGCGGCCGGTTACTTCAAGGCCGATCCCTTCATCATGCGTCGTCTGCTCACGGGGGCGTTGAGTTGGACCAATACCTGGTTCCGTCCCGAGGGGGCCATTTCCCTTGATCAGTTGGCCGAAGAAGCATTGTCATTGGTTATTAAGGAAACCTGAGTAGATTGAGCTTCGCTGTATGGCACTTTGATAGTATTTTGGCGCCACTGGACTTCGAGTCATATAGTCCGCCCACTAAGTTGCCGCGCGTCGTTTGCATTGAGGTTCCACTTGGCCATGTTGTTAAAAGCGTTGCTACTTGGCTTGATGCTTTCTCTGGCTTGCGTTGCGCAGGCCGCGGTAGAGGTCCGAGTGGGGGCCTACCATTTTCCGCCTTATGTGATTAAACCGGACAGTGAGCGCGCAGGCGGTCTATTGCCCGAGTTGCTGCACGCGCTTAATCAACAGCAGAGCGAGTACCGCTTTACGCTGGTTGCCACCTCGACCATGCGCAGGTACCGCGACTTACAAAGCGGGCGCTTCGATGTGATGCTCTTCGAGTCACCGGCCTGGGGCTGGCAGGGCATTGCCCACACGGCTCTGAATCTGCAGATCGAGGATGCCGAACTGTATGTCGCGCGCATGCAGGCGGGACGCGACGAGCATTATTTCGATGACCTCAAGGGCAAGCGCATGGCCCTCTACAGCGGCTATCACTATGGCTTTGCCGGGTTCAACGCGGACAAGCAGTTTCTCTCCGATCAATTCAACGCGGTACTGACTTACTCCCACGACAGTAACTTGATCATGCTGCTGCGCGGGCGAGCGGATGTGGCGGTGGTAACGCGCTCTTACCTGCAGGCTTACCAGCAGCACTACCCCGAACAAAGCCGTGCGCTGCTAATTTCCCAACGGGTTGATCAGGTCTATCAGCATCAGGCGTTGTTTCGCCCGCAGTCGGCCATTGCACCGCCTGTATTTGCCGAGCTGCTCAAACAGCTCCACCGCAGTCAGCAGTTGGACAAATTACTCAGCCGCTACCATTTACGTGACCTATCCGTGCAATAAGTGACTTAAAGTGCACTGTTTGGTCAGGTTTTCCTGGAGTAGGCTGCGTACATTGATTAATAAGGATGTTTGCTGCTATGGGCTTTATCAGGCGCTGGCTAAGTCGAGTGGGCGGTGTGTGCATGGCTCTGCCATTATCCGCGCCGCTGCTCGCTGCACAGGATGTGCGGGTTGCGGCGGTGTATTTTCCGCCCTATGTATTCAAGGCTGAGCAAGTTGGGGCACAGTCGCCGGGCTTACTCCGCGAGCTGCTCACCGCGCTTAACCACGCTCAGGCTGACTATCGTTTTGTCATGGTGCCAACGGCTATAAAGCGCCGTTTTGCTGACTTTGAGCAAGGGCGCCTCGACCTGGCAATTTTCGAAAATCCGAACTGGGGCTGGCAGCAAATTCAGCATGTTGCCCTGGATATGCGCCTGGAAGACTCGGAGGTGTTTGTTGCCCGCGCTGAGCAAGGGCGCGATCAAGGTTATTTCGACACGTTAAACGGCAAGCGTTTGGCGCTTTACCATGGCTACAACTATGCCTTTGCCGAGTTTAATCCCGACCCTGACTACCTGAGCAAAACCTTCAACGCCACCTTGAATCATTCCCATGACAGCAGTTTGCTGATGGTCTTGCGTAAGCGTGCCGACATTGCGTTGGTCACGCGTTCTTATTTAGGCGATTTTCTTGAGCGTAACCGGCAATACGCCGGGCAGTTGCTGATTTCCGAGCGGATGGATCAGCGCTATCGCCACCATGTACTGCTACGCCCAGGGGCACCTATCGAACCTGAGCAGTTTATGGCGATCTTTGAGTCGTTGCGTGACAACGGCCAGCTGTTGAAGATTTTCAGCCGTTATCAGATCCGCGTCTTACCGCGCGCTGGTCAGGTTGAGTTATCTACAGAGCTTTAGCCATCAGCCGTAGACTTCACCTTGGGTGGCGATAGAGGCGCTGGCGTGGCACTTAGCCTTAGTTTTCGCCAGCGTCCTTGGCTTTCTGCTCACGTTCGCGTTGATGAATCTTTGTCAGTTGCTCGTCGCTTAATGGTAGCGGTTTAGCGGTGCGCAGCAGCACCATCAGGCCGCCGACGATGGAGCCCAGCACCAAAATAATAAACAGCCAGATATACCAGGTCATGAGGGAGTCCTCCTGTGGCAAATATTCACCATACCTGTCGGCTGCGGATCTGTCCGATCAGCCGCCGGCAAGGGTCTAGCGGCGGACTTGCTTGAGGGTTTCCGCGATCAGGAAGGCCAGTTCCAGCGACTGGTCGGCATTCATCCGTGGGTCGCAATGGGTGTGGTAACGATCCGACAGGCCGTCTTCAGTGATCGGCCGCGCACCACCGATGCACTCGGTGACGTTCTGTCCGGTCATCTCGATATGGATACCGCCCGCGTAGCTGCCCTCGGCCTGGTGCACGGCGAAGAACTGCTTCACTTCAGCCAGGATTTGCGCAAAGTCGCGGGTCTTGTAGCCGCTTGAGGCCTTGATGGTGTTGCCGTGCATCGGATCTGAGCTCCACAGCACCTGGCGGCCTTCACGCTGCACGGTCTGGATCAGGCGCGGCAGGCCGGCTTCTACCTTGTCGGCGCCCATGCGCACGATCAGGTTGAGGCGGCCGGGATCGTTATCCGGGTTGAGGATGTCGATCAGGCGGATCAAGTCTTCGCTGTCCATG
>Ga0181597_10002338_pt1 | contig 20593 bp, 11 predicted proteins | sample 041ome_5_FD_148647 | JGI IMG/M metagenome (GOLD analysis project Ga0181597, IMG submission 148647) | Coastal salt marsh microbial communities from the Groves Creek Marsh, Skidaway Island, Georgia - 041403US metaG (spades assembly) | ecosystem: Environmental > Aquatic > Marine > Intertidal zone...
TCTCGATGTGGTGTTTATTGGCGTTGGATGAGAAATTTATACAGATGCGGGGTTCTGGGCATTCCGCTCTTCGCGTCATGTCAATCATTGCGACGGCTCTCGGAACCGCGAGCTATACGATTTACCTCACGCACAACGAACTCTCCCACATTCACAGTCTGACAGTTCGCACGTTGCAACTGCAAAGAGATGCCTGGACCGACTGTGTGGTTGTGGTTGGAACAATTGCCATGGGTTATCTTCTCTATCATGCGATTGAAAAACCATTCCTGCGTAAGCGGAGAACACTTGGTACTCAAATAGCAGAAAAGAGAGATACAATACAGATGATGGATGACTCGCGAACGACTCCGACCCTCGAACAAAAAGCCGCCTGATGAGTATTCTCAGTCGAGCGTTGGGGCGAGTCAAACTCTTACTTGATTTCAGGCTGTTTCCCTGACGCGACTGGACCATTTTGGTAAGGAAGTGAAGGATTGCTCTGAGAGTGTTGCAGATATTTAATAACCTTCCCTGCCATCAATTGCGCGGCGACATTCTGTCCCTTGGCATTCCAGTGTATATCTTCATGAAAGAAACAGGACCGTGCGTTGGCTTTCTTGATTGGCATAAACAAGTCGTAACTCGGGATACCGGCCTCTTCAGCATATCGATGAGTGAGCTTGGATAGTAAGGCACCGTCATAGTTTGGGAACTCTTTCGGGCTGGGGCCTTGCATTGGGATGCAATCCACACGATTCGGTATGATCATTCCCAACATCGGTGTCTCGTACTCTTTTGCAGTTTGTGAGATCCGAGCCAGTATCTTTTTCATGAACTCTTGTTGAAAGCGAGAGGCGAGTGAGTCAGGTTCCACACTCACATCAAAATTATATGCAGACATGGGCATATATGTTCGGTCGATTTCATGACTCGATTTGAAACTTTCAAAAGTCTGTGCTGCCAATATGAGTTGTGTTTTCCGCATCGTGGTAAAGTTACGCAGTTGACCTTTACTGGGAACAAATTGTGGCTGGCGATTTTTGCTGACATGCCACTGAGAATAGGCCTTTGTCGACCATCTAAAAAATCGAGACGACGAAGAGGCAAATTCAAACTGATTCCGATTCGCCCGGCTCAACTCCCAAGGCCGTTCGACGAGATCGAATTGATCGTTGAGACTGAAGAGTTTATTTCTCAACAGGTCGTTGTAATCATTTCCGGCGTAGAGCGAGAGAATGACAAGGTCAGGCTTTAGTCGAGGAAGTTCTTCTTCCATTCTCAGACAGATTTGATCTGGCCCCCAGCCAGAAACTCCGCAATTGTAGACGCATACCGATTGCTGAAGTGATCTCTCCAGATTCTCTTTCAATCTTGTCGTAAACAAGTCTTTGTCGGAGGAATAAGAGCCCTCAATGAAAGAATCCCCATACACGGCAACGGTGAATTCTGCTTGAGAAGGAACCGGTTCATTGTCTCGGCGACCGTATTCATTGAATGATTCAACGACGGTTTCGCCACCATCCGCTGGGGACATCTGAGTGATTCGTGTCGAGGAGGGAACGGGTTCATAAATGTATTTGGAATGGATCCGATAGACAGAAGGATAAGGCACCAAATCGAGAACTCGACAAGTCAGCTCCAGACTCCAAAACATCATTAGTAAACTGAACACGGAAGCTTGAATACGGAGAGACCATTTGTCAGAAATCACATACATCGTTGGGAAAAAGAATAAAATCGATAGCAGCATGACATACGGCCAATGGTATGACCAACTCTCTCTTTCCGTGACCGGGCTGAATATCAAGAGTGTGAGAATGATGGCAAAGAACAGAACGCTCAACAGTACGTGAGAAATTCTACGAAGGTTGTTCTCAGAAGTTGCCATGACCAAACATTCGTTTTTTTCGCACTCTGTGGCTTGGAGATATCCCGCTTTGTTCAATAGATTGCCAAAAAATAGAAGGAATTCGATACGAGGTCAATTGCAATTGATTTATGTGCGCGAAAATCAGCTCTTTTTCGAAGCTGAAGTGGTACGGGGGGCCACACCTTATGAAAAGACGGCTTCTTGACTCTTTACGTTTTATAAGAGCAATGTAATTCCTGCAATTTGTGAAATTCTTTGATTGCACCCAAAGCAAAACCATTGACAGGAATCAACATGAATCATATCAGTTCACCAATCCTACGAACTAGCAAAAGTGCGGTGCCTTCATAATCATTGACCACCGTATTTTGCTGTATTTTCAGACTAATTCTCGAATTGTCCAATATTCCCATGATCGACAAGAATCCCCAAAACGAGACACATTCATTGTCAGTTTTCACAGGGTCGACATTGGCCGACAGATCCAAAGCGATTTTGCTGACGTGTTATATGACAGGCGCGGAAAAAGGAGCAAATCTGGGCCGTCCTGGGTATTCCTACGATTTTGTGGCACAGACTTTCTGGCCTCTTCTTGAAAAATGGGGGCGAGTGATCCCCGTCCCATGCCCAAAGGTTAATCTGGACAAAGAAGCCGAAAAAGCTATTAAAGCGGGATTACAACCGATTCACGTCAGTTTTTTACCATTTCAGGATCTTGTCTTTTCGAAGTTGGTTCCCAATATTGCGGTTCCTGCTTGGGAATTCCCCGATATCCCCGATTTTCAAATTGCTTTCAATCCTCAAAATGATTGGAAGGCGACAGGAAACAATTGTGATAGTGTGATTGTCGGTGGTGGCTTCACTCAACGCACCTTCGAAGCCGGTGGAATCCGTGCTCCGATTCACATTGTTCCCGTGCCAACACCACGTGAATATTTCGAGGTTGCCGATATTCAGTTGAATCAGGAATCGCCTGAATTTGATTTTGATCTATACGATCCCGATCAAAGTCTGGGAGCTTGGAAGACTCCGAGAAAAATCCGCCCTTGGTGGAAAACCGTTGGGGCCAAAGGAGAAGACGCTGTCCGCTGGATGGGGAGCAAGGCCTTGGGGGAGAAGCGTTGGAGACAGTTGAAAGGTCCCTACCAACGCAAGTTTAACGAAGCTCTCATTGAGCACGAACGGTCAAAATCAACACCTTCTAAATTTTGGTTGCCATTTAAGACCACACAGAAATTGCCAGAAAACAGCATTGTTTACACGAGTATCTTCAATCCTGTTGACGGTCGAAAAAACTGGGTTGATTTGCTCACCGCATTTCAATATGCGTTGGGTGAATGCGATGATGCCGTGTTGGTTGTCAAGCTGATTACGAGCCGTGCTCAAAGCGCGATGGATGTCATCGACTATTATCTCAAGCGGGATATCCCTCGCCTTTGCAAGGTTTATTTTGTGAGTGAGTTTTTATCTCACGAGCAGATGGTCGCACTGACTGAAGCAAGCACATATTATCTTCAAACTACAAAAGCAGAAGGAAACTGCCTGCCGCTGATGAACTTTTTAGCGGCCGGTCGTCCGGGGGTGACTCCCTGCCACACGGCAATCGCAGATTACTTTGATGAAACGATGGGGTTTCCGGTCGAGTCACATCCAGAACCTGCCGCCTGGCCTCACGATCCACAATTGCGGTTGCGGACATCCTGGCAACGTTTAGTATGGCCATCACTTGTCGACCAACTTCGTCGAAGTTATGAAATAGCAAAATATGATCGTTCGGAGTATGAGGTAATGTCGTCTCGATGCAGGCAAAAAATGCAAAGCTGGGCTCATGGCTCGGTCGTTCAAGAAAATTTGAATGCGGCGTTGGATGAAACATTCATTCGATCAAAGCGGGCTAGTATACCTCGGGATCTTGTCAATGAGGGATTAGTCAGCCCGGCGCTCAAGGTGGTGACACCAAACCACGATCAGGATGTCTCTTCCAAGAAGGTGGCATGATCGCCAGTATTGTGGCGCAGATGCATGCAACCGTTTAGTTGTCCTTATTATGGTTATTTTAACTTAAGCAGTAGACATATGAAAATTCACTTTACCGTTCCAGGGTTCAGCAAATGTGGGACAACCAGTTTATGTCGAATGCTAGGTCAACACCGTGACCTTTTTTTGCCAGAGGTGAGGAAAGAGCCAAATTACTTTTCCTATCGTGCTGAAAAAGGGTGGGATTGGTACGAAAGTTTGTTTGAATCTGCCAAAAAAACACAACTCTGCGGGGAAGGAAGTACCCCCTACTCATCAAGACGATACGCAAAGGTTGCGTGTGAAGGATTACTGGAACATAACCCAGATATGAAGTTTATTTTCATCGCCCGCAATCCTATCAAAAGGCTTGAGTCCAGCTTTCGTCAAATACATAATTCCGGCCACATTTTCGGTGTTGCACCCCAATTTGAAATCGGGGAGTGTCTTCGCAGCAGGGCAAAAATGATTGCGGACACACGATACTGGAAACTCATTAACATTTACCGGAAACGAGTTCCAGATCATCAAATACATGTGTTATTTCAAGAACACCTCAAGTCAGACCCGGTCCGGGAACTGACTCGTTGCTTCGAATTCCTTGGTGTGGAGCCTAATGTTGACGGAATTCAATTACACCAAAAACTGAACTCTTCTGCGGACAAATTACAGGATACTCCTTTTTATCGCTGGTTAAACTCACGCCCAATGAGGCAACGGATCTTATGGAAATTAGGGCTAAAGCCAGGATCGGTTCTAACAAAAAAAATTGGGCTTCGAGTTCCGGGGCAACATGTGATTTCGTGGAAAGCTAAAGATCGACAGTGGGTCCTGGATCAACTACTGGAAGATTCTCTGAGTTTTTTAGATCACTACGGGGAGCCGCGGAGCTTATGGGGACTGGATGACAGATCTCTCAGCGAGAGACAAAGCAAGGCGGCCTGATCTTAGCAAATCTTCGATTCTAGATCTCTTTATTGGCTTACCATTAAGCTTCGTGATTATGTCAACGGGATCGAGGCACAGGTTTTTAGATGCACCACTTCCTTAGAGTCATCAAGTTCTCATTGCGATACAAGTGGAGTGTCGTTGCCTCTGTCGTGAATGCACTGCTGATTGGGGTGCTATGGAGCGTCTCGATCTCGACGATTTATCCAATTCTGGAAATTTCATTTAGCGGCCACACTTTTCCCGATTGGATTGATCATCAGATTGAGGAACGAGAAGAGACTGCCCTTACCTATCGAAATGAAATCGATAGATCTTCCAAAATACTTGAAAAAGCTCCGGATGACTCGGATGCTCTCGAATCTGCTGGTCGTGCTAGAAATCTTCTGAGCGAGGACGAACAACGCATCAAGCTCTATCGGAGTCTTCAGAAAAATATCACGCCATACTTGCCAGAGTCTCCTTTCGGGACTCTCACATTCATGATGTCTCTCGTTCTGATTCTTACGATTCTCAAGGGGTGCTGTATCATCACTCAAGCTGTTCTCGTTTCCAGAATCTCTCAGGGAACGATTCGAGATCTCAGGCGGATATTTTTTCGTTCGATTCTCAGCATGGATCAGCTGAAAGTCGACAAAATGGGGAGTTCAAAGATGATGACGATGTTGTCTCACAACATCAATCTCGTCGGATCGGGACTGCAAGCTTTGTATTGTCAAAGCATACGAGAGCCATTCAAAATGCTGGCCTGTCTGATCGGCGCAGCGCTGATTTCTTGGCAACTTCTACTGATATCGATGATCATCACTCCGATCGGAATTTTATCGCTTTGGAAAATGAAACAACTCGTGAAAACTGCAACTCACAAGCATATGGGTGGAGTGGCCGTCATTTTGCAAACACTCGCTGAGACGATCATCTGTTTGAAGATTGTGAAGATCTTCAACCGCGAACGAACCGAGATGAAGCGATTCAGAAATAATGCGGAGTCACTATATGGTCTATGTAATCGCATGAATTTTTATGACGCGATTCTAAACCCCTTAACAGAAACTCTGGGCTTGATGGCCTTGGCGATCACAATCCTTTGTGGAGGCTGGTTGGTCATGAATCAGGAAACTCACCTCTGGGGGTTTCAGATCAGTGATCGACCACTGACCCCGAGTCTGATGTTTCTTTTTTTTGGATTACTCGCAGGTGTCAGTGGCCCGGCCAGAAAATTAACGGGGGTATATAACACTATCGTTCGTGCCTGTATGGCTTCTGAAACACTGTATGATGTGTTCGATCGCAGTCCTGATATCATTGCTTCAAAGTCCAGCAATTCTTCTTCCGCGCCACTCGCTCATGAAATTCGATTTGATGATGTTATCTTCACGTATGGAATTATGCATCGGGTTCTAAAACACATCAGTTTCACAATTCCGAAGGGGCAAACCGTTGCGTTTGTCGGTCATAACGGATGTGGAAAATCAACTTTGATGAATTTGGTGGCGAGGTTCTACGACCCCACCGCGGGAAACATCTACTTCGACGATGTAAATATTCGAGAATTTCATCCACGCAGCCTACGTCGGCAAATTTCCATGGTGACACAGGATGCGTTTCTGTTCGACGGAACCATCGGAGATAATATTGCTTACGGTAATGCTGATGCAACGATCAGAAAAGTTGTACAAGCCGCCGATCTGGCAATGGTCACCGACTTCATCAAAGATCTGCCGAATGGGTGGGAAACGAAAATCGGTGATGGTGGAAAACGGTTGTCCGGAGGTCAAAGGCAACGAGTTGCAATTGCACGGGCCATTGTCGGAAACCCTCAGATATTAATTCTAGATGAGGCAACCAGTCAGATTGATCCAATAGCTGAAACAGAGCTTCATAAACGGCTGGCTAAATATCTGAAAGATCGAACTGTTTTCATGATTTCACACCGAACGTCGACTCTTGAACTTGCCGATCGCGTCATTGTGATGGAATCTGGCTGGGTGAAGGATGACATGCCCGCCAAGAGGTATCTCAAGAATCTTCCCAAGCAATTCATTGATAATAATAATCATAAAGCCGCTTAATTCAGGCTGATTGTTACGCGTTGACAAACATCTCAAAGCCAAGTGGCCTCTCATTTCAGGCTGTGATTGATCTTGACCGAAGTCCTTAAACTATTCTATTTTTCAATCACCTCGTGTTGAACTCACCTTCTCTGGTCCTATCGGTCCGTGACCAATGTATTCCAAATCTTAGAGTTTTGTTCTTTCAGGAATCACAGTCGCCATGAATCAGCTTTTCAAACATTTTAAGTCAATTGCCAAAGCACCTAAAATTCATCCTGGGGGTGTCGGCTATCTCGATTCACAAATGGCAGGCTGGCACGATTCGCAGAATGGGGCGCTGGCAGAGGGGTTTGTCATCACTGCGGATGATACGGTCCTTGATGTGGGCTGCGGTGATGGTGGCGCAGCTTCGTTCGCGGGAGCACAAGGTGCCGAGGTTATTGTAACTGACATTATTGACGCAAACGTAAAAAAATCACTCCGAAAATTGAACGGGAGCCGCGCTCGAGCCGTCGAAGGACACGTAAGTGATAGTGACCCCTTACCAATTGAAGCGAGTCGTGCATCACGTGTAATGTGTATGGAAGTACTTGAGCATGTCCCTGATCCTTCACAGTTTCTATCGGAACTTGTCCGTGTCGGAGAACCTGGCGCACAATATCTCTTAACAGTTCCTGATCCGGCGAGCGAAGCGATTCAAAAACAACTGGCCCCTGACTGTTATTGGGAATCACCCAACCATCTTCGAGTCTATTCACATGAAGATTTTGAAAATCTCGTGACATCAGCAGGGCTGGTCATCGAACGTAAAGTAAAGCATGGTTTCTATTGGGCGATGTGGTGGACACTCTTTTGGGCAGCCGGACAAGAATTAGGAGAACCAGAGGGCCCAATGTTGAGTCACTGGACCCATTGCTGGCATCATGTACTGAATTCCAAAGATGGCGAACGCATCAAAGATGCATTGGATAATCTAATGCCCAAAAGCCAAGGTGTGATTGCTAGAAAACCGGGTTAGAGCATCTGCGTGAGATCGAACACGACTTCAACGGATCGCATCCATACTCGGTGTGATTGCTCAGCGAGACTTCTGGCACCCAAAGCCTCGGAGGTCAAGCTGATCTCAGTGAAGTCCAGGTCAGAACCCAGTCTTTCAGCAGGTCAGAAATCGACGAGAAGTCCGCATTTTGCTCTCTGTCCGTTTCTGCTCGGTAAGCGAGTTGTACGTTAATGTTCTCCCAGAGAATCAATTGCCCTTCATGCTTCACGATGGCTCGGATGTCACCATCCTGAGAGATTACAAAGCCGAGTGTCCCTTCGTGATTGTTGCAGTAACGAATCATGGCCCGATGGCGGGTGCCGAATTGATCGATGGAGATTGTTCGCAAGAGTCGTTTTTCGGCTGTCGAATTTCCGGCAACTGTGATTTCGGTAATCGGATCGTCCGACCTTATCTCGACACCAAAGCCTTGCACACTCAATGTTCGATCTAACAGAACAAACCCATCGACACGAGACAAAGATGCAATAAATCGGTTACATCCCAAGACTTCATCTTTCAATCGCTGAAGATCCCTTTCGCTTTGAACCGCTTTCTGATGAAGTTCATATCTGAGGAAGTCTTCGGGATGATGACAGTAGTTAGAGATGGAGCCGTGAATCTGGCGTTTGGCAATTTGTTGTTGAGACAATTGCAGCAATGCATTTGGCAAGCGGTCGTAATTGAGTTCGTATTTGACATTCAATTCGGGAGCTGGAAAACGGGGAACGATCAACAATCCTCCGCCATGGCCGTATTGCTGAATGTTGTATAACATTCGACACATAGAATTTTGCCATCGAATCAGCAACTCGTCACGTAGCTGTTCAATCAACTGTTGATTGGGAGCAGAAGAATCGGTCCCCGAACGATAGACGAGCGATTCTTCGAGGTTTTGTTTCAGGCGATTATGGATAGGGCCTTCCCACAACACATCGTGATATTGCGTGATCAGATTGTTTTGCTCCAAACTACCAATCAATGCGTAGTTTTTGTAAACGGAAATCGCACCGACACCCGTGATAGTCGATTGAAACAAACCCGGTCGTGACGGATCGGCGATTGCATCCAACGCGACACGGTCTCCGTAGCGTATTTCTTGATCGACCAATCCACCAATCATCAATTCCCCTTCCGCGTTGCAGTAAACGGCGATCGATGAGGAGGCGGGGTCAGCGGCTTCTGCCAGCTTCAGCAAAGATCGAACGTCCAACTTGATGGGTTGTCGAAATGGCACAATATTCCAGCGAGTCTCTTTATCATCGTTTAAGTGAAAATCGTTGTCAGGCGTTGATTCTATAAAAATGATCGTACATCGACACAGGCGTGATTCATCGGTTTTCAAACTTGCGAAATAGAGCGTTTCAAACAACCTCAGCAATACTTTTTGCGTGGGAGGAGTCTCAGAAACTTTCGTAAGTTCTCCGGCGACCAATTTGGCAAGATGATAGGGATAGCGTTGATTGCGTTGAACTGACATAGTATCTATCTGAAGAAAGTGCCGATCTGATGGGGCAGATTCATACCAAGAATCGCGAAATCCGAACAGATCAACCTTCTCGCTCGATGCCTAAATAACTATCAGTAAATGGATTGCGATAATTATGAAGCCTTTGGAAACCATGTTGCAAAGTTTCATTGAGCTGCATCCCGAGGAAGCGGCACGTGCATTTGAGGAACTGGATACCGCCGAAGCTCAACGCCTGTTTGCCACATTGCCACCTCTTGTCATCGTTTCATTGCTCGAGCGTTTGAGCCCTCATGTTTCGAGTCCTCTACTTGACCAGTTGGAAAACACACGAGTCTCACAGATATTGGTCGAAATGTCACCGCGTGCTGCGTCCACGATGCTACGTCAACTACCAGAACAGAAACTCGATGAAATTCTGAAGTTGTTGCCAGAACCGACGGCCAAGCCGTTGCGAGATCTCACAAGATACTCTGCTGAAACTGCTGGTGGAATTATGGAGCCGCGCGTTGCCTCGCTCTCCATCGACCTGACCGCGGAACAGGCCATTTCCGCGATTCGCCGGACGCCGAAGCAGGTCCTTCATTATCTTTATGTCACCGAACGAAATGGGCGACTGGCGGGTGTCATCACAATGCGCGACCTGTTGGTCGCGGCTCCTGAAACTTCCATTGCTAAATTGTTGCGAGCGAATATCGTCAGTGTGTCGGACACCATGGGCAGTGAAGAAGTGATCAACTTGATGCAGGAACGAAACTTTCTAGCCTTACCTGTGATTGACTACGAAGGCAGACTTGTTGGCGTGGTGACGCACGATGAAGCGTTACAGGCCGGTCAACGCGCCGCCTTTGAAGATTTGCAGAAAATCTCTGGTGCCAGTGCCGATGAACGTGCTCTCTCACCGGTCCGCGTCGTTGTGCGTAGTCGATTACCCTGGTTGATGCTCAATCTGTTGACGGCATTTCTGGCCGCGGCGGTCGTGGGATTGTTTGAAGAAACAATCGCGAAAGTTGCTGCCCTGGCCGTGTTGATGCCGGTTGTTGCCGGGCAAGGTGGGAACACGGGAGCTCAATCGTTGGCAGTCGTGATTCGTGGTCTCGCGCTTCGGGAGATTATTTCTGGACTGGAAGGGAAAGTCATTCGAAAAGAGTTACTGGCGGGAGCGGTCAATAGCCTGATGGTTGCTATCGTGACATCGATTGCCGTTTTCTTTTGGCAATACTTCCTGGATGGTTCGGGAATCACCAAAGCCGTCGGCTTGTCGATTGTGATTTTGCTCTCGATGATCATCAATATGTCGGCTGCCGCGCTATCCGGTGCAGTGATTCCGATCGTGTTGCGTTCAATGGGTCGCGACCCTGCACAGTCGTCATCAATCTTTTTGACAACGGTGACAGACATCGTCGGCTTCGCCTCATTCTTGGGCTTCGCAGTCCTCTTTCTTCCCATGCTGACTTAATTAGCTGAGAATCTCTTTGACTACATGTCCGTGGACATCGGTCAAACGACGGTCGAGACCGTTGTGGCGGAAGGTCAGGCGTGTGTGATCCAGTCCCAACAGATGTAGCATCGTTGCATGCAAGTCATGCACGCTGGAAACATCCTCGACAGCTTTGAAGCCAAGATCGTCGGTTTGTCCGTAACTGACGCCCGGTTTGATTCCGGCTCCTCCCAGCCAAGCGGTGAATCCTTGGGGATTGTGATCTCGGCCCTTGGCGCCTTTCTGGAACATCGGCATCCGACCAAATTCAGTACACCAGACAATCAGTGTATCGTCGAGGAGGCCACGTTGTTTCATGTCTTTGAAGAGTGCAGCGGCAGGTTGATCCATGATCTCGCCGTGGACATCATACTGTTCGCGGAGTTTTTGATGACCGTCCCAATTCAAATTACCGCCACTGGCGTAGGCACCATTGAAGAGTTGGACGAAACGAACACCCGATTCGATCAATCGACGGGCAAGAATGCAGTTGCGCGCAAAGGCGGCCTTATTCTCGTTCTGAGAATCGGCACCATACATGGCGAGAGTCTCTTTCGTTTCTGTCGAGAGGTCATTGATGGCGGGGACTGAAAGTTGCATGCGTGCAGCCAATTCATAACTGGCAATGCGCGCCGCCAGTTCGCCATCATGCGGATTATGTTTCAGATGTTCGCGATTGATCAGGTTCAACAAATTACGAGCTGTTTGATCCTGCTGGTTCGAGACGGACTTCGGTGGTTGTAAATTGCGGATTGGGTTTGTGCTGCTGAAGGGAGTTCCCTGAAAGACGGCTGGCAGAAATCCCGGTCCCCAATTGTTGATACTGGCCTGCGGGACTCCTCGCGGATCGGGGATCGCAACGAACGCTGGCAAATTCTGGTTTTCGGTCCCCAGTGCATAACTTGTCCACGCCCCCATGCTGGGGAAACCATCCAGAATAAACCCCGTTGAAAGAAAGTTTTCAGCCGGTCCGTGAGTATTCGATTTACTGGTGAGCGTATGGATGAAAGAAATGTCGTCCACGATGTCTCCCAGATGGGGAATCATATCGGAGACCATCTTTCCCGTTTCGCCACGCGGACGAAACTCATACTGAGGCCGGGCAAGATTTCCTGCCGGTCCCTGAAACGTGACGGGAGGCCCTCCCTCGAAAGGCTTACCATCGTATTTGATCAGTTCGGGTTTATAATCGTAAGTCTCTAATTGGCTGCAAGCACCGGCACAGAAAATGACCAAAACATTTTTGGCTTTAGCTTCAAAGTGACCCTGCCTGGGTGCATTCGGTTTACTCGGATCAATTTTGGGTGTGTCGCCCAGCAGGTTCTCTTGATTAAGGAGAGACGCCAGGGCGACTGCCGAAAGCCCGGAGGCTGTTTGACCGAGAAATTCTCGTCGATCGAGCAGAGAGCGACCGAGTGAACTCATGTTTTCAGGAAGATCGTACATCTGATTTCTCATCAGGGGATAAACAGGAACTCGTTGCTGTTAAACAAGACTCTCGCCAATGTTGTCAGGTCATATTCTGCGACTGCGGATTTTGCCGCTGTTAATTCTGTCTCGTTTGGATTCCGCCCCAACATGATCTGGAACGTGCCGACGACCTGTGCATCGATGTCGTCACTGTTGGCGTTTTGAATCTGTTTGGCAACCGCATGAGAGCGATCATAGACAAATTCACTGTTGAATAAGTTGAGGGCTTGGATGGCCGTTGTCGAGAGCGTTCGCTGTGGCGTTGGTTGCCCTGCATCAGGACAATCAAAAGCTCCGAAAATGGGAACCTGTTCCATGCGAATCTTATGGGAGTAAATCATACGACGGAGTTTATCAGGACCAAAATTCTCAATCGGAGGGAACCCTGAGAGCCCTCCTTTGGTTTTGAAAAAATCGAATCCCGGTCCTCCCATTTTCAGATTTAGTTCTCCGCTCACGAACAACATGCTATCTCGGATCGCTTCCGCTGGCAGTCGGCGGGAAGGATAACGCCAAAGGTAACGACAATCGGCATCCAGTTTTTGTGCTCGTTCGTGAATCTGCGACGATTGTTGGAAGGTCTGTGAGCCCAGGATCAGACGGTGCATGGCCTTCACCGACCAACCACTTTCGATAAACTGAATCGCCAACCAATCGTGCAATTCAGGATGTGTTGGCTTGGCTCCGTTCATCCCAAAGTCACTGGGTGTTTCGGCCAGTCCGTTTCCGAAGTGCATCTGCCAGATGCGATTGACCATCACTCGTGCCGTGAGAGGATTCTTGGAATCGGCGATCCAGTTCGCCAGTTTAAGTCGGCGATCCTGGTCTTTGGAGTCCAGTGGTAATGAAACATCAGAGAGGACCACTGGCATGTGAGGTGGAACACGATCTTTGGGTTGCTCGGGGTCCCCTCGACTCAAGAGGAAAGTTTCTTGAGGTTCACGAAACAGTCCCGCATAAACCATTTTTGGTGTCTTCAACTCGGACTGTCTTTTTTGTAACTCATCGACTTGGTTAATCGTTTTCTTGACCGTCTGTTGGAGATCGGCGGGTGCGTTTCGGGCCAGTAAAGTTGTCTCGTCAAAGGAAGTCGCTCGATCAAGTCGATCATCAGAGGATGCAATGATTTTCCAATTCTCGCCATCGAGCGAGGCTTCAATGTCATAGAAGACCGGCAATCGGTCTTTGAGTTTTCCTTCTCGGTCACGTCCCCAGACGATTCGGTTGATGGGAACAATCTCCGGGAACTCCAGCTGAACCCATCCTTTTCCTTTTTCGTTGGAAATCCAGCTTTTCGGATTCCCGTAATTCCCATCGTTAATATGTTTGAGTTGATGGCGTCCGGTCTCGGAGAGATTACCCGATGAACTGGGTTTAGTGCCATTCGTCGCAAGCGCGATGTTGATTGGTTCGTCGCCCGCGATAAATACTTCCAGCTCATCGAGACATGGCTCATATCTGTTGTCGTTGGTTGTCTCAAACGAAGTAAAGCGAATGTATTTCGCTTCGGTGGCCGGAAAGACTTCTGTATTCAACTCGTAATTCACGGGAGCACGTAAGTGTGGAAGTGCCGATTTGGCGATTTGGCCTTCCACAGCTTCTTGAAGAACCACTACATCAGCTGTAATGCCGGTTCCTGTTTCGCCGCCTCGAAGAATCAAACGGCTGTTCTCTTTGAATCGGTGAGTTCCCGCGTCGAGCAGTCCGCTCCAGCGAGGTGTCTTTTCAGAGTCACCGGTCGTCTGTCCTGCGAAGTAATATTGATCCGCTTTCGCGATTTCTGTTTGATCCTCAGTTGATTCGAGATCTCCATCGAGGTCCAGGATATATCGAGCATCGCGTGTGTGAACGCCACTACCGTGAACACCCCAGGAAATCCAGACGCGATATCGTCCAGCCGCTTGAGGATTCCACGTAAAGACATCTTCACCCGGATGATTGTCCCACCAGGTATAGCGTCCCTCGCTCATGTTGGGCATCCGATTCGTACTACCGGTGTCATTGCGATATCCACGTTTTTTGCCGTCCGGGTTGGCGCCATGACCGTTCTTGGTTTTGAGCAAAGTCACTCGATCTAAATCTTCGTCGTCGATGACCAGAGTCTCACCAACAAACGCAGTGGGCTGGAAGGATGCCAGTTGAGCATTCAGTTTTTCGATTTGCGGTGTCAGCCGGTATGCTTCTTCGAGGCGTTGCGCAAAGCCTTCATCTTTAATAGGGCGATCTCCATACTCGACACCCGCGAAGAAGGCCTGCATCGCGTAATAATCTTCTTGGGCAATCGGATCGAATTTATGATCGTGACACCGGGCGCAACCGATGGTCAGTCCCAAAAAAGTGGCACTTGTGCCAATAATCATTTCATCGAGAGCATCTTGCCGGGCGAGTCGCTTTGAAGGTTCATCTTTGCCAATTTGCCCAGGCAACAACACGGCGGCGGCGACTAAAAAACCCGTTGCGGCATCCGCATCAAATTGGTCACCAGCCAATTGTTCGGTGATAAATTGATCGTATGGTTTGTCTTGATTAAACGATTCGATGACATAATCGCGATAAGGCCAGGCATTGGGACGTGGAGTATTCACCTCGTAGCCGTGAGTGTCGGCATAGCGGACCAGATCAAGCCAGGTTTGGGCAATTCGTTCCCCATATCGCGGGCTCGACAGCAAATGATCGACGAGTTCCGTGTAACCCTCTTTCGATTCCAGTTTTGTGGACCACGTTTTCAAATCTTCCGTCGAGGGAGGCAAGCCGTGCAAGTCGAGATACAAACGCTTTACTAGAGTCTCCCGTGAAGCGCGAGGGGAAGGTGCCATCCCGACTGTTTCGAGTTTTCGTTGGATAAACCAGTCGATAGGGTGGCCCACATTGACGGGTGGAGTGACGGCCTTGAGAGGTTGAAACGACCAATGATTGGCGGGATCGGTTTGTGCTTGTTCGTTGGCGGGAGCCCTCGCCCCATCAATGATCCATTGTCTCACAAGAGAAAGCTCCTTCTCGGAGAGTGGTTCTCCTTCGGGAGGCATGCGTTCATATTCCTCTTGAGAACTGACTCGCTGCCAGATCAAACTCTCATCCAGATTCTTGGGAGCGACTGCAGCACCGCTGTCTCCTCCCTTTGTCATCAGCGTCACAGTGTCAAGCCTGAGAGACGCTGCCTGCTTGAGTGCCCCGTGACACGCATAACATTTGCGGGCGAGAATCGGCTTGATGTCGCGTGTGTACTGTGGGCCATCTGCATAAACGGTGGCTGGATTGGACAACAACAGGCTAAAGAGAAAGATCATCCACGTTCGCAACTCTCGGCATGTTTCGTCTGAGGCTCGACGTAACTTAAACATCATCTCTTTCCATTCAACAGTTCTGTCTGACTCAGGCGAGTAATCCATCGATTACTTTTGCACCTTCGACCCCTGTCAACTTCGAGTCGAGTCCTTGGTACTTCACGGTAAACCGATTGTGGTCAATCCCCAGGTTATGAAGCACCGTAGCATTCAAATCATTAATGTGAACCGGGTTCTCGACAATGTTATAGGAATAGTCGTCCGTCAGTCCATAATCAATTCCCGGCTTGAATCCTCCCCCCGCCACCCATGTCGAAAAACAACGTCCGTGATGATCGCGGCCGTGGCTGTCCTTCGTCAATTTTCCCTGACTATAGATTGTTCGACCGAACTCTCCCCCAAAGATGACAATCGTATCATCCAACATGCCGCGTTGCTTGAGATCTTTCACCAACGCCGCAGCCGGCTGGTCAGTTCCCAGAGTGTTTTTGCGGATTTCGTTAGGCAGGTTGCCGTGTTGATCCCAACCACGATGGAAGAGTTGCACAAAGGGGACTCCCCGTTCGGCGAGACGTCTTGCAAGAACGCAATTGGCGGCAAAAGTTCCCGGTTTCTTGGAATCAGGGCCATAGAGGTCGAACGTGGATTCTGGTTCGTCATTGATTTCCATCAAATCGGGAACCGAAGTTTGCATCCGATACGCCATTTCGTACTGAGCGATCCGAGCCTGAATTTCGGGATCGCCGAGCTTGTTAAAGTTCTCTTCATTGATGCGTGCGAGACTATCGAGCATGTTACGCCGCAGATCGCTGCTCACACCGGGTGGGTTAGAGAGGTAAAGGACAGGATCCTCTCCGCTACGAAATTGAACTCCCTGATGTTTTGAGGGCAGGAACCCGCTCCCCCAGATTCGAGAGTAAAGTGCTTGTCCCGGTTTGGCACCGACGGAGATCATAGTGACGTAGGCAGGTAAGTCTTTGTTGGGACTTCCGAGACCGTAACTCAACCAGGAACCAAAACTGGGGCGGCCTAATTGCTGTGTCCCGGTGTTAATGAACGTGATCGCCGGATCATGGTTGATCGCTTCGGTGTTCATCGTGCGAATGATGGCGATGTCGTCGGCAATTTTTGCTGTGTGAGGCAAGATTTTATCATTGATCCATGTCCCTCGCTCTCCGTGGCGACCGAATTCAAACATAGGGGCGACACATGGGAACGATTTCTGCCCGCTCGTCATGCCCGTCAATCGTTGACCTTGGCGGATAGACTCGGGGAGTTCTGTGCCGTGAATCTTGCGCATGGCAGGCTTGTAGTCAAACATGTCGATATGACTGGGACCGCCTGCCATGAACAAATAAATCACACGTTTCGCTTTGGGCAAAAAGTGCGGCAGCTCGGGAACACCCTGAGCGCCAGATTGTGCCGCTTGCGTTTGTCCGAGATCGGCAGTCAAGAGCGAAGCCAACGCAGCGGCTCCCAAACCACTTCGGCCATGAGAGAGCAGTTGCCGTCGGGTCATTTGACGATTAAATTCGAGTTCTGGGTTCATTGTCTATTACTCTATTATTGATTCCCAACTTCTGTCGGAAGTGAGTTACTATTCGTCTTGCGAAATTTCTCGTTATTTAATTCCGCGTTAATGTCTCATCCATATTGAGTAACGTGGAAGCCACGATGGTCCAGGCTGCATGTTCGGCAGGGTCCAATCCGTCGGGGTTCTTCGTCTCTCCCTGACTCAACAATTGTGTGGCCTCGTCGGTATGCTCCCGATAGTACTGCAGAGTTTGTTGGTAGAGTTGTGTGAGTACGCTTTGCTCCGTCAAACTGGGTGGGCGTGCGACCGACAACAGGAATCCCTGTTCAAGTCGTTCGGCAGGAAGCACCGCACTGCTTTGCATGATTTTGGCCGCCATCTGTCGCGAGGCTTCAACGAATTGCACATCGTTGAGCATCACCAGTGCCTGTAAGGGAGTATTTGTTCGAGGCCGATTGATGGTACATTTTTCGCGTGTCGGCGCATCGAAGATTTGCATGTTGGGCGGAGGAGCCGAACGCTTCCAGTAAGAGTAGAGACTTCTTCGGAACAGTTTTTCGCCGTCATCTCGCTTAAACTTCGGGTTTCCTCCCAAGCCCACTTCCGCCCACAAACCGGGTGGCTGATAAGGCTTCACACCCGGTCCCCCCATTTTGTCGTTGAGCAAGCCGCTAATTGCCAAGGCATTGTCCCGAATGAATTCCGATTGCAATCGAAATCGTGGCGCTCGGGCCAGCAAGATGTTTTCAGGGTCTTGCTCCAGCAGTTCCGGGGTGACTCGCGATGTCTGTCGATATGTGTGAGACATGACAATTTGCTTCAAGAAGCGTTGGACGTCCCAGCCGTTCTCGCGAAAATCAACAGCCAACCAATCGAGGAGTTCGGGATGCGTCGGGTATTCACCTTGAGCACCAAAGTCTTCAGGTGTCCGAACGAGTCCTTTGCCGAACAGCATTTGCCAGTATCGATTGACGGCCACCCGAGACGTCAGCGGATGCTCGGGAGCAAATAACCACTTTGCCATCCCTAATCGATTGTTGGGATACTCTTCAGGCATGGCGGGTAAAGCGGAAGGTGTCCCCGGTTCGACTTTGTTGTCGGTTGGGGTGTTATATTGTCCCCGCATCAATACGAACGTCTCGCGAGGCTTCGGTTGGTCGGCCATAATCATGACCGTTGTGAGTGGCTTTTTCAGGTCAATGACTTGTTGTTGCAGCTTATTTTGCTCGGCAGCGAGTTTCTGAAATTCCTCGTCAACATTGTTGAGATAATACTCAAAAAGCGTTTTCTGTTGCTCTTCGTTTCGATCTTTGGCGGCCAGTTGCAGAATGGGAAGAATCGGATCGGCGCCCGCGAGCTGTTTCACTTCAGTCTCACTCAGAGCGCGAGGATAAAAGCGGATGTCGTCCACTTCACCTGTTAAGCGACTACTGGGATGGCGGCTTCCCACCAACAATGTTTTTTCGGTGATGATTGTGTCGGTGAGACGATCTTGCTCGACGGTCCATTCCCAATTCTCGCCGTTCACATATATCTTCAATCCCGCCGCCTTTGATGACCCATCGTAAGTCACCATGACATGTTGCCACTTGTCGGCTTCGAGAGCTTTCTTGGAATTCACTTTGATTGCGTTGCCGGGCCAGGAGTGAATGATGTGCGGAGCGATTTTCCCACCAGTGATCAAGCAATCAAAACCCCGATAGGAATTGCCATCATCCATCCGGGCAATCAGAGCTCCCGAACCATTTTTAGGAATCTTTACCCAGCCGCCATAGGAAGCGGAGTCCGTTCTTTCAAAACGTCCCTGATCGCCGAGATCGACATAACTCGATCCATCAAGTTTCAAAGCTTTTCCGCTTCGGCCATCAACCCATTCAAACTTGCCCTGAACCGTTCCCGGTTTCTCGGCATCAGCAGCATTGACGACTTTGTTTCCTTCGCCAGCTTCAAGAGGGAGATGGACAGTCATGCCGACAGGAGTGGAGCCGGATGGATTCTCGGCAATCTCTTTTTCTTGACTGGCGAGCCAACCCTCGTAGTCCGCCTGGGCGGCTTCGCGTCGTCTCGAAAGTGTCTCTTTGACCGTTGCCAATTTCTGTTCGGTCTTGGGGAGTTGCTCTTGTTTGACGGGATCGGGTATTTCGAGAATGGGAGCGGCGTTCCCTTTCCGGGTCTGCATTCCACCATCGGCACTCACATTGAAGTAAGCATAAAAGCGGTAATAGTCTTCGTGAGAGATGGGGTCGTATTTATGATCGTGACACTGGGCACATTCCATACTCAAGCCGAGCCAGACCGTGGAAGTTGTTTTGACACGGTCCACAACATACTCCACTCGATACTCTTCGGCGATTGCGCCTCCTTCATCGGTGGTGCCGTTGTTACGATTAAAACCTGCCAGGATTTTATCGTTGATGCTCGCTTCCGGGACAAGGTCGCCCGCCAATTGCAGAATGGAAAACTGATCGAACGGCATGTTTTCGTTGTAAGCCTGCACGACACGATCTCGCCACGCCCACATCTCGCGTGGACCATCGGCATGAAACACGCTGGTGTCGCCATAACGGGCGGCATCTAACCACATGACCGCCATTCGTTCTCCATAGTGAGGAGAGGAAAACATTCGATCAACGAGTCGTTCATAGGCGTCAGGTGATTGATCCTCGACGAAGGCCTTCACCTCTGCGGGAGTCGGAGGTAATCCAGTGAGATCGAAACTCAATCGACGAATTAATGTGCGGCGATCTGCTTCGGGAGAGAAGCTCAAGCCTTGCTCATGCAGTTTCTGACCTATGAATTGATCAATCGGGTTGTTCGCGGGAACACCGGAAGCCACTTTGGGAGGATCCGATTTGACGGGAGTCACAAACGACCAATGATCGGTCCAGACTGCTCCCTGCTCGATCCACCGTTTGATGAGATCGATCTCTTTTGCTGTTAACTTCTTGTTGGATTCAGGCGGAGGCATTTTGGTGAATTCATCGTTACTTATGATGCGTTCCCAAACCGCACTCTTTTCCAAGTTGCCTGCGACAAGTGCCGCGTGTCCATCTCGCTCGGCAAACGCTGCTTCTTTCTGGTCAAACCGCAGGTCGGCTTCTCGATGTTCGGGATCTGGGCCGTGACAATGAAAACAGCGATCAGACAGAATCGGTTTGATGTCGCGATCAAATCGGACAATGTCTGATTGTGCATCGGCGACAACTTCGCTCAGCAACAAACAGGTCATTGAGAACAGTAAGTAGCGCATGAAATACATAACTCGTCTCGTCAACGGGATGATTGTTGAATACTCGCAGGTGGGAATCACGAGGCGGGTAGCGAGGATGCGGGATGTTGTATCCACAAGAGAGTTCTTCGCTGTCTCCTCAGTATATCCGGCGGGACTGCCGATTTCAAAAAAAACCGCGATTTCATACCAGAATCACATCCTGAAGATATGGAAGTA
>Ga0181597_10002344_pt1 | contig 20560 bp, 20 predicted proteins | sample 041ome_5_FD_148647 | JGI IMG/M metagenome (GOLD analysis project Ga0181597, IMG submission 148647) | Coastal salt marsh microbial communities from the Groves Creek Marsh, Skidaway Island, Georgia - 041403US metaG (spades assembly) | ecosystem: Environmental > Aquatic > Marine > Intertidal zone...
TTTCATCTTGTAGAGCCAAGCCCATGGCCGGCTCTGGGAGCCATGGCGGGTTTTGTTGCCGCTATAGGCGCGATTATGTTTATGCATGAAAAGCCTTTTGGCGCGGTAATAATGGGGGTTGGCTTTATAGCGATACTAACGACGATGGCATTCTGGTGGAGGGATGTGATCAAGGAAGCCGAGCATCAAGGGCACCATACGCCGATAGTTCAAATCGGTATGCGTTATGGTATGATATTGTTTATAGCTTCGGAAGTGATGTTTTTCCTTGCGTTCTTCTGGGCGTTTTTCGATGCTTCCTTATACCCGGATACAGGAGTTTGGCCACCAGCAGGAATAGAAACATTTAGCGCTTGGGATATTCCTTTGATTAATACCATGATTTTGTTGTTGTCCGGCTGTACGGTTACCTGGGCACATGCGGCGCTTTTGAAAAACGATCGAGAAAACCTTATAAAAGGGCTCGCTTATACAATACTATTGGGTATAGCGTTCACTGCCTTGCAGATTTATGAATACGATCACGCAACATTTAAATTCACCGATGGTATCTACTCATCCACATTTTATCTAGCGACCGGTTTCCATGGGTTTCATGTTTTTGTAGGAACCTGCTTTTTGATTGTGTGCTGGTTCAGAGCTCGGGCCGGCCATTTTACACCAGAACACCATTTTGGATTTGAAGCGGCTGCTTGGTATTGGCATTTTGTTGATGTTGTTTGGTTGTTTCTCTTCATATGTATTTATTGGTGGGGTGGTTGATTCTGCCCATTTGTAGATTACGCCTTAAAAGAAGCTTTCAAACTGTCACATTGCAGCATTTTTGATCACAACTGACAAATCTACGCTCCATTGATTTAGTGTTAAGGCGAAGTATACTTTTCAAGATAATGGAGAGATCTGGGGTGATTATCCTGGCTGGTTTAGTTTGCGGTTTTCAAATATTGATTAAATTATCAAAATACGGATGGTGCGGGTACATTTTCAACTTGGAAGGGAACTGCATCAAATTTGGAAGGTTTTTATCTAAATGTTAGGTGAGTGGAAATTTAAACCAACGATGGGGCCAACTTTATTTGCCGTTCCAACGTTTGTTATCTTGATACTTCTGGGTAGTTGGCAGGTCCAACGTATGAGTTGGAAGCAAGACATCATTGCGTCATTTGAGCAACAGATGGCAAAACAGCCGGTTATGCCGCCTTTAGACATAAAAAAAGATACTGACTGGAGGTATACCCGTGTTAGAGCGACAGGCCGCTTTTTACACGATAAGGAAATCTTGCTGACAGGGCGAACATTTGAGGGAACTGCTGGTTTTCATGTGGTTACACCTTTCCTATTTGATGGAGGCCGGATTGTTTTAATTAATAGGGGGTGGGTCCCAGAAAAACTTCGTGAAAGGAAAAGCAGGCCTCAAACTACTCCGACGGGTATTGTTGTAATGGAAGGAATTTTGAGAGAGGACAGAAGAAAAGGCTACTTTGTTCCCGAAAATGAACCAAAAAATGAGGTTTGGTTGTACGTTAATACAAAACAAATTGCCGAATATAGGGAGATTGGTCCAGTTCCCGGTTATTATATCGATGAACTTAGGGCTCCTGGTCCGTATAAATTACCGATAGGTGCCGCCGGTAAAATTGAGATAAGAAACGAGCATTTGAAATATGCTGTAACCTGGTTTCTTTTGGCCATTACGTTACTCGCTGTTTATATCATATATCATACTCGTAAACGTGAAGATGACTAATACTCGTAAAAAATCATACTTCGAATTAACCAAAAAATGGCAACGCGTTGCGGTCCTCTCGGATGCGATAGCGATGCTTTCTTGGGATCGCCAAGCGATAATGCCTTCTGGTTCTGGTGCTGCACGCGCCGAACAAATAGCTATTCTCTCTGTTTTAAAACATGAAGAAATAACCGATCCGTTAACATTAGAATTGATAGATAAAGCAGATAAGGCTGAGCTAGATGATATAGAACAGAAAAACCTATTTGAAATTCGGCGTATTTATCGACATGCTGCAGCCTTGTCTCCTAAGCTGGTCGAAGAACATTCGCGTGCTTGTGCTGCCTGCGAGGGACAATGGCAGTTGGCTCGAAAAGAGAATAACTTCCAGGTTGTTGCTGGATCATTAGGGGAAGTTGTTAATTTAACGCAACAGATTGCCGCTATTAAAGCGGAAACATTCAAGTCTAATTCATATGATAGTCTTTTAGATGAATACGAGCCGGGTGGATCGTCGACGCAAATTGATGCAATTTTTGCTTTATTAGAACCGGCACTGCAAAAGCTCCTTCCAGAAGTAATAGAGTATCAAGCTGATATTGATTTTCCCACATATTCAACCCCGGTACCTATTCAGAATCAAAAGAGTTTAGGTCAAATAATTATGAAGGCACTAGGGTTTGACTTCTTGAAAGGTCGCCTCGATACAAGTGTTCATCCCTTTTCGGGTGGCACTCCAGATGATGTCAGAATAACCACACGTTATAATGAGAATGACTGGACAGGCAGTTTGATGGGTGTGATCCATGAGACGGGTCATGCTCTGTATGAACAAGGTTTGCCAAGTCGTTGGCGAGGACAGCCTTTGGGGTCTGCAAGAGGGATGGTGGTTCATGAGAGTCAATCACTATTAATGGAGATGCAAGTTTGCCGCTCTCTGGAGTTTTTTAAGTTTTTGGCCCCCATCATAGCAAAAGAATTTATGGTGCGAGGAGATCAGTGGAAAGCCGAGGAACTAAGTAAGAATTCAAAACGAGTTATTCCTAACTTCATTAGGGTTGATGCGGACGAAATCACCTACCCCCTCCACATTATACTTCGTTATAAACTAGAGAAGGCCCTCATGCGCGGTGATCTGTCAGTTCCGGATTTACCTGATGCATGGAACGAAGCATTTGAATCGAGTTTTGGGACGCGACCGTCGGATGATTTGCAGGGTTGCCTACAAGATATACACTGGTATGACGGAGCATTTGGTTACTTCCCTACCTATACTCTAGGTGCTTTGGCTGCTGCTCAACTATTCTCTGCGGCTAGAAAAGATCACCCAGAACTATTGGCACAAATTTCAAAGGGACATTTTTCTATACTGTTGAGTTGGCTGAGAAAAAACGTACATAGCATCGGAAGTGCGCTTAGTACCGAAGAAATATTGATTAAAGCGACGGGAAGCTCACTCTCGACAACGGCCTTTTTGGCACACTTGAACAGTAGATATCTCGGTAAAGCGTGAAAAACTTATTAGAAGACTAATTTTTCGAGACGAAACGGGCAAGGATATCTGTCACATCTTCAGCTGTTTTTCCTTTTTTCCTTTTTTCCACAATTTCTTTACCCAAAATAGACTTTTCCACAACCATGTATGTTTCTGCTACGCCATGGAAAAGCTTCTCCGATAAATTATTGTCATCGAAAGTTTTTGCTATTTCCTCCATTTCTCCCACCCATCGATAGGCTTTGGGGCACATATCTGGCAGCCACCTTTTCATATGATTAAAAAGATTGGGTTGGCTAGAATTTAACTCTTGGGCGAACGCATCCTCTACACCTTCTAACTTAGCTATGATCATTGAATTTATTGCTATGGCCGTTAGTCCTTTTGTCATAGCCGCGTATGACATTTTTATGGCAGAGGCGGAACCTATTTCATTCCCTAAGCTTCGGAAGTCAAGTCCTGTTGCATTTAAGGAGGTAAGCTCTTGCGAATTTGGTCCAGAAACGTACAAGCGAGGGCTATCATTTGTGGGTGCTCTAGGCGGTCCCCCAATGATTCCGCCATCGATAAATTCTAATCCGACCCTACTTGCTCTCTGAGCCGCATTCTTTCCCGTGTTTGGCGAGATTGCATTAAGATCCACAATAATTGGTCTCGAGGAGTACTTGGGGGCCTTTTTTGCTAGAGTTTCAATAAACTCAATAGCCTTATCTGGTCTCATAATCGATAGTATTACATCAACGTTATTGAACAAATTATCTATATCTCCTACATCTTCAATTCCTGCCTCTTGGGACAATGTTTTTGTTCTTTCTGAACGCCCTTGCAAGGCAGACACGACCCTATAACCGCCTTCAACAAGTAGTCTACCAATCCCATGTCCCATGTCCCCGGGTGACTGGATAGCTATTGTCTTGATATTCATAGTTTTAATCCTTTTATTTTATGGGTAGCACCATCATTCTTGCAAGACGGCGAAGCCAAGGCTAGTGTGGCCAAATATTGGCTCTGGAGATACGCTTGAAATATATTAGCACGCGGGGGATTGCCCCGGAATTAGATTTTGATGATGTTCTGATCACAGGGTTAGCTCGAGATGGCGGACTTTACGTGCCCAAAGAGTGGCCAAAATTTAGCAAAAATGAAATTGAATCCATGCGGGAATTATCGTACGCGGACCTATCAATTCAAGTTATGAAAGCATTTATTGGCAATAGTATCTCAAGTGATGACTTTGATGCGCTGGTCCGTGATACCTATGACAAATTTGGACATCCAGCTGTAGCACCGTTGAAGCAGTTAGAAAATAATCTGTGGCTATTAGAGTTGTTTCATGGTCCAACGCTTGCCTTCAAAGACTACGCCATGCAGATCCTTGGAGGGTTATTTGATGAAGCACTTCAAAGACGCAAAAAGCGAACAACAATAGTTGGTGCAACATCGGGCGACACAGGGTCAGCTGCTATTGAAGCTTGCAGAAATAGGGAGGCAATTGATATTTTTATATTGTTTCCTAAAGGAAGGGTCTCGAATATTCAACAAAGGCAGATGACAACAGTTGATGCTCCAAATGTCCATGCGATCGCTTTGGAGGGTACCTTTGACGACTGCCAAGACATGGTTAAGTCATTGTTTAATGATCTGGAATATCGTGATAAATATAATCTTTCGGCAGTCAATTCAATTAACTGGGCGAGATTATTGCCTCAGATCATCTACTACTTTTGGGCTGCGTTAGCATTGGGAGGCCCCAATCGTAAAGTAAGTTTCTCGGTACCATCAGGAAACTTTGGCAACGTTTTCTCTGCCTACGCGGCAAAAGCGCTAGGATTACCAATTGAGAACTTGGTAGTTGCAACCAATACAAACGATATTTTATCAAGATTTTTTAATTCTGGGAAAATGGAAATCAAGCAGGTCAGGCCTAGTTTGAGTCCAAGTATGGATATCCAGGTGTCTAGTAATTTTGAGCGACTTTTATTTGATTTATGCGGACGTGATGGCTCACTAACAAATGAAATAATAGAGAATTTTCGAACTAACGGTTATTTTGACATTGAAACGGAGCTAATCGCTAAGAGAGCAAATATTTTTTCAGCGCTTAGTGTGGACGATGAAACTACCTTAGCTAGAATCAAAAAAACTCATAAGGATACAGGTGAGATAATAGATCCCCATAGCGCGGTTGGATTAGAAGCAGCGCATCAAATTAGATCATCTGGATGCGTGTCTCCAGAAATACCAATTATCTCTTTGGCTTGCGCTCACCCGGCTAAATTTCCTGATGCTGTGCATAGGGCGACGGGCTCCTATCCTGATTTGCCGGTTCAACTCGATGATTTATTAGAAAAAAAAGAACACACGGTCGTACTTCCAAATGATTTTGATTCGGTAGCCAATTATATAGCGGATAATACAAATGTCTGAGTCTCCAGTTAAAGTTACTAACTTGGACAATGGTATACGAGTTGTTAGTGATACGATGAATTCTGTAGAGAGCGTTTCGCTTGGTGCTTGGTTCGGAATTGGTACAAGGAATGAGTCCGCAGATGTGAATGGCGTAGCCCATCTTCTAGAACATATGGCATTCAAGGGTACTAACGGTAGAAGTGCGGCGGCCATAGCTGAAGAAGTAGAGATTGTTGGAGGACATCTCAATGCATATACCTCCCGGGAACAGACGGCTTATTATGCAAAACTTTTAAAGGACGATATGAGCTTAGGAGTCGATATCCTAAGTGATATTCTGCAAAACTCCATATTTGCAGAATTAGAGTTGGATCGCGAACGCAATGTGGTATTGCAAGAAATAGGACAGTGTGCAGATACACCGGATGATATAATTTTCGATTACTTTCAGTCGACAGCCTACCCAGACCAGGGACTTGGCCGTCCAGTTCTTGGCACTGGCGAAATTATAAGTAAAATGTCGCGAGATACCGTAATTAAATTCATAAATGATAATTATGGTGGTGAGCAAATGGTTTTTTCTGCAGCGGGGAATATCTGCCACGATAACCTCGTAGATCTTGTGAACAGTAAATTCTCGTCGGTCTCTAAGAAACAAATTTCAGAGTTGGAGCCGGCAAACTATGTAGGTGGCGATTGGCGGCAGCATAAAAATTTAGAACAGGTTCACTTAATCATTGGGTTCCCTGGGGTAACTTTTTATGATCCGGACTTTTACGCTCAACAGGTATTATCCATGTTGCTGGGTGGAGGAATGTCCTCGCGTTTGTTTCAAGAAGTTAGAGAAAAACGTGGTTTAGTCTATTCAATTTATGCATTCACGTCTGCTTACAGAGATAGTGGTATATTGGGGATTTATGCCGGGACAGGTGAAAAACAGATAAAGGAATTAGTGCCAGTAGTATGCGATGAACTATTGGGGATTATAGAAAGCGATCTTGAATTAGAAATTGAGAGATCAAAAGTACAACTGTGTTCTGGCCTGTTAATGAGTCGTGAGACGACCTCCAACCGTTGTGAGCAAATGGCTCAACATCTCCTGATTCACGGTGGTATTATGACGGTTGAGGAAATAGTAGAAAAGGTCAATCAGGTTGATATAATTTCTGTGAAAAGAGTGATAAAAAAACTTTTGGCTACTGTTCCCACACTGACTGCCCTTGGTCCTGTTTCTAACTTAGAATCATACGAAAAATTTTGTGATAGACTGAAATAATTACAGATCTATACTAGGTCTAAGGCTTGCCTGAATTTAGTTGTCGTGTTCAACTTGTATTTTTAATAGCAATTGAAATATGTTGTGGCTTTAAATTTTTTCCCCTCAATTTTATCTGGACCGAGAATTACTCTTCCACGTTTGTTTTTGCGTTCGCCCGTCCGCGGAGACTGGACGGCGTGGGTTAAAGTTAGATCAGATAGTCGTAAATTTTTGACTCCGTGGGAACCGACTTGGCCTGTTGACGCTCTGACAAAGGCCTCCTTTCGACGTCGCTTGTCAAAGTACTCAGAAGATTGGAGCAATGACCGCGGGTATGCTTTTTTTATTTTTAGAAGATTAGATAATGTCCTCGTAGGAGGAATAACCATTGCTAATGTAAAGCGTGGTGTAGCTCAATCGGCTTCATTCGGATACTGGATGGGTCGAGAGTACGCACGGAATGGATATATGACTGAGGCAGTGCATGGGGCGTGTGATTTTGTTTTTGATAATTTATCTCTTCACAGAGTCGAGGCGGCATGTCTACCAACTAATCATCCTAGTCAAGGTGTGTTGAACAAAGCTGGTTTCCGATATGAGGGCTTAGCCAAAAAATATTTGAAGATTAATGGAGAATGGGAGGACCACATGATTTTTGCTCTTCTTAAAGAAGAATTTTATTCTTCATAAAAGCTATTCTCACGTTATAATAGAGAATGGTTCGTAGTGTTCCGAATGACAACGTATTGGGAATATCCTTTGTGTCTAATAGAGATATTCAAGGTATAGATATTCTTCTTCCTTCGGGGACCAGGACTTTTGTGGAAACAAAAATCAGTGATCGGACCAAGCGAATAAGTCTGCGTATAGAGACGAGCCGTAATGCGGCTGTTCTGACTCATCCAAGAGAAACGTCAACTCCTATTATTAAGAATTTTATAGAGAATCACTTAAATTGGCTCTCTGATAAATTATCGCAAATCCCAAATCGAGTCGAATTTTGTGATGGCGCGGTATTACCGATCCTTGGGGAGCGTTATGTTATAAGACACTGCCCAAAGAACTTTGGAAATGTATGGATTCAATTGAATGAATCTAATCTGCCAATGGATCTCTGTGTTAGTGGCATGACCGAGCATATTCCTCGTAGGATTAAGGATTGGATTAAAATAAAAGCTTGGGAAGAGATGCGGATCAGGAGTCAGAATTATGCAAAAATTTTAGATAGAAATATTAATAAAGTTACTGTTAGGGATACAAAGTCTAGGTGGGGAAGTTGCTCGTCAAACGGCAATTTATCTTTTTCGTGGAGGCTTGTTTTTGCCCCTGAACATGTTCTCAACTATGTTTGCGCCCATGAGGTAGCTCATCTGGTAGAGATGAATCATTCTCCAAGATTCTGGAAAAATGTTGAGCTTTTGATGAATGACTGGAAAAAATCAAAAAAATGGCTGAAGGAGTATGGGAATGTCCTTCATAGTTTTGGATAGATCAATGATTATTGGTGTTTGGATAATAGATTGAATGATAATTAAAAGGGCGGCAAAAGCCATAATTACAGATGATCAAGGCCGCTATTTGTTTCAGTTACGTGATGATATTTCGACAATTACTTTCCCTGGATATTGGGGATTGTTTGGAGGGGCCTTAGAAAGCATGGAGACCCCTATTCTAGCTATAAAGCGCGAACTTTATGAAGAACTATCGTACTGTCCAGACTCAATAGAGCATTTCTTTTTGTGCACTTATTCTCTAGACATGGTGAATATAATTGATAGAGAAATGACAGTATTTACTTGCTATATCAAAAAAGCGGAGATCGATAAACTCGAGTTAAAAGAAGGTCGATGTTTTTCTTTTTTTACTACACAAGAATTAAAAAATAGGAAAGTTGTTCCCTTAGATCTCTCTGTAGTGTTAATGCATCAATTGTCAAATTCAATGCCGCATCTTCTCACTAGCAATTAATTTTAGCTTCCAGAGGAGGCGTGGTCTTGGTTTAGAAAAGAACTATAATCTTATATAGAAAACTCTTAACAGTTTTCATTAAATTGATATTTTTTTTATTCGCCTTAAAACACACTTCGAACTTTATTTGGCAGGCTTTTTTGGAAGAACTCTTAAGACAACTTCGGGCTGCGGCAGAGCCAACAAGATTAAGAATTATAGCTCTTTGTGGTCACGCTGAACTTTCTGTGGGAGATTTTGTTGCAATTCTGGGGCAAAGCCAACCACGTGTGTCACGTCATTTGAAATTATTAGTCGACGCTGGGCTTCTAATTCGCAATAAAGAGGGTAGCCGAGCTTATTATAGATTGTTTGAATCTGTTAAAAATGCTCAATTAAGTCAAGTTCTCAATGATCTTATGGACGAAAGCGACCCAGTGCTAGTTTTAGATCTGTCTAGACTGGGGATAATAAGATCAGAACGCGCTCGTTTTGCGGATAATTACTTTGACGAATTTGCGGGTGAACAGAGCCGACTGAGTCGAATTTCTGCTGACGAAGAGTTAATAAATCAGCTTTTGCTTCGATATGTCCAACAAGAAAATATAGGTGAGCTGCTTGATGTTGGAACGGGTAACGGGAGGATGCTGCTTCTGCTGGGCTCAAAAATAGAGAAGGCAATAGGGATTGATAATTCCCGCGAAATGTTGGCTATTGCCAGGACTAACCTAGAACAAGCAAATTTAAAAAACTGTCAGGTTCGTATCGGAGATATGTATCGACTCCCTTTTGCCGAAAATCGTTTTGGACTGATAACAATTAATTCCCTCTTGCGTTATGCAGAAAAGCCCAAAGACGTTTTGACTGAAGCAACTAGGGTGTTAAAGCCGGGAGGTATTCTTTTTATAGTTGATTTTTCTGATCACGGGTTGACAGAATTGAGAGATGAGTACGGTCACCGATGGTTAGGTTTTTCGAAAGATGAAATGTTAGACATGTTAGACGGGGATACAATTCATATAGAAAGTACTAATTTTTTTAAGGGGGAGGTCCTAACAGTTTGTGTGTGGAAGGGACAAAAAGTAGAAAATGGTTGAGGGTAATGAACTCAGGTTTTATACAGACTCCATGTTTCTAAGCCATATCTCCAAAGAAACAATCTGCCAAATTACCATCATGTGATTTTCGATATTTTTTCCTGATTCAAGGATTTTGAAATGCTGATTTACCACTTTGTGTAATTCTTTTTGATTATAAATCCCACGTTCAATAAATTGCCTCGAAGATATTAGGTCTAATAAATTTTCTCTCCCCTGATTGGCAAACCATTGATGAGCAGGCGCATTCCATCCCTTTTTAGTAATTCTTGTTCTTGTAGCTTCAGGCAATAATCCCTTGTATGCGCGCCTGGCAAAAGCTTTAGTAATACCATTTCGAATCTTCTGTTCTGATGGGACGCCACCCATTAATTCGAATAGTCTATAATCTAGAAACGGATGGAAGTCCGATATTCCCATGGCATTGGAATTCAAATGACTCGCGCGCAAACAACATGGCATAGTGGTTTGCAATAATTCGTTTCTACTATGACTTAAAAGATAGCTATCCGATGTAGCATTATAAGTTGGAATGACATCGGTTAAATCAGTCAGATCTGAATGCAGTATTTTTTGGTATTTATACAGCAATCCAATGTCTGGGTTGCAGTTCCCTATCGCGGATTGATTGGTTAATTTAGATATTTGTGACATAGCTAAATTTTCGGATTTTTGAAATATAGGATGATTGTGATTTCGTATCCAAGCTTCAATTTCTTGTCTAAGTAAGGCATCTTTTTTCTGGTGCTTTAAATCAGCAAAAAAATAGAAAAAGTAATCATATTCCCCTGCATTTAGTTCATCACCCCCCAAGCCCGTAAAAAGTGATCGATATCCAAGTTGTTTGGCCTTTTTGGTTAAAATAAAATGATTTAACCACGTCGCGGTAGGTATGGGGTACTCATGGTGGGGAGTAACTTTTTCAAGGAGGTTAAAAATGTTGGGATTATCAATTGAAACGGCCTCCCATTCCACGATACCAGAATTCACAATATCCATTATTTCAAGTTTCTCATCGAACGACTTATCCTCATGGATGGATGAGATCGCTGGTTGTGGACTACCAGTAATCTTGTGTGCCATAGCTATGACGGCCGAACTATCTAGCCCACCCGAAAGAGTAAAGATCGGGTCAGATGACTTTTTTAAACGGCGTGCCACAGAATCCTCAAAAAGTTCAATATAATCGGTCTCTGTAACTATTAGGCTCTGCCTTTTCTCATCGGATTGCCACTCATAGAAACTATAGTTGTTTATGGATCCTTTTTTGAATTCGACTATAGACCCAGGGGGTACTTGAACTACGTCCAGAAAGGGGGTTCTATTCGGATGTGTATCAAGGAAACGGTAATTAAGGGCGGCGGCAGTTTTTAAGAACGTTGGGTTTATCTTTTTTGATACAAAGGATAAATTTAGCAGAGACCGAATACTCGAAGAAAAACCGCGATTGGGCCCTTTCGAACTAAAGTATAGCGGTCGAATACCAAACCTATCTCGCGCTAAAGTCAGTGAACCAGAATGCTGGTCAATAAGAGCTAGCGCAAAGTCTCCATTAATTTTCCTGAGTGTTGCCTGAAGTCCAATTTTCTCAATCGATATCAAAATTAGTTCAGAATCAGTATGCCCTTTATATTTTGCGCTGAAGTCTTCTGGATTATAGATCACCCCATCTAATACCAACATGCGTTTGCCCAAGGTGGCAAAACCCTCTTTGTCTGAGGAGGCGCAACTCAATAAGCAAGTTGGCCTCTTCACGCCTATACTTTGTAGCATAGTTGAAGCCTTGTCATTGGCAAACGTATTTTCACCTGGAAGCTGTATACCTGCTATCTTTCCCATTTTAATCCAACGAGTTTGCTTTTGGTCTTAATCCACATTATTTGTGAATGGCAATCAATGTATAGTGCGTTTTTCAGAACACTTATAATATACTTCTATCGTAGACTGACTATACAACGTTTGAAGAAAAGAAAGATTTTTGTCTCTTATTGCTATAAGTTCTTTTAATTCAAAAAACCAAGGTCAAATTAATGACTAATATCCCATTCAAGACAGTAATTGAGAAACTCTATAATGATAGAGTACTATTAGTGGGTGGTGGAGGATTTATAGGACACAATCTTGCTTTGGAATTAAGGCGCCATGATATCACGACGATGGTCGTTGATAATATGATGGTCAATAGCCTAGTTGACAACACATTTCACGACAACGGCGATGTATCAAAGCGAGACCTGAATTTACATTTTTTGATGACCCGCTTTGAGCTAATGCGGGAACTTGGAGTAGAGTTTAGAAATTGCGATGCTAGAAATTTCTCTGATTTAGCAAGTGTATTTAGAGATTTTGGTCCCACTAAAATTGTACATCTAGCAGCTATTGCTAGCGCGGTTGAAGCCCGTAAAAATCCTGGAATGTGTTTTGATCTTCAACTTACAACATTGCGAAATGTTCTAGAGTTATGCCGGTTGGGGCACGCTGACGTATCTACGTTAATGTTCCTTAGCTCGAGCACGGTATATGGCGATTTCATAGATGAGTGGGTTGATGAAACGACCCGTCCAAGACCAAGGGGAATTTATGCGAATACTAAATATATGGGAGAAAGGTTAGTTCGGACATATTGTCATACTAATGGCTTGGGTACTTGTATAATAAGGCCGAGCGCCCTTTATGGGGAAAGATGCGTAAGTAGGCGGGTTAGCCAGGCATTTATAGAAAATGCTTTAGCAGGAAAGCCTCTTCGCTTAGAAGGTGGCGGTAACGGTCTTCTGGACTTTACTTATATTGATGACCTTGTGAGCGGAATGATTAGGGCACTAGCATTGCATGGTGGTCATGGTGCATCAGATACTTTCAATCTGACTTATGGAAACGCTAGAAGTATAGCGGAATTAGCAAGCATCGTTAAAGAGATTTTACCTAACGCTAGATTAGAAAATAGTCCAAAAGCTGTCGATAAACCTGTCCGTGGAACGTTACGAATGGATAAAGCGCGGCAAAGTCTTGGGTTCTATCCAAAATGGTCCATTGAAGAAGGATATAAAAAATATTGTGAATGGTATGTACGAGAGTGGGAGAAAGTCGTGAGGACGAATGCATGACATCTGGGGTCTTGGTTTTTTCTCGTCTTAATTCAACTCGCCTGCCTGGCAAGGCATTAATAAAAATCGCCGGGATAACATTGGTTGATAGAGTTCTTGACAAACTTGAGGGAGTTATGGGGACATCGAGGACTATAGTCGCCACAACAGAAAGTTATTTGGATGATCCTTTAGTCGCCCATCTAGAAACTCGTGGTATTAATGTTTTTCGTGGCTCTATTGATGATGTAGCGCTAAGAGCAGTTTGCTGTGCTAGAGATAATGGTCTGGATCATTTTGTTCGTGTGAGCGGTGATAGCCCTTTCATAGACTCAAATCTGATAAATAAAGCACTTTTAGAATATCAAAATGGGTGTTTTGACCTAGTAACAAATGTTTTTCCGAGAAGTTTTCCTAGTGGCGCTAGTGTTGAGGTCATTGGTACTTCATCACTGAAAAGATTACTGAGTTTAACACAAGATCCATACGATCGAGAGCACGTGACCCCCTATTTTTATAAAAACCCGGACAATTTTAGAATAAAAAACTTCTTTTCGGATAATAAGAAATATCATGGAGTAAATCTAGCGATAGACACTCCAGAAGACTTGAGGCGTGTAACGTGGATGCTGGAAACATTTGGAGAACGCCTCGATTTAAATCGTGCAGCAGAAAAGTGGCTGCTTTGGGAGCGCAATGATGCAATTTAGAAAAATTGATCCCCCACGAAAATTTAAAGTGGGAGACTCCGATGCTCCAATTCAATTGTCACATGTGATGGACATAAACCTAGGTCCGGACGAGCAGGTTACATTTACCGCCAAAAATGGGGGTGAGTTTGATGTTTGCCGGAAATCGTGGGGATATTATGCTACGCCATCAATCAATGATAGACTTATACGATTTGGGTACAGAACTTGTTTAGTGAAAAGTTACGACAGGCATTATATACATCTGGTCGAAAAAGATAAAATAGATGAGTATTTGGAATATTTGATAATACAGAATATGAAAGTTATACAATGGTTAGACGAGGTCATTCCTGAGCTCAATGATCATGAGAAGGTTAAACAGTGATATCAAAAAGAAACACTCGTCAGGATTTTATGGAGGAGTGGTGGGATGAGTCTTTTAAAGAACAGATCGATCAAAATGCATATAACACCGCACCAGTTGAGGCCTTAGTCCGATTTACCTCTCATTTCTTGCGAGCCCGTTATGAAAATCCTGAGCAAATAAAACAGCTGAGGTTTTTAGAGATAGGTTGTGGTGCGGGTGCGAATTTGATTTGGTTGGCGGAAAAGGGTATTCAGCCAAACGGCATCGACATATCTCAAAAGGCTCTCGATCTGTGTAAGTATCACTTTCAAAAAAACCAGTTGGAGCATCGGTTAGGAGATTTGAAACATTGTTCTGCCACTGCTCTTCCTTTTGAAAAAGATAGTTTTGATGGAGTACTGGAATCGTGTGTTTTCCAACATCTAAATGAAATAGATAGGAAAAAAGCCTTCCAGGAAGCTGTGAGGGTATTAAAGCGCGGCGGCGTTTTTATAGGACATATGCTAAGCCAAAATCATACAACGTATCAATTGAACAAGGGAAGTACTAAAGAAACAGAGCGAGGTACTTTGGTTCTCAAATCAGAAGAGGCAAAAAATAAAATTAATCTTGAGTCTATTGGTCTCTCGCATTTTTTTTCAAAAGATGAATACACGGATTTGTTAGATGGTTGTTCTCTTATAGACCCTTGCGAAACGACATATGAACTGCCGTTAGAAGAAGCTGCGCGGCGTGGTTACAAAAATTATTACCAAGCAATGTGGATTGTTTACGCGATAAAATAGTTTCTTTTTAAACCTATAAAAAAGATTACTTTTACAAGTTCTCTTGATCTGCATATTGCCTATGTGAATAGTGAATTATGGTATAAAAAATTCAGAGCAATATTTTATCTATAGGTTAATTTTATTTAAGTAACTCTACAAAAAATTGTATTAGGTCTCAGCATAGGAGAAATCAGATGGCGCAAATTGGATTTATTGGATTAGGTAACATGGGGGGGCCAATGGTGCGCAACCTGATTAAAGCAGGGCACTCTCTAAAGGTGTATGATTTATCGGAAGAGGCGATAAATTTTGCAGTCCAGTCTGGAGCATCAGCTGCTTCTTCAGTCAAGGATGCAGCCGTTGGAGTTGAGTTTGTGGTGACCATGCTGCCTGTTGGTGCCAACGTTAAAGAGGTTTTAATGGAAGATGGAGTCCTCGCAGCTGCGGATCCCGGAACGGTAATGATTGACTCATCCACTATCGATGTCGAAACGGCACAAGCCGCGCATGCAGCAGCGAAAGCGGCTGGTTTTGATATGATTGATGCGCCGGTTTCAGGTGGGGTAACTGGTGCTGACGCAGGAACGCTAACTTTTATGTGTGGGGGAGACAAAGGGTCTTTTGAAAAAGCAAAACCAATCTTGGAGGCCATGGGTAAGAATTTGGTTCATTGCGGAGACGCAGGGTTAGGACAAGTAACAAAAATTTGCAATAATATGCTGGCAGGTATTAATGCTCTTGCTGCGGCAGAAGCGATGGTTATGGGTGAACGCTTGGGTGTTCCCCGGGAAACATTATATAACGTTATCTCCACTTCTACCGGAAACTCTCTCTATTTTGAGAATTTTAATCCAATGCCAGGTGTATGTTCCGGTTCTGCAGCAAATAATAATTTTAAACCAGGCTTCATGGCAAAGTTGATGCTTAAAGACTTACGATTGTCCCAGTCAGCCGCTCAGTCAGCAAGTACGGCAACGCCGTTGGGAGCTGCCGCAACTGCAGCCTTTCAACATCTAATTGAGAATGGATTTGGAGATCTGGATACTACCAGTATCATCAAGCTTATAGACCCTAATGTTAAATAAATGGGAAATATTGTAGGAGATAATTAGGTTATGTCATCGCTATCGCATTTAAAAGTCTTGGATCTAACAAGTCATCTCTCAGGGCCATATTGTGCAATGATTTTAGCAGACCATGGCGCGGATGTAGTTAAAATCGAAAACCCAAAGGACGGCGACCAGCTTCGCAAAACACCCCCTTTCCAGGGTGGAGAAAGCGCACCATTCATGTTGTGGAATAGAAATAAACGCTCGGTGACTCTAAATTTGAAAGATGAAAAGGATCTCAAGTTGTTGCTCAAAATGGTCACAGTAGCTGATGTGATGATCGAAAACTTCAAACCGGGAACGGCCAAACGGTTAGGTATTGACTATGAATCAATTTCCAAAATAAACCCGACTTTAATTTATTGTTCTATATCCGGATTTGGTCAAACAGGACCATATTCACCGAGAGGTGGATTTGACTTAATTGCATGCGGAATGTCTGGCCTGATGTCAATAAATGGGCCGCCAGAGGGGCCTCCCTACAGGATCCCAATGCCAGTATCTGATGTGTGTGGTGGAATGAATGGTGCCATTGGAGTCCTAACCGCTTTGGCAGCTCGGACGCATACGGGCAAGGGACAGCACGTTGATACGAGTCTCTATGAGTCGGGTATATCTTTGGGAGTTTATGAAGCCGCAAACGTATTTGCAAACGGAGAGGTTCCTGAGCGTCTAGGACAAGCGCATCGTGGTAGCGCTCCATACCAGCTTTTCCCCACAAGTGATGGCTATGTGACAGTTGGAGGTGCGCAGGACAATTTTTGGCGGGGAACATGCAAGATTTTAAAATGCGAGCATCTGTTGAAGGATGCGAGATTTAAATCTAAAGCAGATCGAGTGCTTAATAATAAAGAATTAGTTCCTGAGCTCGAAGTTTTTTTCAAGCGTCAATCCACCGATAAGCTTTGTAAAGCATTCGATGAGGCTGGTATTCCCGCAGGACCTGTGATGAACCATGTGGAAGTCTTCAATGATCCGCAAACTATTGCCCGGGAAATGGTCGTAGAGGTAGAGCATACTAAAATAGGAAAAATGAAAACCATTGGGGTTCCTGTAAAACTATCTGATACGCCTGCAAAAATTTCGAAAGCTGCCCCACTTTTGGGAGAGCACAATGATGAAGTTTTAGAAGATTGGTGCATCACATAAATCAATTGCACATATTTTTAGGTTCAAGCTTATGTGTTTTGTTCTGAAATTGGAGTTTAATAATGGCAGTTGTAGAGATCTATACCTCGATGTGGTGCCCATTTTGTCATAGGGCTAAGAGGTTACTGAACAACAAAGGAGTTGATTTCAAAGAAATCGATGTAGGCATGAATTCTAAAATGAGAGAAGAAATGTTAGATAGGTCAGATGGACGCTATACTGTTCCTCAAATTTTTATAGATGGTTTGGGTATAGGTGGCTCTGATGAATTAGCTGATTTAGATAATAGTGGAAAATTAGATTCAATGCTGGATCTATAATATGTTGAAAAGAAACTTTTTATGCCAGTAGTAAAAATTGCTTGTATCCAGACTAACTCTACTCCTGAACCAGATGAAAATATAGCTTCAGTAAGTGATCTTATTAGGCAAGCAAGTGCTTCAGGCGCGCAGATTATTGCCACACCAGAAGTTGTAGGCATGCTTGAGCCCAATAGGGCCTCTGCTATATTAAAAGCGGAGCCCGAGGAAAACCATCGAGTTTTAAGGGCTTTTCGCGAACTAGCCCGTGAGCTTGGTATTTGGCTACTAATTGGTTCAATTTCGATAAAAGTATCAGAAACTAAATTATCAAACCGTAGCTTTCTTATTAATTCAGATGGGGAAATAGTAGCAAGATATTCAAAAATTCATATGTTTGATGTTGAAGTCGGTGATGGTAATCAATACATGGAATCAAAAACGTATGAACCTGGAACTGAAGCAGTAATTGTTGATACCCCATGGGGGCTTATGGGATTAACTATCTGCTACGATATCCGTTTTCCTCATTTATTTAGAGATTTAGCTAAAGCAGGTGCGAGGGTTATTTTTTCACCTGCTGCTTTCACTAAAGTAACTGGAGAGGCCCACTGGCATATTTTACAACGGGCTCGAGCTATAGAGAACGGTTGTTTTATTGTATCTCCAGCTCAAGTTGGAATGCACGCTAATGCTCGTCAAACATATGGCCACTCATTAGTGGTAGATCCATGGGGAAGTGTCTTAGCTGATGGGGGCAACACCGTTGGTTACATTACAGCTGATATCGATTTGAGCTTGGTGCAGATATCTCAAAATAAGGTTCCATCGCTTTTGAACGATCGTTACTACATAAAAGCTTTCTGAAATATCAAATAAGTTTATTGTGGGTCATCTTTACAAATTTGGATCGCCGACTTTCGCACAAACTAGATTTTTGTATGTTGGATAGCTCTTTTAGATTAGATTCTATCGCATCGCCTAAGTTATTGAGGGTGCTTTTGTGATCTCTGTGGGCTGCACCCAAGGGTTCTTTCACTATTTCATCAATAATGCCCAACGAATAAAGGTCTTGAGCGGTCAGGCGCAAAGCATTTGCTGCTTCTGTCGCATTTTTACTACTTCTCCAAAGAATAGAAGCACAACCTTCTGGAGAAATGACCGAATAAATAGAGTGTTCAAGCATCAAAACTCGGTCGGTTGTTGCTAAGGCAACGGCTCCTCCTGAACCACCTTCACCTAATACTACAGCTATGGTTGGAACATTAACTTTTAAGCTCATTTCTATCGATTTTGCTATAGCTTCTGCCTGCCCTCTTTCTTCTGCACCAATACCGGGATAAGCGCCTGCGGTGTCAATGAATGTTATAATTGGTAGATTAAATCGATCGGCTATCTCCATAAAACGTTTTGCTTTCCTGTAACCTTCCGGCTTGGCCATACCAAAGTTAGTCTCTAAACGTTGCTGAGTTGTATTTCCTTTTTCTGTTCCAATAACCATCACAGAATAATCCCGAAATCGGGCTAAACCACCATTAATGGCTTTGTCTTCAGAGAAACTGCGATCCCCTGCTAAAGCTACGAAGTCATTGAGGAGATAATTCGCTACTTCTCCGAAATGAGGTCTATTTGGATGGCGAGCAACCTGCACTTTTTGCCAGGGAGTGAGCTTCTCATAAATTGTCTTCAACTGACGTTCGGCTTTGGTTTGCAATTTACTAATTTCTGCCACTATATCCGTGTCACTATTGCCAGACATGTGCCGTAATTCTTCTATTTTTCCTTCGAATTCGGCTACTTGCTTCTCAAAATCAAGAAACACTTCTTTATAACTCCTTATTTAAGCAACTTGGTATGGTAATTCTTTTTTGAACCAAAAGCTAATCAATTATTACTAGTCGCATAGTCTTTTTTGGCTAATGGGTGGTGACTTGAAACGACAGACATAAGTCTTTTACTTAATACATGAGTATAAATTTGTGTCGTTGAGATATCGGCGTGTCCGAGCATCTTCTGCAAGCTTCGAAGATCTGCTCCATGGTCCAATAAGTGAGTGGCAAACGCGTGTCGTAATACATGTGGGGACACTTTTTGAGGATTGATATTTGAAGCTATTGCAAGATCTTTTAAAAGTTGGCCTACTCTTCTTCGAGTAAGAAAACCCTCTTTGGACCGAGATGGGAATAAAAATTTGGATTCATGATTAGACTTCAAAAAAACGTGGCGAACCTCTCGATAGGCATGGATAGATTTTATAGCAGAAATCGTTAGTGGAACTAAACGCTCTTTTCCACCTTTTCCTCGCACCAATAAAATATTTTGATCGTGGGATAAGGCGGTATTTGGTAGGCTGATCAATTCGGAGACACGTAGGCCCGAAGCATAAACTATTTCAAGTAAGCAAACCAATCTGATGCCTTCAGGTCCCACGATTTGATTTGCTTGCTCAAAAAGTTGCGCTACCTCTTCCTCTGATAATAACTTTGGCAACGATTTAATTTGTCTAGGCCCATCTACGTTATTAGCTGGATTATCGCTCCTATGGTTTTCAGATTGAAGAAAAAGAAAAAATTGTCTAAGAGACGATAACCGGCGAGTTGCCGTTCTTGGATTTAAGCCATTTTTACTTAAGTATTTTATATAATTTGCGATACTGTCTTTAGAACAACTCTCAATTTTAGTATCAATCTCATATTCAATTAAATACTTATTAAAGTGTGAGATATCATTTAAATAAGCTGAAACAGTATTTACCGTGGCTCCTCGTTCGGCCACTAACATGTTTAAAAAACTATCTATAAGTGGATTGACCGGTTTTTCCAATTGTACTACTCGATCACTATTTAATGTTATAAAATATCCTAGAAAAGTTGGGAAACCATTATCTCAAACGCAATTTTTCTGGCTTCCTCATGCAACCCCAACTTATTGACGCTATCAACAATTAATATTAATTCGCTCGCTGATAAGGCAGTAAAATCAGTCCTGTCTAACGAAATTAATATCAGAGCTATAGTCTCTGCTAAATTTCCTGCATTTGCCGCTATTTCTATAGAAAATTGATTGTCGAAGATAGTTTTTTTAGCTCGATTTCCGGCATTTGGTCCAATTAATGCTTCCCGTAAACTTGGCGATATGGGGTCTCCAAGAACATGCATC
>Ga0181597_10002347_pt1 | contig 20537 bp, 27 predicted proteins | sample 041ome_5_FD_148647 | JGI IMG/M metagenome (GOLD analysis project Ga0181597, IMG submission 148647) | Coastal salt marsh microbial communities from the Groves Creek Marsh, Skidaway Island, Georgia - 041403US metaG (spades assembly) | ecosystem: Environmental > Aquatic > Marine > Intertidal zone...
TTTAATACCCAAAAATTTAGCAATGGTAGCTACAGCAAAAAATGTATCAATAGCTGAAAGAATGCAAGAAAAAAGACAAGCAGTACTTGAAGAGAGTAATGAGCTTGCAGATTCTATTCAGCAAGCATTAGCAGATGCACACTTAGTGATAGCTCAGAACTCAACTGATGAAGGAACTCTATACGCTGCAGTAACAAATGCACAAATAATTGAATCAATTGAAAAATTTTCAACATTCAAATTAGAAGAAGACCAAGTCATTGTACAGGACCAAGTCAAGGAAATTGGTCTACATACAGTGAATGTAAAACTAAGTTCCGATGTCAGTTTTGACGTTACTTTGGAAATAGTTCCTGAAACAAAATAATGGCTGGGCCAGAAGCAGTTTCACCTAGAGATCCACTAGGAGTTCAAAAAGCTCCTCCAAGTAGTATCGAAGCAGAAGAAGCTCTTTTAGGCAGCGCACTTTTATCAAGAGATGCTTCAAACAGGTTAATGGAGTCAGTAAAGCCTGGAGATTTTTATAGTCCAAATAATGAAAAAATATTTGATGCTATGAAGGAATTATTTGATTCTGGAAAGCCTATTGATAGTGTTACAGTATCTGAAATTGTTTTTAAAAATAAAAACACAACAAGTTTAAATGCATCCTATATAGCTCGTCTTGTTGAAAATGTACCTAGTTCAGCCAACTTTGAAAGGTATATAGAAATTGTTTTAGAACACTCCAATAGAAGGAAGCTCCTGAAAGCAAGTGGAAGAATTGAACTTCTTGCATATGCCTTAGATAAAGAAATCTCTTCTGTAATGGATGAAGCAGAACAGTCAATATTTAACGCATCAGATGATGCAATCGGAGATGGTCTTATTGGAGTATCAGATTTCTTGAATGAAGCTATCGAGCAGATAGAAGAAATTGAAAATCAGGGAACGGGACTCTCTGGACTGCCAACGCACTTTATTGATTTAGATAACACCCTTGCTGGTTTGCAAGATGGTAACTTGGTTATTATTGCCGCACGTCCAAGCATGGGTAAATCTTCATTAGCCCTTAATATCGCAACAAATTCAGCAAAGGAAAAAAAGACGGTTGCATTTTTCTCTCTTGAAATGACCAAAGAAGAGTTAGTTCAAAGAGTATTGTTTTCAGAGGCAAAAGTAGCATCAGGGGATGCACGAAAAGGACAACTAGGTCCTGAAAAATGGTCAAGAGTAGTTGAGGCTGCTTCAAAAGTGAATTCAATGCCATTATATTTTGACGATGCATCTGTTATAACAGTCACAGACATTAGAGCAAAGTCAAGAAGATTAAAAGCTTCTAGAGGTTTAGATTTAATTGTTGTTGACTACATTCAGCTCATGCAAGGAAACTCAGGAGACAATAGACAGCAGGAAATTGCTGAGATCAGCAGAAACCTTAAGAACTTAGCTAGAGAATTAAAGGTTCCAATAATCGCACTATCACAGTTAAACAGGGCAGCAGAAGCAAGAGAAGACAAGAGACCTAGACTCGGAGATTTAAGAGAGTCTGGTGCAATTGAACAAGACGCAGATATTGTGATGATGATTTATAGGGATGATTATTACAACCCAGCTACTGAAAAACCAGGAGTTGCAGAAATTAATATTGTTAAAAACAGATCAGGCTCTACTGGAAAAGTAGATCTTTATTTCAGCAAGGAATACACAACTTTTACAAATTATTCAAAACAGTCTGAGTAAATGAACTCAACAACAAAAGCCTATTCGGGAATAATTTTACTAGCTATTTCTTGGGGAACTATTCCTTTAATAATCAGAACTTCAGATATCTCCTCTATTGGGCTGGTGGGGATAAGAACATTTCTAGGAACAATATTTTTGGCTACTTTACTAATAAGGAAAGATTTTAATCTAAAGGAATTAGCCAAGCCTGGATTAATTTTAGGACCTCTTTTAGCAGTCCATTGGGTAACAATGTTTGAATCAATTGAATTGAATTCTATTGCAGTAGGAATTGGACTTATTTTTTCATATCCACTATTCGTACTTTTAATTGAATTTCTACGTGGAAATAAACCTAGGGTTTATCAAATAGTTTTAATATTTTTAGGTTTTTTTGGTCTATACAATTTATTAGATATTTCAAATATAAAGTCTTTTGAAGGAGTGGTGTATGGATTAATAAGTGCAATAAGCTTATCTTTGATAATAACAATTGGAGAGTCATACAGTTCAAAACTAGGTGGTCTTAAGGTTGCATTCGCACAACTCTCGGTGGCAGCCTTAATACTCATCAACTTCACTTTTGAATCAAGATATTGGTTATCTGAAAATATTGCAGTCAGTATCTTTCTAGGCTTCTTTCTAACTGGTCTAGGTTTAATGACCTATTGGTATGTTGTGAAGATAATTAAACCTATAGCAGTAAGTACAATCTCTTATTTGGAGCCTGTTACCGGTGTTGTTTTAGGAGCTATTTTATTAAATGAAACTCTTACTTTTAGACAATTAATAGGATTTATTTTGGTTGTATTAGTAGGTATTGGTCAGATTTACTTTGACTCTAAGATTAAACCTGCTTCAAAGGTTTGATAATCTTTATAAGAGTGATTGTTTAGTTTTAGATATTGTTCAAAGTCCCAACTAGAGTGCTCTTGAAAATATTTTTGTATTGATTTACTACTTGCTTTAATTGGAGTTGAGAGCCTTTGATAGCTCTCTCTATCTAAATGTTTCACTACTTTTCCGGACGAATCTATTCTTTTAATAGCATTTGTAACTTTATGAGTTGTAATTGAGTATTCCGACTTAAGTAAGTTTTCTAGTGATATAGAAAGAGTTGGTTCGTCTATTGCTAGTTCATCAACAACAATGCAAGTTTCTTGGTCCATAAGGTGATTAATTTCAGCTAAGTTAGAAAAATTCTCACTTTCGGATCTAATTAATCCACTATCTGTTGAGTATTCAACCCAACTATATGTTGGTAATCCTTTGAAATTTAGAAGTAAATATTTCATACAATAAAATTAATGTTGTTTTGAAGTAATCCAACATTGCAAAAAGCTTTTTTTCGGTGTAACTTGATGAAATAATGAAAACTGTTAATGGAAATGGTGTATCAATCGGTAGTTCAGTTGGTAATGCCTATGTGTATTTAAATAACGTCGACCTGGAAACAGAAGGGAAGATTGTATTTCAAGACGCAGTTTTGAAACTTATTTCTAAATTTGAATTACAAATTAAAAATTTTAAAGACAATGAAAGAACAGAAGAAGCAGATGTTCTTGATGCGTATATTCTAATTCTTCAAGATCCGGAGATAACTGGACAGATTACAACTGAAAATGAATCATCTGTTAAAGAGGTTTATGGGATATTTGATTCAAGTGCAAATATATTAGCGAGTATGGAGGATGAGTATTTTAAACAAAGAGCTGAGGATATTATTTCAGTAGGAAAGCATTTGATAAATACTATGCAGGAGAAAGTAGTAACAGTTGAACTAAGTGAAAATTCGATACTTATTGCAGATGACTTAACTCCTGCAGACACTTCTTCTATGAATATGGGTAATGTTGTCGGAATTGTTCTCAAGGATGGAGGACCAACTTCACATGCTGTAATTGTTGCAAAAAACTTAGGAATACCTTGTGTAATTGGAGTTGGCGAGAGTATTAAAGAAATACAGAATGAAGACATAGTTGCTTTAGATGGGGCAAGTGGAGAGTTAACTATAAATCCAGACAAAAAGGCCTTAGAAGAAATGAACAAAACTAAAAAACTTGAGGAGGAGATAAGAAATAATTTTATACAATCTTCATATGAAGAACAAGATTTTGAGTTTTTAATAAATGTTGGCTCCAATGAAGAGATAGATTCTTTTAGTCATGATTTTCTAAATTCTATTGGTTTATTTCGTTCAGAGTTTATCTACTTAGATAGATCATCAGTTCCCACTACTGAGGAACAAAAAGAGATATTAGAAAAAATACAAAAGAAGTTTAGTGGAATAATAACCTATAGGACACTCGACATAGGTGGTGATAAACAAGTTGATTACCTGAGTTTACCAGTTGAGGAAAATCCATTTTTAGGAGTAAGAGGAATAAGACTCTCTCTTCAAATTGAGGAGCTTTTTAAAACACAAATTGAATCAATTCTAACCTCAAAAGACGCAGAGAGGGTAAAAGTTATGTTCCCAATGATTTCAACAATAGAAGATTTTCTAAAAAGCAAAAAAATAATTGTAGATATTGCCAAAAAATTGAATAAGAGCGTTCCAGAAATAGGCATTATGATAGAAACTCCTTCGTCAACAATTCTCGCAGAAGATTTTTCTGAACACGTTGATTTCTTTTCCATTGGCACAAATGACTTAACTCAATACATTATGGCCGCAGACAGAGGTAATCCTAACCTAATTGAATACCAAGATTCTTTACACCCAGCAATTCTGAGAGTGTTAGAGAATGTGTTCTCTATTGGTAGAAAAACTAGTAAGGAAGTTTCAGTTTGTGGAGAGATGGCATCTGATCCAACCGCTGCTATAGCTCTGTATATATTAGGGTTACGCAAGTTTAGTATGTCTCCCTCTGCAGCACCGTTTGTTTTTGACAAATTAATTAAATTAAAATCTATAGATACCACCCAAACAAAAATGGAAATTCTTAAATCGCAGAATAGTGAACAAGTAAGAGAGATTATTAGTAAGTTAAATCTATGAAAACTCATGCAATATTGTTAGCTGGCGGCTCTAGCCACCGATTTACTGATGAAGAGAACAAAGTATATTTTCCAATTGGTAGAAAACCTGCACTCTGTTGGCCACTTGAAACTCTTGAAAATTCAACAGATGTAGATTCAATACTTCTTGTAATTCGTGAAGAAGATTGGGATAAGACCAACAGAGTAATTGAACTTGTTGATACAGAAAAACTAGTTGGTGTGACAGTTGGGGGAAAAACAAGGCATGAGAGCGAATATGAAGGCCTAATGTATCTTAAAAGATCGGAAAATGTTTCAGAAGATGATTTAATCTTAATTCATGATGGAGCAAGACCTTTATTGCCATCTTATCTTTTAAAAGAATTGATTGATGTAGCAAGAAAGAATGGTGCCTCAGCACCTGGATTTAATTCAAGAAATATTTCAATCAGAAAAAATACAGATTTAGATTTTTCAGAGGACGAAACAATTGTTGAAATACAAACTCCTCAAATATTTCCAGCAGATGAACTTTGGAAATCTTATGAGTTGGCAAAAGTAGATAATTGGCAAGCTGTAGACACTACTGAGTGTGTTTCTAAATATGTAGGCCGAGAAGCTGTAATAGTTCCTGGAGATCCAAGAAATATGAAAGTTACATTTATTGAAGATATATTTGAGTTAGAGAAAATCATTACTGAAGAATAGTCATTTTTTGTATACCATTTTTGTTTGAAGCCGTTACAGGATAATTTAAATTTTTACTTGTAATAATTGCAAACCAAAACTCTATGAATATAAAATGAAAGTAAGTAGTAAGGAAATTTAATTATTTTAGAGTCACCAATCGCATTAGGAGCATTATTTCTGGGACTTGCTGGAATGTGGGTTCTCCAAATGCAGCTTGCAAAAAAACAAGCTGTCAGCTTTATGAACGTAGTTAAAGAATTACATGGTGAAAATCTAACAGTCGCAATTGGAACCAATCAACCTAAATGGGGAAGAAAAAGAGTCTACCTGGCTATGTCTGCCAATCCTCAAAAAGTCATCGTTGACGCAATAACCCTTAAAGGAACAACAGTTTTTGCAAAAGGGCAACAGGTTACAGAGATGATAAATAAAAGTTTGTCAGAGTTTTCGGACTCTGGTGGAAAAGATCCACTTAATGATGCTGCAGCTATGGCTGCTGATACATTAATTAAAAAAATTAATGAAGATTCAGAAAGTGTTTCTAATTAGAAATATAAAGAAGGGGGAAAAATGGACACATTAGTTAGTATGGCCGATGCGTTTATTGGTGTTTTTAGAACATCAGCAGATGTATTTGTCAGCTTGACTACTGGTATTATCCCGTTGATAGTAGTGTTTTTGACCGCAGTAAATGCGCTAGTCAAATTCATTGGTGAAGATAAAGTTGAAAACTTTGCCAAGTGGGCTGCTCAGGAGGGCTGGATGTATGTTCCAGTTCGATATACATTGCTACCTTTTGTAGCTGTGTTTATGCTGACAAACCCAGTTTGCTATACATTCGGTACCTTTTTACCAGAAAAAAACAAACCAGCATTTTATGATGCTGCAGTTAGTTTTGTTCATCCAATTACAGGAATATTTCCACATGCAAATGGTGGAGAGTTATTCGTATGGTTAGGAATTGCAGCTGGAGTTGAGATCGCAGCTCCAGAACTAGTAACGCCTTTAGCAGTAAGATACTTACTCGCTGGGCTTGTCGTTATATTGATTAGAGGTGTCACAACAGACATCATCTATTCAATTATGTCTTCAAGAAAGGTCGGTGCTGAATAATGCAAAGTATGATTGAAAAAATAGGTAGATCTGTTGGTGGAGTAGTTGGAAAATTATTTCAGGCAGGTCGTGATGCTATACAGTTATGTATTCAAACAATTATTCCGTTCATGGCATTCGTTGCTGGTGTTATCGGATTGATTCTATCAACAGGAGTTGGGGATATCATAGCTGAGGGAATTAAAGGATTTGCAAATAACCTTGTTGGTTTGATGCTTGTCTGTATCGTTTGTTCAATTCCATTCTTGTCACCATTACTAGGACCAGGAGCTGTAATAGCTCAAATCGTTGGTGTTTTAGTTGGAACAGAGATTGGACGTGGAAACGTAGATGTTTCTATGGCATTACCAGCATTATTTGCAATCAACCCACAAGTTGGTTGTGATTTCGTTCCAGTTGGTCTCGCATTAGGTGAGGCAGAACCGGAAACAGTAGAGATTGGTGTTCCAGCCGTTCTTACAAGTAGAATGATTACTGGACCTATCTCCGTTGTTGTTGGTTGGTTGTTTGCACTAGGTTTGTAAACTTCTAAGACAACGATTTCTATTTTTGTGACGCTCTGAGTAAAATTGGAGCGTCACAGATTATTTAAGGAGAAAAATGGCAGAATATAAAAAAGTAAAAATTGAAAGAGGACCTGGCGGATGGGGTGGCCCATTAGAGGTAAAACCTTCAGATGAAAAAAAATATGTTGTCTGCATTACCGGTGGAGGGATACATCCGGTGGCACAAAAAATTGCTGATATGACTGGTGCAGAACCTTTTGATGGTTTCAAGTCATCTCCAGAGGGTGGATTTAAAGCAATGGCATGTGCAGTAATTGACTGTGGTGGAACAGCAAGAATTGGAGTTTATCCAATGAAAGGTGTGCCAACTATTGATATCCACGATACTTCTCCTGCAGGACCACTGGCACAATTTATTAGAGAAGAAAACTTTGTTTCAGGTGTAGGCGAAGACCAAATTACTGAAATATAGTGGGGATATATTCTTCAAAAATAGTAAAAATTGGAGAACAAGCCCATCTATTTCTTGAAGAAGGGATAGTTGTATTCTTTGGAGATAATGCTCCTGAAGAACTGCAAGATGTCGCAGTAGTACATGAATTACAAGATGTAACAGGAAAAATTGAAGTAGGGACAACGATAAATTTATCTAATGAGGAATTGGTCGTTACAGCTGTTGGGCCCGTAGCGAATGAAAATTTTATCAACCTAGGACATTTAGTTCTAAAGCTTGATTCAGCAACTGAAGCTGCGTTACCAGGGGATGTTAGCTGTAGCTTTACTAATAAACCACAAATAAAAGTAGAAGACAGGATAGAGATAATTTAAATGAACTTTACACAAGAGCTAGTTAAAAGAGAAAAAGAATTAGGTAGACCAGTACGTGTAGGTCTTGCAGGAGCAGGACAGATGGGATCTGGTTTAGCTGCGCAAATTAGTCGTATACCAGGAATGGAACTAGTAGCTTGTGCCGACATAGATAACAAAAGAGCAGAAAATGCCCTTGGTCTTGCTGGGATGAGAAGCATAGGTTACAACAAAAATGCAATTACATCTATAAACAATGGCAATGGTGGAATCGTTAATGATGCCAAAGAATTAGCAGAGCTTCCAATAGATGTTGTTTTCGAAGCAACAGGTGTTCCTTGGGTTGGAGCAGAGGTTGCATCTAGTTGCATTGAAGCAGGAAAGCATATTTTGATGCTAAATGTTGAAACTGATATAACCATTGGCATGTACCTAGCTCAACAAGCAAACGAAAAAGGTATTGTATACAGCGTCGCAAACGGAGATGAACCTGTTGCATGTAAAGAGCTATATGATTTTTCAGTTGATATCGGTTTTGAGGTAGTTTGTATTGGCAAAGGTAAAAATAACCCACTAGATCAAACAGCTACCCCGGATTCATTAAAAGATAGAGCACTTGTTAAAAATATGAATCCAAAAATGCTAGCAAGTTTTGTTGATGGCAGTAAAACTATGATTGAAATGACAGCACTATCTAATGGTATAGGAATGCCCTTGGATAAGGTAGGAATGAATGGTCCAGTCAGCGAGGTTTCAGAATTAAATAAGAATTTGATTCCTTCTTCTGATGGCGGTGTTTTAAATGAATCAGGTAGAGTTGATTTTGCTTTTGGCCCCGCACCGGGAGTATTCTCCATAGTAACAACTGACAATCCTACAATTATTGAAGAGATGGCCTATCTGTCGATGGGAGAAGGTCCTTATTACACTCTCTACAGACCCTATCACTTAGCTTCTGTTGAAGCTCCAAGGAGTGTTGGGATGGCAATTATAAATAATGAACCTGGATTACAACCAACAACGTGGATTTCAGAGGTAATAGGTCATGCTAAAAAAGATTTAAAACCTGGAGATAAAATAGACGGGATAGGGGGATTTTCTTCTTATGGTGTTGCGTACCCTTATTCTGAAACAGAGGGACTAGCTCCTTTAGGCTTAATCGAGGGAGCATCTGTAACTAGTGAAATAAAACAAGGTGAACCTATTCCAAAAGATAGTATTGAACTGCCCGATAATTTAATCAATAAATTACGCAGAAAGCAAAATAATTAAAAAAGGTAAATGTGAATCAAGAAAATAAATTAGAACTTTATCGAATGATGCTTCTAATTCGTTTATTTGAAGAAGCTTTAGAAGAGATGTTTTCAAGAGGACTTCTGCACGGCACAATGCATTTATCAATAGGGCAAGAAGCAACCGCTACTGGTGCATGCTTGGCTTTGGAAAAAGAAGATCTTATTACTTCAACTCATCGTGGTCACGGCCACTGTCTAGCAAAAGGTGCGGATCCCTACAAAATGTTTGCTGAATTACTTGGTAGAGAAGACGGATACTGTAGAGGTAGAGGTGGATCTATGCATATTGCAGATTTATCAAATGGTAACTTAGGGGCAAATGGGATTGTTGCCGGTAGTTTAACAATTTCAGTCGGAGCAGCTTTATCACTACAAATGCAAAACACTGATAATATTGTTCTTTGTTTTTTTGGGGATGGAGCAGTAAATGAAGGGTCATTTCATGAGGCATTAAATCTGGCATCACTGTGGGATTTACCAGTTTTATTTATTTGTGAAAATAATCAATATGGGATGTCTATGGCATCAGAAAATGCTGTAGCAGGTGGATCTATTGCACAAAGAGCTGAGTCTTACGGTATTGAAAGTATTTCCATAGATGGCAACGATGTTGAAGAAGTATATAACACTGTATCAAAATTTAAGGACACAATAAAAAGTTCTAAAAAGCCCATGTTTATTGAATCTGTTACATATAGGTATAGAGGTCACTCTAAGTCTGACCGAAATCTTTATAGGTCATCAGATGAGATTAATTTCTGGAAGGATGAAAAAGATCCCCTTAAACGATTTATAGGTAAATTAACTGAAGAAAAAATTGAGGTCGAAACCTTAAAAAAGATTGAAACTGAAGTAAAAGAGTTGATAAAAAATTCAGTTAAAAAAGCTTTAGAGTCACCAGAGAGCCCTAAGACTAATTTAGAGGAGGACTCTTATGCCTGAGATGACTACAGGTCAAGCAATTAAAGAAGCTCTTTCACTTTGCTTAGACTCTAATGAAACGACATTTATGGCAGGAGAAGATATTGGTGTATATGGAGGTGCATTTGGAGTCACTGATGGATTACTTGAAAAGTACGGCGAAGAAAGAATAAAAGATACTCCTATTTCAGAGGATGTTATTGCCGGCTTAGCTGTAGGTGCTGCTATTACTGGGTCTAAACCAATTGTTGAGATGCAATTTAGTGATTTTATAGTAAATGCAATGGATCCAATAGTAAATCAGGCTGCAAAATTACACTTTATGTACGGAGGTGCAGTAAATGTTCCTATGATTGTTCGAGGAGCAAGTGGTGCAGGAACTGGTGCTGCGGCACAACACAGCCAGTCATTAGAATCATGGTTTTGTCATGTTCCTGGCTTAAAGGTTGTAACACCGTCAAATCCTCAAAATGCCTATGACTTGCTATTAGCTTCTTTTGTTGATCTAAATCCCATTATATTTATGGAACATAAATTAATCTACAAGCTTAAGTCTGATGTAAATTTAGGGCCAATGCCTAACGACTCGTCAGCGCTTGGAAAGTCAAAAGTTGTAAAAGAGGGAAGTGATATAACTATTGCTTCATATTCAAATATGGTCAACACTGTTATTAATGCTACTAAAGATGAATCTCTTGGGGACTATTCAATAGAGATTATTGATTTACTAACTTTGTCACCTTTGGATTCAGAGAAGATAATTGAATCTGTTGAAAAAACAAAGAAATTACTTGTTTGCCAAGAAGCACCTGCAAGCAGTTCTATAGGATCTACTTTAATTTCTGAAGTTGTTTCCTCTCGTGCTTTTAGAGTGCTGACACAAGCACCTGAAATATTGGCAGGTTTACATAGTCCAATGCCATCAGCAAAACATTTAGAAACAACTGTAATACCTCAAGAAGAGGATATCGTAAAAAAAATAAAGGAGATGATGAGTTATGAGTAATGAGAATATCATTCTTCCTGCAATGTCTGACCAAATGACAGAAGCGGAACTACTAACTTGGAAAGTAAATGTTGGAGATGAAGTAAAAAAAGGAGATGTCATAGCCGAGATTGCTACAGATAAAGTAGATATGGATTTAGACAGTCCTTTTGATGGAAAAATTGTAAAACTTGTTGCTGAAGAGGGTTCCATGTTAAATGTAGGAGAAACTCTTGCCGAAATAGAGGTTGAGGGAGAAAGTCTACTTGGCTCTCTATTTGACTAACAATCAGAGTTGTAATCTAGAGTAATCGATTCTTCAGAATCTTTTTTACTCAGCAGTCCAGAAAGATAATTACAACTATCATCAATGATTATGTTTTTTCTTACCACTAAATCACAAGTGTACGACAATAGGTTAGGATATTTTTCCGCATAAAAATTAAGACAATCAATGACTGCTTTCTCTGCATTCTCTTCCCCTTTTTGATTTATAGAGATATACAGTTTTTTACCTTCAATAAGCACTTCACTCGATGTTTCTTGAAAAACTTCACCTTGCACTTTATTAAACACTCCAGAGGTCCCCGAAACCAATGATCCTGTTGCCCCAATAGATAAAGCAGCTAAAAAAGCAATTAAAATTAAAAAAATTAGAATATTTTTCAAAAAACCCCTTTTATTTCAGAAACAAGCTTTATTTGCTGATATTTTCCTAAAAAATAGACTTTTAGGTAAAAATATAGTTACATATTTAATTTTAGATGAACAAAAGTTAAAGTGAAACAGGAAACTCTACTTTTATACTGAGATTGTTGAAAATCAACACAAACGATCGTTAGGGGGATTGTAATATGAAAGAATCCATACAACGCGTTGGCGGTGCTATGTCAGGAATGGTTATTCCTAACATTGGTGCTTTCATTGCTTGGGGTTTGATTACAGCACTTTATATACCAACTGGTTGGTTACCAAATGAAGATTTGGTCCAAATGGTGGGTCCTATGATTCTGACTCTTCTTCCACTTCTGTTAGGTTACACAGGTGGAAAAATGGTACATGGTCATAGAGGTGGTGTGATTGGTGCAGTCGTTACAACAGCAATTATTGTTGCAACATCTTCACCGCAGTTCCTAGGTGCTATGGCCATTGGTCCAGCAGCAGCTTGGGTACTTAAGCAAGTGGATAGTAGATTACAAGACAATATACCAGAAGGTTTTGAGATGTTATATGATAACTTCTCACTTGGTATTTTGGGTTGGGGTCTTGCTGTTCTAGCTTTTAACATTATCAGTCCAATACTTGATGCAATTACAGAAGCATTAGGAAATGGTGCAGCAGCGTTAGTAGACAGTGGTCTAGTTCCGTTAGCTGACATTCCTATTGAAGTTGCAAAAGTATTGTTCTTAAACAATGCTGTAAACCAAGGTGTGTTAACACCTCTTGGAGCAGCTGAGTCAGCAGAAGCTGGTCAATCAATATATTTCTTACTAGAAACTAACCCAGGTCCTGGACTTGGATTACTTCTAGCATATTGGTTTGCTGGTACAGGAATGTGGAAAGAATCCGCACCTGGCTCAATAATTATCCATTTCTTTGGAGGAATTCACGAAATCTATTTCCCATATGTCCTTGGTCATCCAATTATGATCATCGCAATGTGGGCTGGTGGAATTTCAGCTGACCTTTGGTTCGTAGCAACCGGAGCAGGCCTTGTAGGACCTCCATCACCAGGAAGTATTTTTGCATACATTGCTATGCTTCCAAAAGGTGGGGCTTTTGCAGTTCTAGGTGGAGTAGCAATCGCAACAGCAGCATCTGCTGTAGTCGGTGTTATTTTACTAAGAGCTCGCCCAATCAAAGAAACAGACGCAGGCGTAGAAGCTACTATCGAAAGCAATATACCTACTGTCTAACATAAACTAATAAGTTATAATTGACTTGGGAGGTAAAACTCCCGAGTCAATTTTTTTTGGAGGAAAAATGAGTTCAATACAAGCATCAGAAGTTAAAAAAATATGCCTGGCATGTGAGGCCGGAGCTGGATCAAGTTTGATGGTTAAAAATGGTCTAATTAAAAAAGCAAAAAAAGCTGGATTAGACGTGGAAATCGTTCACGCACCAGCGACACAAATTCCCGCAGATTCTGACATAGTTGTTTGCCATACGGGTCTTTCTGGTGCAGCCAAAGCTGCAGCACCTGATAATGCGGTAATTATTCAATTTACTATGTTCATGAATGATCCATCTCTAAAAAAACTAATTTCAGATTTAGCAGAAGGTAATGAAATTACCTCTTCATGAATCAAATTGAGGTTTTAGTAAAAGAATCTATTCTGACTGGTAAAAACTTTTCTTCGAAGGAAGAAGCCACAATAGCTGCAGGAGAAATTCTGCTTCATAATGGCTACATTGAAAAAGACTATATCCAATCTATGCTAGAGAAGCTTGATACGCAATCCTTCGCTACATACATAGGGAATGGAGTAGCAATACCTCATGGTATGTCAGAGGGTTCTAAGCATGTAAAGCACACAGGAATTAGTGTTATTCAGGTCCCTGATGGTGTTCTTTGGAATGAAGAAATGGCATATGTAATAGTCGGTATTGCAGCTAATTCTGATGATCACATGGGTGTACTGTCTGCTTTAGCTGACGCGATAGAAGAAGAAGAGGATGCAAAAAAACTTTGGCAAGAATCATCTGTTGATAATATATTTAATCTTTTATCTATCAGCTTATGAAACAGGCCGTTCATTTTGGTGCAGGGAATATTGGCAGAGGGTTTATCGCCCCAACACTTCAAGCTAATAGGTTCAATGTTACTTTTGTAGATGTAAACCAAAACCTGATAAACCAAGTAAATGAGAAAAGTCAATACAAGATATCCTCTCTTGATATAAACGGCACAAGAGAAGAGCTTATACAAAATGTCAAAGCTGTTAGCTTAAATGACAAAAAAAAACTTAAAGAGATACTCTTGAATGCTGATCTAATTTCAACTTCTGTCGGACCCAAGTATGTAGAGAGTATTTTTCAAGAAGTAGCTTTACTTGATCATGAAAAAGAACAGGTATTCATAGCATTTGAAAATATGTATAGAGCCTCAAGCAGTACTAGTAAAAAATTCCAATCCTTAAACCCTAACTTAAATATCATTGATGCAGTCGTTGATAAAATTGTTCCACCTCAGCCAGATGGATCTCTCGATGTGATCGTCGAAACCTATGGTTCAATTATCTTAGATGACTTAACTTCATCACAACCTCTTGAATCATCGGAAGTAGTTTCATACAAGGATTACGAAAATGAATTTTATAAAAAATTGTGGCTGTTAAATGGCCTCCATTTACAACTTGCTTACTTTGGACTATCTAATGAAAATTTATATATCCATGAGATAATTACAAGCACAAAGGGTAAAGAATTTGCAGAAAAAGCTGTAAAGAGTTTATCAGAGGCGTATTCTATCTTTTCAAAAACGGATGAAGTTTTAGACGAGTTTTGTAGAACGGTTATTAATAGATTTGCACTTCCAGAAATAAATGATGAGGTTGCCAGAATTGCTAGAAACCCTGAAATTAAATTTGCTAAAAATGAAAGGTTTGAATATCCCTTGAGGTTGTTAATTAGTAATAGCAGTGAGGTTGACACATTCAGAACTGTATTTGACATTATTATTAATGAGGACTTCCAGCACGTTGATGGTTTTAATAGCTTTAAGCAGGCAGTATTAACAAAGGGAAAAACACATATATATAATGAGTTTTGGGAAATACAAAATAATAGTAATAATTACATTGAAAGGCTAGGTTCATAAATGTTAGAAAAAGAATTAGTTGTTAAGGATGAAGTAGGCTTACACGCAAGACCTGCAAGCCTTTTTGTTAAAATTGCTCAAGAATTTAACGGAACAGTAACAGTAAAGTTTAACAAGAAAAATCCACAAACTGGTGAAGATGAACTGGTTGAAAAAGATGGAAAGAGCATGATTGGAATATTGAGTTTGGGGATCGCAAAAGATAAACCCTTCATATTGACTTTAAACGGAGAAGACGAGGAACTATACCTATCAAAATTTGAGGAGTTATTAGACAATGAGTAATTCATTATTAGACACATTACTACTCTCATCTAAAATTCAGCCCTCTGAAGAATATGATGCCGTGTATGAAAATCTACCAGTGGTTATTGCAGAATCAACAAAAGAACTTGATGCAGCATTTGCGAAACTAGATGAGGCAGGTGGATACGGGTATATTGCTACATGGAGAAAAAATTTATTTGCATTTAATACAAAACTACTATCTAAAAGATGTGGCTTGATTGATGAGAACGGAAGTCTCTTAAAAGCAGCTAGGGTGCCAAAAAATTAGGTTTTATTTTTAAAGTTGTAAACTTGCAACCTGATTATCTGGATTGTATACATTGCTACAATTGTGACTCCGATTTTTAACAATTCACGCATCCACCATAAGTTCTGAGGAATATCCATACCCTCACCTATAGAGCCTCCAATAAGTCCCCCAATAAGACCTGATGATATAAGAAGTAAATAATCCCTACTGCTTGCTCTTTTTAAAAACAGAGACGCGATGAGTCCGTATACAAGCCATCCTCCAAGAAGTGGAATTAAAGCGTATAAGACTTGCATACTTTTATTTTACTTGATTCGAACCAATTATTTCTTTGCAATTTTTTTAACTACAACGGATTCTATTCTTCTGCTATCAAGTTCAACAACAGTTATCTCTAAGCCATTAATAGTAATTTTCTCACCTTCTGAAGGGAGTTGTTCACTATGACTAAGATAAAGACCGCCAACTGTAGCAACATCTTTATCGCTTTCTTCTAGACCAAAAAATTCTTCAAAATCGTCAATATCAGTTTTTCCATCAATTCTCCATTGGCCAGGACCCAGTCTTCTTATCCCTGAGAATCTCTGATCATGTTCATCTGGAAGATCTCCAACAAACTCTGACAAGACGTCTTTAATGGTGACAACACCTTCAATGCCTCCATTTTCATCAATAACACATGCAAAACTTGCTTTATTTTCTCTAAGAATGTTTAAAGCAGAAAGGACAGTGGTGTACTCAGGAAGATAAATAGCATCTTTAATCAAACTCTCAATTTCAACACTCTCAGTTGGATTATTTAAATTGATTAAGTCTTTTACATACACAACTCCAAAAGTATCATCTAAAGATTCAGTTTTAGAAACAGGTACTCGCGAAATTCTTTTATCATTTACTACTTTTTTTACATCGTTAATACTTATTGGCAATGATAAAAATAAAACATCCACTCTTGGAGTCATGATTTCTTTTATAGGCCTATCTGAAAAATCTAATAAAGAGTCAATGATTTCCCTCTCTGCTGGCAATATCTGACCCTCAATCTCACCTAATGCTGTAAGTGCTTGAATATCAGCTTCAGTAACTTCAGCATCATCTTCATCAGCACTTTTAACAAATTTCATAATCACATTTGTAATACTATTTGTAAATGGTGCAAATAGCTTTGAGAGTAATTCAACTAAAAAAGTTGTTCTAGATAAAAAAGCTATTGGGAGTTTAGTAGCTAAAGTTTTAGGTGTAATGTCGCCAAATATCAAAACAATTATAGTTGTAAACACCGTTGCTATTGCACTACCAGCGCTCTCTCCAAATCGTCTTACAAAAATTAGAGTAGCAACCGAAGCCATTAATATATTTACAAAGTTGTTACCTACTAAAATTCCACCAATAGTTTTTTCAATGTTATCTTTTGCCTTTTTAATTCTATTATTTTTTCTAGAATCTTCTAATTGATGAACTTTTTGTATTGGAATAGAAGTTATAGCTGTTTCTGATCCAGAAAGCATACCAGAAAGTATCAAGCTAAAGAAAAAAACTATATATAAAACGATGTCAAAGTTAATACTCAATTTATACATTGATTTTAAAGCATATTTAGGTAAATAGGGAGTTTTTTCTTAATTTTCGCTGAAAATTTGTGTTTAACTAAATTCAAACTAACCTAGACATATATTCTTATGGTTGATGAAAGAGTTGTAAGAGCTCAACAAAAATATGATGATATTCATAGAGAACTCCTAGAAGCAGGAGTAAAACTATTAAGCACAAAGCCCATATCAAGCTTATCTCTTAATTCCTTAGCAGAATATACAAATGTCTCTAAAACTAGTATTTACAACCATTTTAATAGCAGTCCAGAGCACTTTTATTATGATATTTTGGTTTACTGTAGAAATTATGTGTTAAAAAAATTTAATGAAAACGAACCATCGGACACTAAACAAAAAATTATATATTTCTATGAAGTGTACATACAACTTATGAAAGAAAATAAAATATTGAGCTTAAATCTTTATTCTCAGTATTTTATTGTTAACTATAAAGCTAGGTTTAAATTATTTCAAAATAAGGTACTAGCTCAACTACTTGAAGAAGTAGGCATAAAAGATAAAGAAATAGTTAAAAAACTCTCTCTTGAGTTTGCAGTTCTTTTAAATCGATTTTTTGTTTATGATTTAACATCAAAAGAGTTTGAAGATTATGAGAAAGAATTTTTTCAACGATTAAAAAAAACTATTAGCTATTAAATATCTGATTCATAGCTGCCTTTGAAAGAGGTTTTACTATAAAATAATCTGCACCCACTCTTTTTGCTTGGAATTCATCTGCTTCTCTGTCAGCAAGTAAAATAAATTTCGTATTTTTAGTAAGGTCATTTCTTTTCAATTCCCTTATGAGAGATGGTCCACCATTGCTTTTAACCTGCATATCAACAAATATGTAGTCGTAGGCAGAATCTACATCTTCAATTTCTGAACTCGAGTCAATGATATTTTCAAAATCAAGGTATTTTTCTACCGATTCTTTAACCCAGTTATTATCACTTATAATAAAAATCTTCACAGTTTTAAAAGAATAGTACCCTGTAATTTTAAAATGGAATAAGAATGATTAATATAATTTCTTCAATTGCTCTCATGGTAATAAGCGTGAGTCAATTAAATATATTTGAAATAGATGGAGTATTTTCTTCTGCGCATGTTCGTTCAATTGAAAGACACATAGTCGATACAGAATATGCACAAAATGATCTATTAGTTATCCAATATAGCTCAACTAAATATAGTGAAAAAGCAGTTGAAGACTTTGCAGAGCTCATCACAGATAAAGAGTTTATAAAAGCTATGTGGGTTGGTCCATACTCCATTGAGATTGATTATGATGTAACAGCTGGTTTTGACATACTTGGATTCGTTCCAGGTACTGAAATTATAAATGTCCCCTTCACTAGTCAGCTAGAGGAGAAGTATTGCTCATTGAACTCATGTGACATCCCCGGGCAAAAAATTACCATCGTAGACGAGGAAGGTATTTTTGATGATTATTTAGTTGTTGGTTCCATTGGTGCATTTCTAGAGAACATCAATGATTCGGAAAGTTTCTCGAATGATGTTCGTCTTACAATTAAAGAAGATACTTTTGAAGCAATAAATTTTCTAAAACCATCACTGATGGAGAGATTTTATATTGCAATATCTGAACCAATCTTTACCTACATGTTCTTTGTACTTGGTTTCGCACTTATAGGTCTTGAATTATTTGCAATTGGGCCAGGTATTATGGCTTTCATTGGTGGACTATTAGTAGTAATATCATCTCTCCCATTTCAAGAATTCGGCATTAATTATTTAGGGATAGGAATATTCCTAGTTGCCTATATGATTTATCTAAAAATACTCTCGAGAGGTTATTTTTCAGGTCTGGGAGTTGTAGCTTTTGGAATTCTTGTTCTTTCATCTCTTGTTATGTTTAGTGATTATGTAATCAGAGTTAATAATTTTTTACTAGCTTTTATATCTGTAGGATTAGCATTCTTTTATTTTATAGCCATACCAACTGTCATCAGATCTCGTCTAACGACAGACACAAGCGCTATGACTTCATACGTTGATGCTGATGCAGTATTCATAAAAAGACTAGACGGAAATGCAGTATTGGTAAATATTACAGATAAAGAAGTCAGGGTGGAGTCAGACCCAGAAAAAGATTATGTCAAAGGCAGTATCTATAAAATTCAAGAAAATGATGGAAATCTAGAAATTTAGTACAAAACTTCGCGAAAAAAACCTTTTGCCATTTCTAATTTCTTAAATATTGTCTATGTATGTTACAAATAAACATTTCAACTTGGCAGTACGATGCACTCTGCCGACAACACAGTAGCAATCTTTTCTTTCCACCTGCTACATTTGAGAAAAAAGAAGATAGAGAAAAAAGAGAACTAAAGGCAAAGTCTGTATGTAATGGTTGTCCTGTTAAATTTGATTGTCTCGAAGAAGCTTATGAGATTTCTGAACCTTTTGGAGTCTGGGGAGGAATGAACGAAGTTGAAAGGAAGAGAAACCTAGTCCTAGCTGATTAATTTTTCTCTCAACCCATCACTATCTATTTTTTTTGTAATTTGTTTGTTGTCTAAAATTTCTAAAAGCGGAATAGTGTATTTTCTAGAAAGACCACTCTCATTCTTGAATTGTCCAACGGTAAACGTTGAAGGGAGTTGCTGTATTACAGCTTTAACTCTTTGCATATGTTCCTCTGTGTAAAGTATATTTTTTGATACTCTTATCAGTTTTCCATTTAAGAATAGATTTTTCACAATTTCTCTATCAAATTTTTTTAGGTCTATGTCTGGGACAGATAGATCAGCCCCGAGTTCTTTATAGATTAAATCTAAAGTCTTTAAGTTTTCCAAACTATTTTCTTCAACAAATTTAATTTGGTTCTCATTTATAGAGAGATCATCAAAATAGTAAAAAAGTTCACTTATGTGCTGTTCGTCAATAAAAAATACCTTATAAAAATATTTTGCAATTCCGAGTCGGTTTATTTTTTCATAATTTTCATTTATATGGTTATGAATATTTTCTAATGTTATTTTATCTGTAAACAAATCCCCGACTCTTAAGTCTTCTGAGGTTTGATTGAAGGGTAAAAAGTTAAGCAGATTGTATAAACTATTATTTTCAGACACGGTTTTGGATTGCTTTATAAGGTGTTTTACTAAATGTTGATTAACAAGAGGCATTAAAAACTCACAGCCAAAAAATTGATTGCCATCAAGATCATGCAAAATCATATCTTCATAAATTGGTATAGCTGTAGGTTCATTTAGCTTCACTACAGCATATTGAATTTGATTTATGTTTAAGAGATAGTATTTTTCAACAAGTTTATTTGTAGTCCCAACAAACAGCTTCATGGTATTTTTTGTGAGTTTATCTGAGGCTTCAAGATTGATCTGAATAAGTATATGATCTGATACTTGCAAAATTTCATTAGTTAAAACATCACCTCTTTCAGGGATTGTGTCACTGGACTTCTTTAACGAAATAGCGATTCTTTGAGATCCAGAACTTTCTGAGTACTCCTTGTTAACACTTTCAATACTTTTTATCTCTAGGCTTTTTCCAGCAGGAGATAAAAATAAATTATCAAATTTAAATTTTTTTCCAGC
>Ga0181597_10002351_pt1 | contig 20512 bp, 18 predicted proteins | sample 041ome_5_FD_148647 | JGI IMG/M metagenome (GOLD analysis project Ga0181597, IMG submission 148647) | Coastal salt marsh microbial communities from the Groves Creek Marsh, Skidaway Island, Georgia - 041403US metaG (spades assembly) | ecosystem: Environmental > Aquatic > Marine > Intertidal zone...
CGGCGTCGGCTCCCGGTGATGCAAAGCACGAAGCACCGACAACCTTCGTGCCACGGTTTCGGGGTGTGGGCTCAAGCGCTCGTGGGGCAGGGTTTCCCATGACGGGAAGTCCCACACGTGCACACTCTCTTCGACCAGGCTTCGAAGGGTGTCCCGCACCTGGTCGGACTCTCGACTGCTGGGTGTCAGGACCAAAAGCACCCCTGGCGCACCTTCGGAGTGCAGAGTGCTGGCGATGAGTGGAACGTGAAGTGGTGCGGGTAGAACCCCCGTGGCGCGACCTTGTCGGTGGTTGAGCAGGTTGGCGATAGCCGGAAGGTCGCGCAGGCGCGACGAAAGGGGCTTCACACTCACTCAGGCGAGTTTAGGGCCAGCGTCCACTACTCAGCTGGGCGAGTGAAACGTCTGTTGGGCTGCGAGCAGACCATCGCGGGCAATGCTTGTTGCCGCATCAATCGCCGTCGTTTGCACGAGTTCCACCTCGGGTTTTTCTGACGAGGCGAAGGGTTTGAGGACGTAGGCCGCGGGATCCATCCGCCCGGGAGGACGCCCGATGCCCAGACGAAGCCTCACAAAATCGGGGGTGCCCAACGCTTTGGCGATATCGCGAAGGCCATTGTGGCCTCCGTGGCCACCACCCTTCTTGATCCGCAGTGTGCCCAAGGGAAGGTCGAGTTCATCATGAATCACCACCACTCGCTCCGGCGGCACTTTGAAATATTTCGCGAGCGCCGACACGGGCCCTCCCGAGGTGTTCATGTAGCCGGTGGTGACCGCAATGGTCACCGTGGATTGGGGAATTCGCGCGGCAAAACCCCACGACTTTTGTTTCGACAGCGTGACACCGGCCTGGTCCGCCCAGCGGCGGATGGTCTCTTCACCGATGTTGTGTCGGGTACCGCGATACTGTTCGCCCGGATTACCGAGCCCGACAATCAGCCAACCCGCCTCACCACTCGAGGAGGCGGGTTCGCCGCGTCGAAAGAACAGGGATTACTCCTCGGAGGCTTCTTCAGCCGGGGCTTCTGCGCCACCCTCGGCTGCACCCTCTTCAGCGCCCTCTTCGCTCGTCGACTCTTCAGCGGCCGCCACACGGGGCAGAACAATCGCCAGAATCAGGGTTTCGGGGTCGCTCACGAGGGTTGAGCCCTCGGTCAAAGCGATATCGCTGGCGTGAATCTGAGCGCCCTCGTCGAGGCCCTCGACAGAGACCGTGAAGGACTCGGGGATGTGGGTCGCCTCGGCCTCGACGGTGATTGAGGTGTGGTCAACCTGCACCATGGTGCCGGAAATCGGGTCTCCCTCGACGTGAATGACCACGTCGACGGTGACCTTCTCACCCTTACGCACGACCACGAGGTCGACGTGTTCGATGATCTGGCGTACCGGGTCACGCTGCACGTCCTTCACCAGGACGAGCTTCTTGTCCGAGCCCATGTCGAGCTCCAACAGGGCGTTGGCGCGACGGGCGACAAGCATCATCTCGTGTGCCGGGAGTGACACGTGGGTGGGTTCTTCGCCGTGACCGTAAATCACAGCGGGCACTTTGCCTGCCTGGCGGAGCTTGCGCGCTGCGCCCTTCCCAAAGTTGCTGCGGGCCTCTGCGGCCATTGTGTTGTTGTCAGCCATGTTTTCTCGTTCTCCTTGTCGGGCCACGGCCCGGATATGTTCTCGAACTCGAACGCCGAAGCGTGAGGAGAGACCGTGTGCCTCGCCTACCGCGTCGATTACGGAGTCTTAGCTCCCTCGCCGAAGTACGCCAGCAAGCATACCGGACGGGTACGCTACTAAGCGACCCGGGGTTGCCGGGCGCAACTTCGGAAGGTTTCAACTTCAACATGTCTCAGGCGAACATCGGCGTAGTGGGTTTGGCGGTCATGGGCTCGAATTTGGCCCGCAATTTGGCTAGCCGTGAGGGCAACACCGTCGCCATTTTCAACCGCAGCCCAGAGAAAACCCGAGAACTCGCCGCCGAACACCCCGAGGCAGGGTTTGTCGCGACGGAAACGATGGCTGAGTTTGCCCAATCGCTGAGCACGCCGCGCACCGCCATCATCATGGTGCAGGCCGGTGGCGCAACGGACGCCGTCATCGACCAGCTGACGCAGGTGTTTGAGCCGGGCGACATCATTGTGGATGGCGGTAACGCGCACTTTAGCGACACGATTCGGCGCGAAAAAGAGTTGGCGGCGAAGGGCTTCAACTTCGTAGGCGCGGGAATTTCCGGCGGTGAAGAAGGGGCGCTCAATGGCCCGTCGATTATGCCCGGTGGTTCCGCCGAGGCCTGGGCCACATTGGGTCCCATTCTGACCTCGATTGCTGCTGTCGCGGAGGGCGAAGCCTGTGTCACCCACGTCGGTAGCGACGGTGCCGGTCACTTCGTGAAGATGATCCACAACGGCATTGAATACGCCGATATGCAGCTGATCGCCGAAGCGTACGACCTGCTGCGCCATGTCGCCGGGCTCTCCCCCGCAGAGATTTCTGACGTGTTTCGCAACTGGAACAGCGGTGAGCTCGAGAGCTACCTCATCGACATCACGGCCGAAGTATTGAGCCAAGTCGACGCCAAGACCGGTCAGCCGCTGGTCGATGTGATTGTGGATCAGGCGGGTTCTAAGGGAACCGGAGTGTGGACCGTGCAAACAGCTGTCGGTCTGGGTGTTCCCGTCACCGGCATCGCCGAGGCGGTGTTTGCCCGAGCGATTTCGTCCGCGTCCACCCAGCGAGAAAAAGCTCAAGGGCTTCCCGGCCCCGCGGCCACCGCTTCGGTGGACGACGTCGAGGGTTTCGTTGACGCGGTGGGCAAAGCCCTCTACGCGTCCAAGATTGTCGCCTACTCGCAAGGCTTTGACGCCATCGCACAGGGCGCCGTCGAATACGACTGGTCGATTGACCGGGCGGAGGTGGCCAAGATTTGGCGGGCGGGCTGCATTATCCGTGCCCAGTTCCTCAACCGCATCACCGAGGCCTACCGCGCCGAACCAGAGCTGCCGCTCCTGATCACAGCACCCTATTTCCGCTCGGCCCTCGAATCCGCCCAGGACGCCTGGCGCGACGTCATTCACCGCGCTGTCGACAACGGAGTGCCGGTGCCGGCGTTTATGTCCTCATTGGCTTACTACGACCAGATTCGACGGCCCCGCCTCTCTGCGAGCATCATCCAGGGACAGCGTGACTTCTTCGGAGCCCACACCTATAAGCGGGTTGATCAAGAAGGGGTCTTCCACACTCTGTGGTCGGGCGACCGCTCAGAGGTTCAAACCGACTAGACGACGTAATCACCTGGTTGTGCTCGACGGAGTGGGTTGAGCAGAAACCACAGGGTGCCCACGAGGGCAGACGCTAAGGCGGCAATCAGTGATGGCATCGGCAGTGTGAGCACTAAGAGCCCGCACAACACCAGCCCCAGTGTCGGAACTACCGGGGGCAGGAATCGTTGCGCGGGCGGCTGCGCTAATGCGCTCAGATGACCAATGGCGTAGTAAGTCAAGACGCCCGCGCTGGAGAGGCCCACAAGCCACAGCGGATTGGTGAAAAAGATCAGAGCAATAGCCGCGATGGCGACGGTGATTTCAGCAACGACGGGTCCCTTCGTGCGCGAAGACACCCGGGAGAGCATGGAGGGAAGGTCGCGCGAGCGGCCCATCGCGAGGGTGGTGCGACTGAGCCCCGCGAGAATCGCAATCAACGACCCCAAGGACGCCATCACCGCGAGCGCCACCATGACCCACGCCGATCCGGCAGAGGAGAGAAGCGTCAGAGGTGCGTCGGGGATTACAGATGCGCTCTGAAGCGCCGGGGTGATGGCGAAACCCACCATGAGGTAAATCACCAACACGATCCACAACGCTCCGACGATGGCGCGGGGAATAGTGCGGCTCGGGTTGCGCGCTTCCTCACCGAGAGTGGCCATTCGGGCGTAACCGGCAAAGGCAAAAAAGAACAACCCCGCCGCAGTGGCGATGCCCCCAATCGAAGGGTCCGCATCAACACTTGGCCATGTCGCTGAGAGCTGGCGCGGTGCCGCAAACCACACCACTCCAATAATGACCGTGAGCGAAATGGCGATGCTCACGCCAGCGGCGACTCGGATACCACTGACGATGATGGCCGTGAAAACAACGACAAAACCCGCGGCGATTTCCCGGGCGTACTCGGGAGAAAGGTAACTCGCTGCGATGTAAGCAATAGCGGCCGCCGATGCGGTCTTGCCTGTGACAAAAAGCCAGCCGGCGAGGAACCCCAGGTAGGGACCGCGATAGTGGCCGGCGTAAGCGTAAATTCCCCCCGACACCGGCAGGTGCATCGCCAACTGAGCCGTCACGAGGCCATTGAGCGTAGCGACCACTGCGGCGATGAGGAGGGAGACCATCAACCACGACCCGGCGAGTGCGTATGCGGGTGACCACACGTAGAACACCCCGGCGCCCAACATGGCCGCCACCCCGATACCCATCGAAGCGGTGAGCCCTAGTCGACCCTGAAGCTGCTGCACGCCGTCACACTAGGAGGTCTTGGTAAACAACAGGAAACGACCGGTGCGTAGGCTGGGCGGGCACCGACGGGAAAAGGACCGCGTGAACGATTACCCAGAGCTCAACGAATCAGAGGACGATGCGCCACTGCGCAGTGATCGGCGTCGCCGTATTTTGCGCATCGTCGCGCTGGTGAGCATGGCGCTGCTGGTGGTGCCCGGGTTTATCGGCACGGTGGTCCAGGCACAGCAGAGCGCACGCTACGCCTGCGAGATTGCCCGGGTGACGCTAGCTCCCGGTGCGCAAGCCTCGTCGGCCCGATTCGAGTTGTTCCCGCTGGTGACTGCGGGTTGGCAGTGTTACGCAGAGTTCTACGACGGCACGAGCATTCGCGTGGCGACCCTCGGACCCATTCCGGGGCTGCCACGACTGCGACCCATCTCTTCGAGTTAGGCGGCTCCGTCAAACATCGAGGTGACGGAACCATCGTCAAACACCTCGCGAATAGCCCGAGCCAGCATGGGAGCGATCGGCAGAACCGTGAGGCGGTCCCAGCGTTTCTCATCAGGAAGGGGAAGCGTGTCTGTCACCACGACCTGATCGATTGACTCGTGCTGCAACACCTCAATAGCGGGGTCAGAGAACACCGCGTGCGTCGCCGCGACCACGACACCCTTCGCGCCATTCTTTTTCAATGCTTCGGCTGCTTTCTGAATGGTGCGGCCGGTGTCAATGAGATCATCCACCAGCAAACACACTCGTCCGCTCACATCACCCACAATTTCGTGAACCGACACTTGGTTGGGCACTCGCGGGTCTCGTCGCTTGTGAATGATCGCCAGAGGCGCACCCAACTTGTCGCTCCAAATATCGGCGACCCGCACCCGGCCCATGTCGGGGCTCACCACCGTGAGCTCTTTCGGGTCGAGTTGTTCTTGGAAGTGCTCTAAGAGCACGGGCATGGCGAAGAGGTGGTCGACGGGGCCGTCAAAGAATCCCTGGATTTGAGCGGCATGCAGATCCACGCTCATGATGCGGTTTGCTCCAGCTGCTTTGAACAGATCGGCGACGAGTCGAGCAGAAATAGGCTCCCGGCCGCGGCCTTTCTTGTCTTGACGGGCGTAGGGGTAGAAGGGGGCGACCACGGTGATGCGTTTCGCACTCGCGCGCTTGAGCGCGTCGACCATAATCAGCTGCTCCATCAGCCACTCGTTGATGGGATGAGAGTGGGCTTGGATCACAAAAGCATCCGCGCCGCGGACACTCTCGCCATAGCGGGCATAAATCTCGCCATTGGCGAAGGTGCGCGCTTCAGTCTCTAGGACCTCACAGCCAAGTTCTTTCGCCACGTCCTCGGCGAGCTGCGGGTGGGCTCGGCCCGACACCAAAATGAGATTCTTCTTGTTTGCTGTCACTAGGGCCATGGCGTCCTCGCTCTACCTATTGCTCGGGTGGTTCTTGGTGTGCCGAGGCCGAGGCCTCGGAGGATGGTGTTCCAGGTCGATTCTTTTCGACCCAGCCGTCTATGTTGCGCACGCTCGCCGCGGTCACCGCGAGTGCCCCCGGAGGCACATCCCGCCTCACCACGGTGCCGGCGGCGGTGTAGGCGCCGTCTCCGATCTGAACCGGCGCAACGAACACGTTGTCAGAGCCTGTGCGTGCGTGCGCGCCGACCACGGTGCGGTGCTTCTTGATGCCGTCGTAATTCGCGGTGATGGTTCCGGCGCCAATGTTGGCACCTTCCCCAATTTCTGCGTCACCGATGTAGCTCAGATGCGGCACTTTCGCGCCCCGATGAATCGTGCTGTTCTTCGTCTCGACAAAGGTGCCCACTTTGCCGTCGGTTTCCACGACGGTGCCGGGCCGAAGATACGCGAAGGGACCAACCTGTGCTCCCTCGTGCACTTCAGCTTCACTGGCGACGGTGCGAATGACTGACGCCCCCGCACCGACCTCGGTATCAGTCAGGGTGCAATCAGGGCCGAGAGTAGCGCCCTCGCCAATCACACATCCCCCATGAAGCTGGACACCGGGGAACACGGTCACATCCGGCGAGAGTTGAACCGAGAGGTCAATCCAGACAGATTCGGGCTCGGGGATGCTGACCCCATCTTTTTGCCACCCCCGCACAATCATGCGATTGAGCCGCCGCTGCACTTCGGACAGTTGGATGCGGTCGTTCACACCCTCAACAAGCCACTCGTCGTCCACGATGACAGCCTGTACCCCGCCGCCACTGGCGACTTGTTGGGCAATCACATCGGTGAGGTATTTCTCTCCCTGGGCGTTGTCCACTCCGAGAGTAGGTAGCGCGTCTGCGAGCGCGGTGCGCGAAAACACGTAGGTTCCGGAATTGATTTCCGCAATGTCTCGGGTATCCGCATCAGCATCAGCTTCTTCAACGATTGCTGAAACAGCACCCGACTCACTGCGAACAACGCGGCCATACCCGGTGGGCTCATCAACGACAGCGCTCAGAAGTGTGACCGCAGCGCCCTCGGCGCTGTGGTGGTGAATCACCGCTAAGAGGGTGTCAGAATCAAGCAGGGGAACGTCGGCGCTCAGCACCACGACCGATTCAACGTTGTGCGGGATCGATCCCAGTGCGACCTCAACCGCGCGTCCTGTTCCAGGAATGGCATCTTGGCGTACACACTGCGCATCAGGCGAGAGCTCAGCAACCACCTCTTCGATTGCGTCCGCCTCGTGACGGGTGACCACGACGAGAACGTCCGGGTCGAGCGCCTCCGCCGTCGCAAGAACATGCCCAATCAGAGGCACACCCGCGAGGGAGTGGAGGACCTTCGGAGTGCGAGATTTCATCCGGGTGCCCTGCCCAGCGGCCAAAACGATGACGGCCAACGAAGAGGGGCTCATACCTCTATTTAAGTGCATGATTCACCGAATCCGCGAGCCCATGCCCGAAACGGGCTAACTCTGGCTCCGCCCCCAGGATTCGAACCTAGACCTAACAGCTCCAAAGGCTGTCGTGCTGCCGTTACACCAAGGCGGAGTGCGTGAAACGCTCCCCTAGTCTGCCAGACCCCGATAATGGGGTGATGCCAGAACGCCAAGATGACGTTGACCGGATTGTGCGGGCGTGGTCCGCAGAGCGGCCCGATGTGGACGCGCGACCACTCGAAGTACTCTCCCGCGTCACCCGCATCAGCAAACACCTCGACCGGTTGCGTCGTGCGGTCTTCAGCGTTCATGGTATCGACGTGTGGGAATTTGATGTCCTCGCGACTCTCCGTCGCGCGGGTAAGCCCTATCAACTCAGTCCGACGGAGCTGATGGCGCAGACGCTCGTGACCAGCGGCGCGATGACCAACCGGATCAACCGCCTAGAAGCACGAGGGCTCGTGTCACGCCAAGCTGACGCTGACGATGGCCGCCGAGTGGTGGTCGCGCTCTCAGACCCTGGACGTAAGCTCGTCGACCGGGCGCTGGATGATTTACTCGCCGCCGAGCAGCGCGCCTTAGAGCCGTTGACTCCCGCGCAACGAACCGAATTGGCATCGTTGCTACGAAGCGTGAGTCTGCACATCGAAGCTCCGACCGACTGAGGTGTGAAATACTCGAGGGCGGCGACCGTCGTCCCCTTAGCCCAGCGAGGAATGCTTACGTGACCTCTTCTGCCCCCTTGAGCCGGTTCACGGTGTTCGTCTTTATTCAGGCGGCGGTGTGGATTGTGCTCGACCAAGGTTCGAAGTGGTGGGCCGAATCCACTTTGGAATTTGGCCGGTACGAGCCTCTTCTGGGCGACCTCTTCGGATTTCGACTGGTCTACAACCCCGGTGCGGCGTTTGGTCTCGCCTCAGGGTTCACCTGGATTTTGACCATCGTGGCCGCTATCGCGGTGGTGGCCCTCTTTTGGTACAGCTTCAAAGTCACCGGCTGGTGGTGGGCTGTGGGTGTCGGAGCGCTTCTGGGTGGCGCGATCAGCCATTTAGGGGATCGCCTGTTTCGTGAGCCCGGGTTCGCGGTTGGCCACATTGTGGACTTCCTCGATTACGCCGGTTTCTTCGTGGGAAACGTTGCCGATATCGCTCTCGTTGGTGGCGCAGCTCTGCTGGTGGTTGCGAGTCTTTTTCAACCCGGAACAGCTGAGGACACTACGGCAGCGGATGAGTCCCCAGAGGAGTTGTCTCCACGGCCATAGCCCGGTAGCCCTGCTCGACGAGGCGCTGAGCGATGTCCGAGGCATGCTCTGGGTCGGAAGCCAAACCAATGACCGTGGGGCCTGAGCCCGAAACCATCGACGCAAGTGCGCCCGCCGTCATCGTGTCCTCCAGGACGGAGTGGAGTGCGGGCATCATGCTCAGCGCCGCCGCCTGCAAGTCGTTGTGAAGGTGTGGAGCAAGCGCGTGCGCATCTCCGTCACGCCAGGCCGCCATGAATTCTGGGCTAAACGAGTCGGGCAGACTCACTTTGTCCTCGCCACGGAGATCATCCAAGCGTCGGTACACCTCGGGGGTCGAGAGGGTGGCATCAGAACTCACGATCACGAGAGAGAGGGGCGAGTTGTTTCGAAAAGGCTCCAGCACGTCACCCCTACCGCGACCTACCGCAGAACCACCGACGAGCGTGAAGGGAACGTCAGATCCGAGAGCCCTCGCGAGGTCTCGCAGGTGGGCGGAGTCGGGAGAGAGCCCAAAGAGCTGGGCGAGAGCAATGACCGCTGCTGCCGCGTCGGCCGAGCCGCCCGCCATTCCGCCAGAGACCGGAATGGTTTTGTCAATGGTGATTGCCGCCGAGGGGATTTCTCCGATGTGTTCGCGAAGCAAATCATGGGCTCGCCACACCAAGTTGGAGGAATCCAGGGGAATCGTTGACACGTCGAAGGCTGCTGAGATGTCGATCGACATTGCTTCCGCGGAAGAGACTGTGACCGCATCCCACAGGTCGACGGCTTGAAACGCGGTGAGCAGGGGGTGGAATCCTGTGATGTCGGGTGAACCGACGTAGAGGGCGAGGTTGACTTTGCCGGGAGCTCGAACGCTGATTGTTTCTGGAGTGTCGGGGCTCACAGCTACAGCCTATTGAGCGGGATGGGAATCTAGCGACCTGGAACGATTTCTGGAGATATTGAGCGATAGACCATCAAACCCAAGGCCTCTACCGACGCCTGGGTCATCACCGCAAGAGCGACCATGGACCAATAGTCCGTCTCTAGCGCCAACGTAATCGGCGTGATCACCATTCCCCCACGTCCCACTGCCGAAATGAGGATGGCTCGGCGTTTATCGGCGTCGACCCCCGCCAAACCGGCGACCAAGAGCGTAATCGGTGCCATCAGCACAAGAAAGGCAATGGCGAGGGGAACCAACCAGCTGAGCTCAATGACCCTCTCGAGGCGCGTTGAAGCCTCCGACCAGGCGGTGAGAAGGAATGCGACACCGGCAGCCACTCCTGTGAGTGAACTGACACGTAGACGCAGGGGTAGTAGTCGCTTTTGGTGTCTGCGCTCGAGGGCTTGGTAGAGAGCGGCGAGTGCGACGGGTAAGCCGACGACCATCGCGATGGGTCCGAGTGTGCGGGAAATATCAGCGACGGTGAATAACCCGCCGGTGAGAAGAATCGCGAGGGGTGGCACGACCAGTAGCTGCCCCAGAAGAAGCAGAGGAGTAATACCGAGAACACTCTCCACATCGCCACCGGCGCGTCGAATAATCGGAATCGACAGCGCGACGCCGGGGGCGAGAAGTGCGAGGAGCAGACCCAATTGGAGGTCGGGGCTCCGCCAGAGAATGCGCGAGAGCACAAATGAGAGCAACGGAACGGCGACAAGGTTGATGATGAGGAGAGCTCGCCACACCCTCGCGTTTCCGACGAATCGTCCGACAGATAGCAGGGGAAGTGAGAGCCCGACGAGAAAGGCCACGATTCCAAATGCGCTGTAGACCACCGCGGTGGGTATTCCGATATCGCCGGTGACATTCGCGAGGGCGATGCCCCCCACGAGCCCCAGTGGCAACCACACAGGAGAACCGGCTGAGGTCACTGTTTACCTCCGTCCACCTGGGCGAGTGCGACAAAGTCGTCCAGTGACCACGTTTCACAGCGGCTCTCAGGGTTGAGACCTGCCCGTTCAATCGCGGCGCTCGCGAGAGAGGAGGAGCCGAAGACCTCGGAGAGAGCCTGGCGGGACATCTTGCGACGGGTGCGGAAACCCGCATCAACAAGGTCAAATACTCGCCGGCGAAGAGGCTCGCCCCCCGGTGATTCGCGGCGGTGCATACCGACCAATACCGAGTCGACGCGGGGTTCAGGCCAAAAAACCCGGCGCGAAATCGATGACTCGACTGCCCATTGTCCCCACCAGGCCACTTTCACACTCGGGGCACCATAGTGCTCTGATCCCGGCGGGGCAGCAAGACGCCATCCCACTTCGGCCTGCACCATGACCAACACCCGGCGGAAACCAGGATGTATTTCGAGCAGGTGGATGAGAACCGGGACGGCCACGTTGTAGGGAAGATTCGCCACGAGTGGGACGACGTCTGCAGGCACTGACTCCACTCGAAGCGCATCGGCTTCGATCACATCGAAGTCGCCTCCGGGCGCCCGCTGCGCAATGACCGAGGGAAGCTCGGCTGCGAGACGGGAATCGATTTCGATTGCCGTGACCCGGCAGCCGGCTCCCACCAGTCCCACGGTGAGCGAACCAAAACCGGGACCCACCTCCAACACGTGCTCACCCGGCTGGGCTCCTGAGAGGGAGACAATCTTGCGCACTGTGTTGGCATCGATGACAAAGTTTTGCCCCTTTGACTTACTGGGGCTCACGCCGGTGCGCTGCGCAAGTGCCCGGATATCTGGCGCTTGAAGAAAACGCGTCTCAGGAGGCATGGAAGGGGGAGGGTTCCAAGGTGCTCCATGGCTGCCCGGTGACCGGGTTGGTGCGCACGGCAGGGGGGTTGTCATCCCAGCGCCCGTAGACACCAAAAGTGTTGTCAGTGAGCTGTGCCGCAAGCAGATTCTCGTCGACCTCGAGTAACCCGGCCATGAATCTCAGGGTGTGGGGAATGAGGTAAGGACTGTTCGGCTTGCCACGATGAGGAATCGGAGTAAGAAACGGGGTGTCCGTTTCAATCAAAATGTGCGAGCGGTCCATTACTGAAAGGGCCGCCTGCATGCCTTTGGCGTTTTTAAACGTCACGTTGCCCGCAAAACTTGCGTACCAACCGTGTTCGTTCAAGATTTCGGCGAGTTCAGCATCACCGCTGTAGCAGTGGAAGACAGTCCGCTCCGGGGCGCCCTCCGCGAGGAGAATATCCACGACGTCCTGGTGAGCATCGCGATCGTGAATCTGCAAGGCGACATTGTGTGATTTGGCGATGCGAATGTGTTCGATGAAGCTGCGGCGCTGCGGGGCGAGAAGCGCGCCTTCCGTGCGGAAATAATCCAGTCCCGTTTCTCCAATCGCCACCACGCGGGGGCGCTTCGCCAAATCGTCGATGACGTGGAGTGCGTCATCCAGCGTGCCCTTTTGGTGCAATTCGGGTGCTTCGTTGGGGTGAATGGCAACCGCCGCGAGGACTCTGGGTTCGATCGCCGCCACATCGGCAGACCACAGCGACGTGGGAACGTCGGTTCCCACCTGAACAACACCGTGGACTCCCGCGGCACCTGCGCGATCAAGGTGCTCACGAAAATCGAGGGGATTTTCCCCATCAGCGATTTCCAAATGGGCGTGATTGTCATATACCGCCACCGTGAGAGGTTCGGGGGCGGTGGGATAGGCCACCTTACGGTCTCCCGCTTCCATCGACCCGCGGGTGCGCAGGTGTGCGGGGGGATCGCCGGGGGTTTTTTGTGCCACTACGAGTCGTTCTCAATTCGGGGGAAGAGCGGTTCCAACTTTCCTACGGTGATTCCGCCGGGGAGCCCTCCCGGTTGACCTGCGTCGAGCAATGGTTGGCTATCAACCGAGCCGGCGTGGGCTTCCATTCCAAGGGCCCGCCACAGCTTCGCTGCGGCCTGGGGAATCACCGGGGACAGTAGCACGGCCAGCGCTCGAAGGCCATCGGCAGCGGTGTAGAGGACGGCCTCGAGTCGCTGCTTCTGGCTATCGTCTTTCGCCAGGGCCCAGGGTTCTTGTTCGGTGAGGTATCCGTTGAGCTCGTCAACAATCCCCCACGCCGCCGCAATCGCTTCGTGGATTATGAAGCGCTCCATCGCCGCGTGGGCCTTCTGGGATTGGGCAACCATGGTGTTGCGAATACTCAGATCGGCATCAGCGAGCGAAGATTCGTCAACCTGGGGAACGACCCCACCGAAGTAGCGCCCAAGCATTGCGATGACTCGGGAGGCGAGGTTGCCAAATCCGTTGGCGAGTTCTGCTTCGTACCGCGCCGCCAGGTCTTCCCAGCTGAAGGAGCCATCAGATCCGAAAGTGATGGCGCGCATGAAGTAGTAGCGGAATGCGTCAGAGCCAAACACGTCGGTGATTTGGGCCGGTGCGATACCGGTGAGTTTCGACTTCGACATTTTCTCGCCCCCGACGAGCAACCACCCGTGGGCGAATACTCGACGGGGCGGTTCCAGGCCTGCCGCCATCAACATCGCTGGCCAAATGACCGCGTGGAACCGGGCAATGTCTTTTCCCACGAGCTGCACCGCTGGCCAGCGGGAGGCAAACGCGTCATCGTCAGAGCCCCACCCGGTCGCCGTGATGTAGTTGAGCAGCGCGTCGAACCACACATAGGTGACCTGTTCGGGGTCGAAGGGTAATGCGATACCCCAGTCGAGGTTGGCGCGGGAAACAGAGAGGTCGTCCAGGCCGCGGGAGACAAACGCCACAATTTCGTTGCGCACGCTCTCGGGCTGAATGAAATCAGGCTGGTTCTTGTACAGCTCAAGAAGCTGCTCTTGGAACTTGGAGAGGGTGAAGAAGTAGTTGGTTTCACTCAACACTTCTACCGGGCGTCCGTGAATGTGGCAGACCTTTTTACCGTCAAATTCCGCCGTCCCGTCAGAGAGGTCCGAAGGCTGCTTGTATTCCTCACAGCCCACGCAGTAGAAACCCTCGTATTCGCCTTTATAAATGAAGCCCTTGTCAAACAGAAGGGTCAGAAATTTCTTAACTCCTTCTTCGTGACGCGGCTCGGTGGTGCGAATGAAGTCGTCGTTTCTGATGTCGAGCGTCTTCAGAAGCGGCAGCCACGCGTCATTCACTAATTTGTCAGCCCACTCTTGGGGCTCTACCCCATTGGCGACGGCGGTGCGCAAGATCTTTTGGCCGTGTTCGTCTGTTCCGGTCAGTGACCAGGTGTCTTTTCCGCTTTGGCGGTTCCACCGCGCGAGCACGTCAGCTGCGACCTCGGTGTAGGCGTGGCCGATGTGGGGAACGTCATTGACGTAGAAAATCGGCGTCGCGATAAAGAACGAGGACGAAGAGGTCATAACGCTCAATCCTACGCACCCGAGGTGAGCAGGGCCGAATAGAGCTCTCGCTTGGCATAGCCGCTCTCGCGGGCCACATCGCGCGCCGCATTGGCCGCGCGAACCCCCGATTCCACGAGCGCCCTCGCGTGCTCGACCGCCTGCTCGAATGCCACACTCGGGCCCCGGGAGCCGGCGACAACGAGGGTGATTTCACCTTTTGTTCCCTCGGCGTAGTGCTCGATGAGGTGGGCGAGCGTGTCCGTGCGCACTTCTTCAAAGAGTTTGCTGATCTCTCGACACACACTCGCCTGTCGATCACTTCCCCACACCTGCGCCATCACCTCCAGGGTGTCGAGTAGTCGGTGGGGGGATTCGAAAAACACCATGGTGCGCGTTTCTGCTGTGAGCGCGTCGAGAACCTCCCTCTTGCCTTTTTTCGGCAGAAACCCCTCGAAGCAGAACCGGTCGGTGGGCAACCCGCTGGCGGAGAGGGCTGCGGTGACGGCGGAGGGCCCTGGTAGGGGACTCACTCGAACCCCACGCTCGTGTGCGGCGCGCACTAGCGCAAAACCCGGATCAGAGATCCCAGGCATTCCCGCGTCGCTCACCAACACCACGGTGGAGGTAGCGGCTTTGTCTAAGACTCGATCGATCACGTCGCGTTCGTTGTGCTCGTGGAGGGGAACAAATTCTCCATGGCTCTCAGCGCCCAGGGCACCGAGCAGTTTTTTGGTGGTGCGGGTGTCTTCGGCAACCACCATGGCGGCGTCACGAAGAGCATCAAGAAGGCGGGGTGTGTGGTCGCCGAGGTTCCCAATCGGGGTGGCAGCGACTATCAGCATGGGGCCATTGTCCCAGTTGAGGCTCCTCGACCCAATTTCACCGCTAAACACGAAAGAGGGGCGCCGAAGCGCCCCTCTCCGCGTGTGTGCTCTAGACCTTGGAGGACTGAGCGTTGACCTCGTAGGAGGTGTTGGTGGATTCGAAGAAGTTCACCAACTGCAGGGTGTCGTTGGCGGTGGCCATCCACTTCGCCGGGTTCGACACGTTGTATTCGGTTTCGAAGCCGAGCTCCTCCAGGCGACGGTCCGCCAAGTACTTCACGTACTGGTTGATGTAGTTGGCGTTCAGACCGAGGATGCCGTTGGGCAGAAGGTCGTGGTTGTACGCCTCTTCCATCTCCACCGCGTCCAAAATCATCTGGCGGATTTCCGCTGCGAACTCGGGGGTTTGCAGGTCTGGGTTTTCTTCCAGAACGGTGAGGATCAGGTTGATGCCGAACTTCAGGTGCAGTGACTCGTCGCGGACAATCCAGTCGACGAGCGAACCGAAGTTACGCAACAGGTTGCGCTGGCGGAAGCTCAGCGCGACCATGAAACCGGAGTAGAACCAAATGCCCTCGAGGATGATGTTGTAGGCCACGAGGTTGCGGATGAAGTCCTGCTTACCCTCGGTGGTGGTCACATCCAGAGTGTCTTCGGTCATGCGCTTGATGAACTTGACTTCGAACTCTTCCTTACGCGCCATCGAAGGCACGTCGACGTGGCTGTTGTAGGCCTGGTCGCGGTCAATCGGGAAGGTTTCGAGGACGTATTCGAAGCTCATGCAGTGGTTCGCTTCTTCCCACATCTGCTTCGCGAGGTAGAGGTGCGCCTCGGGTGCGTTGACGTAGGGGTAGACACCGAAGGCGAGCGCCTTGTTCACCAGTAGTTCGCTGGGGTTGAAGTAGCTCATCAAGAAGGTGATGGCGTGACGCTCTTCGTCCGTCATCTTCTTGAAGTCGGCAATGTCTTCACCCAACTGAATTTCGTTGGGGAACCAGGTGTTTGCCACAGCCTGTTCGTAGAGGTCCATCGCCCAGCGGTAAGTCACCGGCTTGAGCAGCAGACCTTCTTTAATTCCGGTTCCGAGAATTCCCATGATGTTCTCCTTAGTAAGTCGTTTCTGTGTAGTGGTCGTTACTGGCAGCTATCGCACTGAAGCAGGTCCATTGGGTCGACGGGGACGATGTAGTCCTCAGCCGCGCTCTGAGTAGTCGGGTTCATCGTTCACCTCCTACTTAGCCGATCCAAAGCCGAAGCCCTTTTTGGCGGGGGCTCCAGCGGCGACTGGTTCGGCCGATCCGCTAGCGGCGGCACCGAAACCCTTCTTGGGAGCTGCGTCCTCACCTGAGGAGTTGATGGCTTCGGCCTTGTTGACCTTGACCGTCGACTGCTCAGCGGTGTGACGCGGCTTCATGTGCAAGTAGTAGGTGGTCTTCACACCGCGCTTCCACGCGCCCGAGTAGATCGCCATCAAATCGTCGATGTCGCGCGTCTCGAGGTACATGTTGCGGCTGATCGCCTGGTCGATCCACTTCTGTGCCCGTGCCGCCACTTCGAGGAAGGAGAACGGCGAGAGCTGGAAGCTCGTCTTGTAGACGTCCTTGAGGTCCTGAGGGATCTCTTCGATGCCTTGGATGTCTCCCTGGCTGCGAAGAATTGACTCGCGGGTCTTCTCCCACAGGCCACGCTCGCGCAGTGCTTCGACGAGGTTGCGGTTGACCTCGAGGAACTTGCCGGAGCTGGTGGCGCGGCTGAAGATCTGCGAGAACTGCGGGTCGAGACCGGGGGTGGTTCCGGCCACGAGACCAATCGACGCGGTGGGGGCGATGGCCATCAGGGTGGCGTTGCGCATGCCGCCCTTGACTTTCTCGCGTAGGGCGTCCCAGTCAAGACGGGTCTTGCGGGTGACCTCGATTTCGACACCGCGGTCGGCCTCGGCCAGGTCGATGGTGTCCAGCGGCACCATGCCCTGCGACCAACGCGAACCTTCGAAGTTGGCGTAGGCGCCACGCTCTTTCGCGAGGTTCGCCGACTCGTCGATTGCGGCGTAGGACACGTGCTCGAGAATTTCGTCGATGAGGTCGTAGGCCTCTTCGGACTCGTAGCTGAAGCCCAAACGCTCAATCACGTCGGTGAAGCCCATCACGCCCAAACCGACGGCGCGGTTTTGGTCGTTGGAGAAGTCCGCTTCCTGCACACTCGAGCGAGTGATGTCGATGAGGTTGTCGAGCTGACGCACGGCCACGCGGGCGCTCTCATCAATCAGATCCCAGTCCATCTTCCCGTCGACGAGGTGGGTCGAGAGGTTGATCGACGCGAGATTACACACCGACACGTTGTCGACGTCCTGCGGCAGGCAGATTTCGGTGCAGAGGTTGGAGAGGTGAATCGTGCCGGTGTTGTTGTTGATGGCACGGTTGTTGATGGTGTCCTTCCAGGTCAGCCAGGGGTGGCTGGTTCCCTGCAGTGAGACCAGGATGGCCTTGAACTGCTCGCGGGCACCGATCTTCTTGAACATCTTGATCTCGCCTGCTTCGGCCATCTTGATGTACTCGGCGTAGCGCTTGGAGAAAGCGTCACCGTAGAGCTCGTTGAGGTCGGGCACTTCGAGCGGGTCGAAGAGATACCACGGCTCGTCGTTTTGCACGCGCTTCATGAACTCATCGGAGATCCACACCGCAGTGTTGGCGGTGCGGGTACGACGGTAGGGGTCACCGGAGTTCTGACGCAGGTCGAGGAACTCGGGGAAGTCCATGTGCCAGTTCTCCATGTAGAAGCACAGTGCACCGAACTTCTTTCCACCACGGCTCACCGCACGCAACACCGAGTCGATGGTGTGCATGAAGGGGATGGGGCCGGTGGAGGTGGTGTTGTTGGAGCGGATGGGCGATCCCTGGGCGCGCAGCTTGGTGACCGAGAGACCGATTCCACCGGTTCCCTTGGTCAGCCACATCACGTCGCGAGTGGTCTTCGCGATGTGCTCGATGTCGTCCTGCATTTCCATCACGAAGCAGTTCGCAAGCTGCGGGTAGCTGGTGCCACCGTTGACCAGGGTGGAACCGGCAGCGAGGTACTCGAGCTTCGACATTTTCTCGTAGAAGCGCAGCGCCTGCGTGGTGGGGTCAGCCTCGTTGAGGGTGAGGCCCATCGCGATGCGCATCCAGAAGTACTGCGGCACTTCGAGTGGGTCGCCGTTGCGGCCTTTGATGCCGTAGCGGTTGTTCAAGGTGACCACACCGATGTACTTCAGCAGGTCATCGCGCTCGGGCTGAAGTGCCTGGGCAAGGCGCTCCAGGTCGAACAGCTCGAGAAGGCGAGTGTCGAGAAGTCCTTCTTCCACACCGCGCTTGACGTTGGCGGCGAAGTGTTGCTTGTGCAGCTCCAACAGTTCCGCATCGTCGGCGTAGTCGCCGAGCACACGCTTGTAGATGGTCTTGAGCAGGAGGCGAGCAGCGACCACGTCGAATGCAGGGTCATCTTTGACGTTCTGCAGTGCGACCTGGATGACGGCTTCGTCCAGCTGCTGTGTCGTGATTCCATCGAACAGGGTGAGTTCGAGCTCGCTCGCAATCTGGGTGACCCACGCAATGGAGTCGTCGAGTCCCTCCGCCGCCTTCTCGATCGCAAGGTTGATCTTGTTGGCGTCGTATGACTCGCGACTGCCGTCGCGCTTCACCACGGAAATGTTTGTCACAGGTGTCTCCTCACACTTCTGTTCGGTTATCGATTTGTGCGCCGCTGCGCTAGGTCTAGGGACGCCTCAAAACCTCGATTTCGCCCCAAAATTGCTCCTGGGGGACCCTCGCAGATCGAAGAGGCTTGACCACTATATCTACGGTTTCTGACAACGCAAGAACCCTAGATATTGTGGGCGTGTCCTCCACATTTGTGGACAAATCCGACCTGTTTTCCACAAGGTTGTGAACTATTTTTTCCCGCCTGGATGCCAGGTTTTCAGCGACCACTGACAGTTGGGGAGGGGGCGTAGGCTGGCAAGGCTGTGAACAGATATCGCGACTTGTTGACAACTCCGGGAGTCGCCCGGATTATTGCCGCACAACTCGTTGCCCGACTTCCCTCCGGGATGATCTCTCTGGCCTATCTCATTCACGTCGAGCGCATCTTCGATTCCTACGGCCAAGCAGGCCTCGTCCTCGCCGCCACGTCCTTCGGTCAAGCCGTTGCCGGACCCCTCACCAGCAGGTGGATGGGCCGCTGGGGTATGCGCACCGTGATCTCGTTGACTCTGATCGTGTCGCTCATCAGCATGGCCGCGGTCGCTTTTCTGCCCATGCCCCTGATTGGCTACATGCTCTTTGGGCTTCTCGGTGGCCTCGCGACGCCCCCCATTCAGCCAGCCGTGCGCACGATCTATCCCAAGATGGTGAACTCGCGCCAGCTCACCCCGTTGTTTTCACTTGACGCTTCCGCCCAAGAAATCATTTGGATCGCCGGACCCGTCATCACCACGTTCCTCGCTATCCAGATTGCACCCCCGGTGGCGATTTCCGTCGCGGGCCTCTTCCTTCTCGGCGGTGGGGTGTGGTTTCTCGCCTCCCCCGAAGTGGGAAGCGTGCGCATTCCTCCCAGCAGACGCCGGCTGGGTTCAGTCCTTGGTAATGGCGCGGTGCTCCTCTCCACCATCGTCGGTTTCCTCCTCATTGGCTCCGCCGCCGCCGTGGAGGTCGCCGTCGTCTCGGTGTTCGGCGACGAAGGCGCCGAAGCGGGCATCCTTCTCTCGATGTGGGCCATCGCCTCACTCATTGGTGGGTTGGGGCTTGGCGGAATCCCAATTGGCCCGTGGGCGATGACGACCCGGATGATCATCGTGGCGGTCGGCATGTTGCTCGCCATGGCGAGCACCAACTTCTGGTGGCTTCTCTTCAGCCTCGCGATCGCGGGAGCGGGCATCGCCCCCGCACTGGCGGTGATGTTTGCCATCGTCTCCGCGAGTGTGAAGTTCTCTGAAACCGCCGAAGCCTATGGTTGGGTCGGATCCGGCCAACTCATTGGTGCGGCACTGGGATCCGCCGTCGCGGGCTTCGCCATCGACGCATTCGGTTCCCTCGGCGGTTTTTCCACCGCCCTCACCTTCGCGCTCGTGGGCACTGCCGTCGCCGCACTCTCCACCCGCGCCCACCCTGATTTGCGGGGTCGAGACGCAAGCCCCATCCCCGACACTGAACCGGTGGCCGTGCTGCGCCAGGGAAGTTAGGTTAGGCACATGGCCGTCGTTGAACTCCCTCGCCTGCACTGGGGGGATCCCTCCAGCCCAGGACGCGCTCTGATGGTCCACGGACTGGGCTCCTCCGCACACACCTGCTGGCAAGTGACCGAGGCTCTCGCCGAAGCCGGATGGTCCGCCACCGCGATTGATCTGAGGGGACACGGCTATGCCCCGAGGGCACACCGCTATCGCATCAGCGACTTCGCCCTAGACCTCGAACACACCAGTCCCGAAGGTGGAGGGAGTTGGGATGTGGTGATTGGCCACTCCATTGGCGCAGCGAGCGCGGTGGTGGCGAGTTCCCAACGCCCCTCATGGGCAAAAAAACTGGTGCTCCTCGACCCCGCCCTCCTACTCGGTGAGGAGCGCAAAGAAATGGTCCGCACCGGTCAGCTCTACGGACACGATCACCTGACCGAAGACGAGATCCGGCTGGAGAGTCCGAACTGGCACCCTCTCGACGTGGAACTCAAACTCTGGTCACACAAAACCGCGAGCCGTTTTGCTGTTGAACACGCCGTGCTCGACAACCCCCACTGGGATGTTGTGGCCGAGGCGAAGAGCGTGTGCGTCCCCACCCTCGTCGTCGGAGG
>Ga0181597_10002354_pt1 | contig 20494 bp, 15 predicted proteins | sample 041ome_5_FD_148647 | JGI IMG/M metagenome (GOLD analysis project Ga0181597, IMG submission 148647) | Coastal salt marsh microbial communities from the Groves Creek Marsh, Skidaway Island, Georgia - 041403US metaG (spades assembly) | ecosystem: Environmental > Aquatic > Marine > Intertidal zone...
GTAAAGCTGTTGTCGGATGATTACCTGACTGTCCAGATTGCGGCCATTCGCTGTCTCGGCGAACTTGGAAGTATTGCGACGCCGGCAATTGGTGAGTTGGAAGAACTCACAAAGTCGGATATCTTTCTGTTGCGCGAGGAAGCCAAGCTGGCACTCAAGCGAATTCGCGAATAAGTCGCGTTTATTCCACCGCTTCCAGCTCAAACTCCATTTGACGTTTCAGAGACTCTTGCAGTCGTGAAGCCTGGTGCGTGTACATTTCCAGTTCAATGCTGTTTGGCAGCGATTCCATGAATTCTCGTGCGATGGCGAGTGAACAGCCGGTGAGACGTGAGATCTCCGAGCCAGCAGTATGTAAGAAGTCCGATGTCAACGGCGGTTGAGCGGTCAGTTTCCAGCGAAGAGGTGGTGAGAACTCGCCTAATTCGATCCGTTTGAGTCCGTTGATCGTTGCGAGGACCGTCAAATGATCGCCCGTTTCGAGTTTCAGGTCATCGCTGGGGAACTTTAGCGTTTTTCTCTCGTGGCGTGAGTCGGGAGATCGTCGCAGAGAAACCGGGATCACTCCGAAGCCGTAGGCGGCATCACCGATCATTCGTCCTGCCAGATGCTTGTTCTCCTCGACCTCGTAATCGGCGATGAAGATTTGGTCGTCGTCATGTTTGACGAGTCCCAGAATTTCTTCTCCGAGAGCCGATGCGGCGAATGCCTGCCCTGCCAGCTGATATGCGGAGAGTGTCTGTGCTTCGGGGAGAATTTGCTGAGCGTCTTTCGTGAAACGGGAGTCAAAGACACGCACCACGACCGAAAGGTAACGCTCCTGTTCGCGAGCAAAGTTTTTCACACGTAACGCCATCTCAATATTGAACAGCTCGTCTTCTGTCAACAACATGATGCCGAGACTGGATTGCAGAGCGACGGCAGCAAACGCTTCTTCGACTGTGGATCTGACGATGGGCAAGCCGGGATCCATGGTGTCCGACAGATCATCTTCCGAGAGTGAGAGAATCACAAACGGCTGATTGAGCTTTTTGAGAATCTCGATCACTTTGCGGGCCAGCCGTTTATAGCCGATAATTACGATATGATCACGAGTCGGAATGGGAGTTTTACGGCGAAGAAATTCGAGACGCGAATGGATGATGGCATCGGCAATCAAACCAAGCACTCCGAGTAGAAAAACCAGACTAATGAGAGTGACGACCAGTCCGTAAATTTGCAGCCACAGCGGGAGATTGTTGTCCGCTTCGAGGGGTGAGAACAAATCGCCGTAGCCTCCGGTCAATAGGACAACGGACGCGGAAAACGCTTCAAACCAATCGGTCTCACTGACTGCGAATTTGAAGAGCAACGTGGACATGATGAGTAGCAATGTGCCGACGCTCAAGCCTGCCGCGATGGTTGGTTGCACGCGAGGCAGTTTTAACCATGATTTCAACACTCCCTGTGACTTCAATAGAGATGTTGAATCGAATGCAGATTTTTGCTTCGGAGGGCAAGGTTCATCATACGACTCGATAACCGTAATCATATCCCCGAAGGCGAGTTCTGTATTTTCCGTCCATTGAAAGAACGCATTGGTCGGGATGTCTTCGGGAGAATTTGGGGTTCCCTCACCTGGTGTCCAGGAAACTATGCGTCGATTCGCCGTTTCTAAATCAACGAGTTTTTCGCCGGGGTTGAATGCAGGATCGTCAGCTGTCGGAAACTGAGAGATCACAAACTCTTCGCCGCCCACCTCGAACGACGCCAATTGATCGGAAGTCGCAACGGCATTCACAAATGCGGCTGCGGGAAGTTCTGCGGGATTTAAGGCCGCGAAGTTACCCAGTTCCGATTCGAGCAGATCGTTCAGGTTCTCTTTGCTGCTGCGGACGACTAAGCGGATGTTTGGGTTGATGGCTCGTGCGGCAAGCGCTGCCTGAATATTGACCCGTTCGTCGCTCGTGACAAACAACGCGGCCTGAGCGGTTTCGATTCCTGCTTGTTTGAGTAACGAGGGATCCCGGCAGTCGCCGAGGAGCAGATTCTTTGTAATTTGCTCTCCGCCCTCGATGACCCATTCGTTGGGCGGTTCCAGATTGATGATTCGAAAGGCAATCTCGGATTCGTCTGAGGAAAATTGCCGTAAGCCTTCCACGCAATATTGCCCCAAACTCCCAAACCCACAGATAAGAAACTGATGGGCGGTCGGTCGAGGTTCGGTTTGATTTTCGTTCGTCATTAGATGATGTTACGCGAAGGAGACGCCGCCGGATCAGGTGAAAATCAAATTTTGGAGGGTTGAGAATAATTCTCTCAACTCAGTCCGTGTGGTGTTTCTATTATCGGTTTTTCTTGACAGACGGCAGCGGTATGGCGGCTTCGGTCGGACTGGGGATTTGCTTTCGCAGCTTGTTGATGGTTGATGCGTATTTGGGGTTCTGGATTTGATTGGTCCATTCGTGAGGGTCTTGAGTCGTTTCGTAAAATTCCTCCTCGCCGTTTCCATATGAGATATAAGGTCCGGTTTCATTGCGGATCGTGAGGTAACCCTGTTGTGGGCTCCCTTTGTCGGACAGACCCGTGATGGCGGTACTTTCCCATTTTGCTTGCGGGTTCTTGAAGAGCGGGAGTAGTGAGCGACCATCGAGGTCTTCGGGAGATTCAAGGCCGCACAATTCGACCAGTGTGGGATAAATATCCTGCAGTGAGACGAAGCGTTCGCAGACTCCTCCCGGCTTGGTGACTCCCGGTGCGCGGATCTTGAGTAGACAATGCGTCGCTTCCTCCCACAGTGTCGCTTTTTGCCAATGGTTCTTTTCGCCCAAATGAAAGCCGTGATCGGTCAGAAAGACGACAATCGTGTTGTCTCGATACGGGCTGTTCTCCAAAGCCTCAAGCACGCGGCCATGTTGAACATCCACATAAGCTGTCGTTGCCAGATAAGCTTGGACCGCCTCCGCATGCAGGCCGTGTTCCATGATGCTGTCGACGTACCGAGATTTCCCGTCGGTCAAGGCGACCCCACGCGGAGGGACATCTTCGAGGTCATCGGTTTGAATCTCGGGAGTGATGATCTCGTCTAGTGGGAACATGTCAAAATATTTCTGCGGCACATACCACGGCATATGTGGGTTGAAGGTTCCAAACGCCAGGAAGAACGGTTTGTCGTGCGTTCTGTTGAGTTGCGCGATGGTACGATCTGCGTTTCCGGTATCGTTCATCTCTGCTTCGGTTAAATGGATGGGCCCCCAGTCTTGCTCGCCCTTCCCTGTGGCTGTGAGTGGTGCACCGGGAGGAGCGGGATCTCGTTTATGTCCGACTTTGAGATCCCAGTGTTCTTTCTGATCCCAGCCGTGCGTGATCTTGCCAAAACCTGTAGTCGAGTAACCCGCTTGCCGGAAACAGCCAGCAAGAGACAACGCCTGTTGAAGCGGTTTGCTTTGTTTGACCTGTAGGGCATTATGATAATGCCCTGACTTCCACGGGTTGACTCCCGAAAAGAAAGCGGTCCGTGAGGGGGAGCAGACCGGGGAGGCTGTGTAGGCGCGGGTGAAGTTTACGCCGGTCTTGGCAAATTTGTGAAGATTCGGAGCGATCACTTTGCCCTGATATCGAACGGGATCTTCGAGAAGCCAGCTATTCAAATCGTCCGAGATCAGCATCAACACATTCATCTGTTTTTCGGCGGCACTGGCCTGCCCGCTGATTGTTAATGACAGGCAGAGTAAGAGCGTATACCATAATTTTTGCATGAGCCGTCGGCCTCGTACTTTGGGGGCTAGCATCCGTGTGGATGCGCGATTGTGTTCAAAATACACGATATCGCAGCAAGAGAGACAGCACCAGAGGCTTGTTTCGAGCGAGCAAGCGGCCTTCTTCTCTGAGAGATTCAATGATCTTGCCAATCCCGACATAAAGCTGATCAATGACTGATCCCGAACACAATTCCGAACCCCAAACATCCAGCCGCCACATCGTGCGGCGCTTGGTGTGGGCGAGTGTGGTGACACTCACTCTGTTCGTGGGGGTAGTTGGGTATCGGTATTGGCAGCAGATGAATCTGGTCACGAGACTCATCGACGATCACCGTGCATATGTTAATCTGCAGAAAACATTTCCCGATTGGATGTGGGATTTGCTGGGTGAAAGCCGAATGCAGGGTCTCGAACCAATCGAGTCCATCAGGCTGTATGAGACACCTGTCACAGCGCTGGAATTCGTCTCTAAAACGAATGTGCAAGAATTGCATGCTCTGAAATGCAGGGTTTCGGACTCGTCTGTGGTGTTGATTTCAGAGATGGAATCGCTGCAGCGGTTAGGGCTGTCGCCAGCGGTTGGAGACCGACACTACCCTGCAAACTTCCCAGACACATTGGCTCAAGCTGTCTCTGGACTTCCGAATCTGGAATTAATCCGGCTAAGGAATTTCGAGTTATCCCCGGAAGTGTTGAATCATTTCAGCTCGTCTCGTTCTTTGAGGGAGATCACATTCTTGGAATGTCGAGTGGCCGGGGTAAAGCAACTGGCGGAATTGAAATCGTTACGTGCACTCAGCATTGATACGTTGTCCGACGGTCCGGGACTATTGAACGAGATCTCGAAGCTTACACAGCTCACGGAACTCGATGTCGACCTGTTCGCTCTCAAAGTGAACGACGAAGAACTCCAGGTTTTATCGCACCTGAGGGGATTGAAAAGCCTGGGTCTCAATCTGATGTACACTGATGTGACTCAGGACGGCATCGATAAACTGAAGAAAGCCCTGCCAACGTGTCATATTGATGCCGCCATCGGCGAGGGTTGATCGCTTGATGATGTTCTGTTGATGATGTTAGAAGGGAATGAGCATAATGGAGGTAGGTGAACGTCATCACTGATTGTCGTTTCATGCTCAAAGATCGATGAGTTTTCACACACACACACACACACACAACTTTTAAGGAACACTCATCTTCGCTAATGACCGCTGAATAAGAGATTCATTAGTGAAAATTAGCGAGGATCAGTGTTCCTCCTCGATACTGGTCCCGTTCCAATAGAGGTAACTGACACAATGACAACCAACACACAACTCAATGGCCGCGTTGCCCTTGTCATCGGCGGTTCGCGCGGCATCGGTCGTGCAGTCTGTCTCGAACTCGCTTCACACAGTGCAAAGATTGTCGATATGAAAAAACTTCTTATACTGTTCATCTTTGCTTTGGTTTCCACAAAGTCGCTTGCTGCAGAGCGTCCCAATATTGTCGTGATCATGGTGGACGACATGGGCTATTCCGATTTGGGATGTTATGGAAGTGAGATTCTCACCCCTTATCTCGACGCGCTTGCAGACGACGGCCTGCGTCTCTCACAGTTCTACAACACGGCCAAATGCCATTCATCGCGAGCGTCGCTACTTACGGGGCAATATTGTATTGCTGCGGGAGATACTTCTCTCAAGCACGCCGTGACTTCTGCGGAGGTGTTGAAGCGAGGTGGATACTTTACCGCCATGACAGGGAAATGGCATTTGAAGGAACAGCCAACGGATTTTGGTTTTAAGCGATACTTTGGTCATCTGAGTGGAGCCTGCAATTACTTCAAAGGAGACAACAGCTTTCGGTTGAACGGCGAGCCTTGGAAGGTTCCGGCGAGTGGTTTTTATACGACTGTTGCCGATGTGGACTTCGCACTGAAGTTTCTCAAAGAGGCCAGAGAGAAGAGCAAGCCGTGGTATCTCTATGTCGCATTTAACGCACCACACGCGCCTTTGCATGCATTGCCGGAAGATTATTCGAAATACAAAGGCAAGTATGATCAAGGCTGGGATATTATCCGTGATCAACGCATGGCCAAGCAAAAGAAATTGGGTTTACTGCCTGAGTCTTTGAAACCATCTCCTCGCCCCGAGCATGTGCCGGCATGGAAGTCGATGGAGCCTTGGCGACAGAAATACGAAGCCAATCGTATGACAACCTTGGCTGCCATGATCGACCGTGTCGATCAAGAGGTCGGTCGACTGGTGGAAGATCTTCGTCGTCACAACGAGTTGGACAACACGATGATTCTGTTTGTTTCTGATAACGGTGCCTGTCCTTTTGATCGGAAACGACCGCTGTTGAATGTGGAGCCAACCAATGGAGATATCTCTCTGGCTGATTCCACCGGTTGGTCATGGGCTCGAAATGCCCCCTTTCGCTATTACAAGCAGAATCAATTTGAAGGCGGCATTTCTTCGCCGGCAATTGTGCATTGGCCGGCTGGTTTGAAAGTCAGGAAGGGCAGCATTGTTGATCAACCCGCGCACTTGATTGACGTATTACCCACCCTGGCAGATATTGCGGAGTGTGAGATCCCCGAGTCTTGGCCGGGACGCGATGTTCGTCCGGTTTCCGGTGTCTCTCTGAAAGCATTATTTGATGGCGGAACACTTGATTCACGTCCTCCCATTCATCTGTTGTTCTCGAATGACCGTGGGTTACGAGATGGTGATTGGAAGCTCGTCAGTTTCAAAGGGGAAGCCTGGGAGTTGTACAATGTCGCGAAGGACCGCACGGAGTTAAATAATCTTGCTGAAGCAGAACCACAACGGCTGAAATCGATGATTGTGACCTGGACCGACATGACCAAAAATGTCTTGCACGCTCGGCCGAGTGCTTATGCTCCCGTGAAACCTGCGACTCTACCGCATCGGAATCGAGAGTGGACAGATTTTAGTAGCGAGAAACCTAACTCGGAGGGGCGTGTTTCTCAGAGAAAGCGGAACGCCATTCGTGCGCGGAAAAACACCAAGTTGACCGTTGTTGATGGTCGGCTTGACTTAAAGTTTATCGGGGAAGATCCGGGGATTGCGATGGACCTCCGCGGTCGTAAACTTCCCGCAGGCCCCTATTGGGTCACGTTTCGTTTACGAGGAGGAAGCCCGGATGGGGGCGAATTGTTTTTTACCACCGATCCTGAAAACATTTTGCCCAAAGGTGAGCATATGACGTTCGATGTGAATGCCGACCAAGAGTGGCAAGATGTCAAACTTCGACTTGCCACCAAGAAGACTCTCCATCAGCTTCGCCTTGATGTCTGTTCGGGGGAGGGGCGAGCGACGATTGCCGATCTTCAACTTCAGAACGATGCCGGAACAACCATTACCGCTTGGCCGGAGCACGATAAGGAATAGCGACTGTAGCGCAGGGCTGTTTTGAAACGCTGTGCTGCCAACGGACTCTAACTCGCCGGGGATAAACAATGACGACCGACATTAGCAAACTGACCCACCGCGTTGCCCTTGTCACCGGCGGTTCGCGCGGCATTGGTCGTGCCATCTGTCTCAAGCTCGCGTCACTCGGTGCAAAAGTCTCCGTCAATTATCACAGTAATGGGGATGCCGCTCATGAAGTGGTCCGTAAGATAGAAAATGAAGGTGGCCTTACGATTGCCGTGAAGGCCGATGTCTCGAAGGAAGAAGATGTCCAACGCTTGGTGAGTGAAACGGAAGAGCAACTTGGTCCGGTCGATCTGCTCGTGAACAATGCTGGCATCTTCTACCCGGCTTCTCATAATGAGACCACCGCAGAGATGTGGAAACGGGAACAGGCCGTCAATCTCGATGGGCCGTTCTTCACAACCTGGGCGGTGAAAGAGGGCATGATCGAACGGGAGTTCGGACGGATTGTGAATATCACGTCGATTGCCGGTCTTCGTCCGCGAAAGAATTGCATTTCTTACGCCACAACGAAGGCAGGTGTGATCGGCTTCACGAGGAGTTGTGCCGAGGCGTTTGCTCCTCATAATATTCGCGTGAATGCGGTGGCTCCGGGACTCGTAGATACTGACATTATTGATAATGTGTCGGAAGAGGCGAAGCAGGCGTTGATCGATTCAACACCGATCTCACGGTTCGGTAAGCCTGCCGAGATTGCCGAAGTGGTGGCGTTTTTGTTGACGGAGCAATCGAGTTTTGTGACGGGTCAAACGTACGTGGCGGATGGTGGACGTGTGACGTTGCCGTGATGAATTTGATTGGAGGTCGAACGTGCCGACTCGGAGAGTCGGCCTACGGTGTTCCCTGAATATTGCTTACCAATATTTGAGCTGCATACGTAAGGACTTTGGGGACAATGAATTCAGATGTCGAAGTCGCTTTGATTCAATGCTCCAAACAGAACTCCTCTTGTCGCACGAGAATGAGTGCGGTACGGTGCTATTGCATCAGAGACAGATTATCGATCCGTTGGTTGTCTCAAGCTGCTTCCATTGTCGCCCACACAAAGTCAGGTTTCTTATGCTCTCATCCTCTCGCGTACTTTTGACAGCTCTGGGTTTTGTCTTGATGATTCCGTCATTTTCCTTCGCTGCCGTTTACACTGGCGTGATTAAGGAATTCAACGCCAAGACCGGCTCACTCACGATTTCGATTCCGTCGAGAAGTTTTACAAAACAGCTTTCTCTTTCGAGTTCGGCGGATATCAAGATTGACGGAAAACCAGCCTCTGCGGACGACATCCTAGTCGGTTACACGGGAACGGTCAGCACGACGGGGACAGAAATTACTCGTGTGAGTTTGAAAACATCCGCATCTCCTGCAAAGCCAAAGCCGACATCAAAATCCAAACCCGATCCCGAGCCGATGCCAGAACCTGATGAACCTGCGGCGGTTGCCAACACCGGAGCCGTATGGCCTCAATTGCGTGGGCCGAATCGAGATGGGCTTTCCACTGAAACAGGACTCAACTGGAATTGGGGTGCTCAAGGTCCAAAACCGCTCTGGTCACAAAAAGGATTTGGAGAAGGTTATTCGTCTGTCTCCATCGCCGACGGAAAAGTGTTTACGATGGGAACACAGGGGGATCGAGAATCGGTCTTTGCTGTCAGCCTGACTGATGGAAAGCCGCTCTGGGCGACACCCATAGGAAGTAAACGGGGTGACGGCATGGGGGGCGGACCGCGAGCAACCCCCACCATTGATGGTGACTTTGTTTACGCTCTGAGTGCCAATGGCGATTTGGCGTGTCTCACTACGGCTGGTGTCGGTGTCTGGTCAAAGAATATCTTGCAGGAGTTCGGAGGAGGCAACATCGCCTGGGGGATCAGTGAGTCGGTCTTGATTGATGGCGACAAGCTGATTTGCACACCGGGTGGACAACGAGGCACGATGGTGGCACTCAATAAAAGAACCGGTCAACTCATTTGGACATGTCAGGCACCCGGCAATCCTCAAGCCGGGTACTCTTCAACAATCGTGATACAAGTGGGGGCGATCAAGCAATACGTGAACATGGTTCACGACCGCATCATCGGAGTGAGTGCTTTGTCAGGTCAGCTTCTTTGGGAAGACCGGAATGCGGTCAACGATACTGCGAATTGTTCTGCCCCCGTCCAATATCTGGATTCGATCTTTTACGCCACGGGATATAACACGGGGGGATCGCTCGTCAGCCTGGAAGCCAGCGGGAATAAAGTGGAAGCGACGCACAAGTATCACACACGCGACATGAAGAATCACCACGGAGGGATGGTACTTGTCGATGGTTTTCTGTACGGCAGTAGTGACCCCGGAGTGATGACTTGTCTTGATCCCAAGACGGGGGACATTCAATGGCAAGACCGGGCTCCGGGGAAAGGCTCAGTCACATACGCGGACGGTCATCTGATTGTGCGTGATGAAAAGGGACCAATTACTTTGCTGACAGCGAATCCCGAAAAATATGAGCAGTTGGCCCAGTTTGAAACTCCCGGTGAGTTCCGTAGCGAGCGTCAACAATGGGCTTATCCGGTCATTGCCGACAAAAAACTGTTCATCCGCGATCAGGATGTTCTGCTGGTATACGACTTGTCGAAGTAGATGCTCGGGCTCTTCAAGATTTATTGACCGGTTCGGTCTTGATGATCTTCCGCGAGGATGGCTCGATAGAGTGCGCGGGTTCGGAAATATTCGAGCAAGGCGTCGACTTCCGTTTCTGCCGCATCGGCAGATTGTTGTTCTCGCAGATTGAGTTTGAGTAAGTCGCTTGTTCCCGCCTGGAATTTCTGATTTTCAATGTCAGCCATATATTTCGCCAGACGGACAGATTCCCGTGCTTTCAAAACCGTCTCATACGTTGCGAAGAGTGCTACGTGGATGTTTTGCAGTTCGGCGATCACTTTGTCTTCAAGTAACCCCCTTTTGATGACCAACTGGGAAAGCTTACCACCCAAAGCCTGTTGTTTTCCGAGTGCTTTGCGGCGTTGGAGTGGGACATCGACCATGACGGCCGCTTCCAATTCAAACTCAGATTTGTCCCGTTTTGAACTGGTCGCTTCTCCGACATCTTGTGATCCCAAAATGACTGCGTTGACATTAGGAAGTGCATCGTTTTGAGCCAGCGACCGTTCAATTTGAATCTGTTTTCGTTGAATATCAAGTTCTCGAAATTCAGGACGTTCGCGTAATGCGATCGAGATGTCTTCATCCAGTGAGGGAAGATCTTGAATGTCGATTTGCGGGAAAGTCGGTAATTGAGATTCCGCTAAAACAATAGGATCGCCGTTCACATCTCTCAAGAAAATCGAAAGTTTGTTCCCCGCCTGTTGAAATTTCTGACGAGCGGCAATGACCTTGGCTTCTCGGGAAACGATCGAACGATTGTTATCCTGCAAATCTGGTGGGTCTCGAGCACCTAAGTCCACTTCCCGTTTGATCCCCTGATTTCGAGCTTCGGCTAATTCAAGTAATTGTTTCTGGACTTGATATTTTTGTCCTAAAGCGACCCAGGTCCAATACGCATCGGAGGCCATCAGGACAGATTCGATGACTTCTTGCTGAATGACCGGTTCGACACGATGTGTTTCCCAGGAGGATGACCATAGCTCTGCTCGGCGAGAGTCAATATTGCGGTCTCTCCACAATGGCGCCGAAACACCCGCTTTGAATTCGCCGCCATCGTTTGTTTGACGCTCCAGGTACCAGGGCTGAAAATCTCCGCGGCCAATTCGATAACCACCAAAGAAACTTCCCCCCCACATCGTCGGTTGTTCGACGCCGACATTGTGTCGGTAAGTTTGATAGAAACCGGTCGGGCCGTTTTCTGAGCCTCCCTTGAGTTTCGTGTCAAAGTTACCTTGGGCGGAGGTGTATTGCCCTTGGGCAATATTGCGGTTAAACAGAGACGAGCGAATGGTCGGATATGAATGGTAGACCGAGTTGATCACATCCTCTAAGTTGATTTCATCGAGTGAAGAATCACCTTCCGGCAACGGCAAATATTCAGGTTCTTCGAGTGAGACGAGAAGCAGTTGAGGATTATCGGCTTCCTCTTCGCCGGATGGAACTTCTAAAGATCGTTCATCAGATGAAGATCGTTCCTCAGAGGTGACTGAGTTCTTTTCTGCGACGTCTCCTTCTGATCTGATTTCTGATCCAACTGTCAAATTTGCAGAGGTTGACTCTCCGGTATCCCGTTGCGCGACACGACTCGATTGGCACCCACCCTGGAGCGGTAGCGAGATGAGCGCCATCAGAATTAAGCGTATCGGGAGTGTTGGAGTCACAGTGAAGTCTCTTCCGTGAGATTAAATCGCAAACGATTGCTACCTTATTTTCTCATCGAGACTTTGGCTGTGAGAGTCAAACCATTCAATGGAAATGAACCTGGTCTTAATTGTTTCAAGACCGATTCTCAGGATAACCGGAATAACCGGACTGACGTAAAAATGACTATTTCGGCTTGGCAAGCTTTGCCGGTTTTGACGATTTGGATGTCGATTTTCCAGTCGCCTCTTTACTATCGACAGCCAAGGGGAAGCCATTCAGTCGTCGCCACATTTCGTACCATAACGGAACTCGTCGTAACAGAACCCAGCCATTGGCTCGTGCTCCTTGACGTAAGAATCGTTCATCAGGCCATGTCTGTTCTGTTTCATCGGGAAGTATCAGACTCCGAAACCGCCCTTGCCCATCATCGGTCTGGTCGACTGAAATAATCGTCCCTCCGAAAGTTCCCACGGCGACAGATGGCCAGCCACTAAATTGGACGGCCGGCCAGCCTTCAAATTGAAGGCGAACATGCTCACCCTGATGGATCAAAGGGACATCGTTTCCAGAGATCCACATTTCAACCGCTCGGTCTGTTGTGTCGGGGACGATGGTGCAAATCGGATCGCCCGCTTTTACGGGAGCCCCTCCCTGGTTAGAGATTAGGTTGAGAAGATAGCCGTCAACAGGAGCCGTCACAACCTGGCTTTCTTGACGCGACAGTTTCGTCTGCATTTCTGAAAGAGATTTGAGCGCCTTACTCAATTCAGAATCGGCTTTGGCCACTTCACTTTCTGCCTTGGCGACATCCCCTTTCACCTTTTGGATTTTTGTCATCGCCTCATCAATATCAACTTGTGCTTTTTGTTCTTTGGTCTGGCGCTCTTGAGTTTTGGCTTCAAGTTCATCTCGTGCGGCCTCAATATAGGCGTTCGCTTTTTCGACTTTCTTGACTGCTTCTTTGTATTTTCGTTCTGCCATCTGAAACTTGAGTTGCGAAACAATGTTTTCTTCGTAGAGTTTTTTCTGTCGCTCATAATCTGCTTGTTCTTGAGCAAGCGATGCTTCCAGAAGTTCTTTATCCTTCATCTCGGCATTCAGTTTCTCTTGTGACTGATCGATGTAAGAATTGGCGGCGGCAATCACCTGTCCCTTGATGTCCTTATAAGCTGATAGTTGATCTTCAAAAGATGAGACTGCTATTTGTGAGGCTTTCAGGCTTCCTTCCGACGCGGTTTTGACTTGTCGCAATGCGGCGACAGACTGTTCGGCGGCGGCAAGCTGTTCTTGCAGACGAATCATCAGGTTGGGGTCCAAATCCTGAATGGTGACAATCGTCTGGCCTTTTGAGACCAATGCGTTTTCGTAGACTCCCCCTCCCCATTCTACGATTCGTCCCTTGATTGGTGCTTCGATCACTTGTTGGCGCGATTGCGGAGAGTAGGCGAGAACACGCCCAGTCCCACGAACCGATTGCTGCCACGGGGCGAATGCGAGGAGACAAATGACCAAGACCATAAGTAGCAACAGATATTTCGCCACTCGTCGCACAACGTGAGAGACACGAACAAGTCGCAATGAAGGCATTGCGGATTCATTATAAGCCACGGGGGCAAGTGATGATGGCTTCATGGGTCAAGTCATTTCATTCGTGCAACGAGGCACTGACAGGTTCATGTCTTCGGTTTTGAGAGGTTAATGATTTGATCACATTGATCAATCACTGATTGTCGACCGGTGGCGACGATCGATGTCCACCGATTGTCGGGATCGAAGACAACTGGTAAGACACGATGCACGACCGAGTCGGGGAGCTTGTCAAGCATGCTGTCAATTAACAGTAAACGGGGATGACTGCTCATTGCTCGCGCAATCATCAAGAGTCGTCGTTGTACATCCGAGAGTTGCAATCCCGATGAATTCAATCTGGTTTCCAGTCCGTCTGGCAACTCCAACAATTCGTCCAGAACACCAAGTCGTTTCAGGATTTCGTGATGATCATGTCGAGATGACCCGGGACGTTCGAGATGAATATTCTCGGCAATGGATCCTTCAAAGATTTCGACGTCTCGAACCAGCGAAATTGAGCGTCGCAAGGCATCGGGACGCATCTCGCGAGGATCGAGACCATCAATCAGGAGGTGGCCGCTGGAAAGTGGTCTTTCTCCGTGTATCAGATCGAGCAGGGTACTTTTTCCGGTCCCGGGATCTCCCGTGAGAGCAACATGGGTGCCGGGATCGATTTCAAGTTTCAATTCATTGAAAATTGGTTTGCGACCATGATAGGCATAGCTGAGATGCGCCATGCTGATTTTGGCGGGTTCTTTAGTGCGGAAGGCGAGATGTCCATCGGTTCGTTCAATCGGAAGGTCAATTAACTGGCCGAGTTTATCCACGGCAGCCAGCAAGTCGTAGAACGACTCGACATGCTTGCCCAATTTTGCGAACGACCCCACAATCACAGTGACAATCAATTCAGAGGCGACGAGCTGCCCCAAAGTCAATTGACCCAGAATGACCAGCCAGCCGCCGAGTCCCAACAAGACCGTACTTGCAACCGCTTGCAGGAAAAAAGCAAACATGATCTGTCGAAACAGAATTCGAAAGTGACTCTGACGTGCATTCAGATAATCGTCGATGAACTGATCAGCTCGTTCGAGGGCAAATTCCGCACCTCCCTCTGACTTGAATGCGGTCGGGCAGCGTGTGATATCTTCCAGCCACGCCGCCATTTGATATTTCTTTTTCGATTCCAGGATGCTGGAGTTAATTGCACCTCGCCCCAGAACAAAAATGGTGAAGGCAATCAGCGCGAGTAACACAATATCAAAGCCCAAGAGCCAGGGATGATAAAAGCCAATGACGGCCATACCGATTAAAGTGCTCAAGACCAATCCCACACCATCCAGAAATAGTTGGGCAGTCACTTTCTGGAGAGTGACGACATCGAAAAAACGATTGACAAGTTCGGGACCGTAGATTGTGTCATACGCCTCGGTCTTTGTGCGTGGTAATCGATAGGCCAGATCGGCAGAAATTCTTGCGAACATGCGTTGTTGAATAATTTCCACAACAATTGTCTGCAACGCCCGCATCATTGCCTGAAAGCCCAGAAATGTAAACAGAATGATGGCCAGAATGAACACAGGCTGAAGGAGCGTTCCGAACGCCACCGTATTGACCAATGACTCGACGGCAATCGGAGTTGCCAGACTTAATAGACCAGCGACCAGTGCGAACACAAGAACCACAGAGATGTCGGACCATTCGGGACGAAGCAAACTTTTCAGCCGTTGGTAGGGGGAGGCGTGATGCCCCATTTCAATCCCCAAGGCTTCATACGGCTGCAACACGACACATCGGACTTTCGAATCGACTTGCGCTTCTCTTATCAATCGCTTAAACTGACGAGGTTTCATCCAGGTGGCGGGAGTCTTCGAAAACGGATGCAGAACTTGCACGCTGGAGTGTTTCGATTTTGAAACGGCTCTCCAGGAAAAATCTATTGAATTTGTTTTCCAGCAAACATGAGCGCCATCGAGAGCCATTTGCAATGCTTGCGAAGGAGCTGCGTCGATGATTTTACTTTTGAAACCCAAGCTTTCAGCCGCTTCGCTCAGAACCAGCCACCAGTTTTCATGGTTCAATCCACCGTGAGCTTCATCTGCTTCCTGAATGGCACGTCGAACGCGCGGACGATCAATCTGGCGACCTGACTCGATGATCAATCGCTCCATCATCCAACGACATGATTCTTTCGGGCTCTCCTTCTGGGGTGAAGGTGGGGAGTCCGAATTGGAATATGTCATTGCTCTCTCTCCAGAGTCTTATGTCGAACATCAAGAATCTATTTGAATGAACGCAAAGTGTCGTTGAACCCCGTTTCAGGTGCGGTTTTCAGAATATCGGTCAATTAAATGCCTCGTCCCCCGTTCTCCAAGTGAAAATCCCGGAAAAATCACGAAATCAAGCCGAAATCGAACGATTATATGTCGCCTTTAGGATGATTCTTGAAAGGGCTGGTCTGTACACGCTCAGAGCTCGATGAACGAGTCCATTGCGTCAATTACGCAAATGACTCAATCGATTCTCAGTTGGAAGAAAAACTTGACGATTGGTCAGATTAAATGAAGATATCACCGGTCTCAAACTGGTCAACCCAGCTATGAACGCTCAGTTTACCGCACCTCTACTGAGACGGAAGGGAGTGTTTCAAGATTCTCGAGTTGGACCAGGTGATGAAGAGGGCTGGAAGGAGAGTTTTCCAATTTTCTATCGCGGTAGATTCTGTCAGAAATTCAATGATTTAGAGGTGGTGTTGAATTTGTTTGACACCGTGCTTCAATCTTAGTCCATGTGCGAGGCTGGTAGTCGCCAGTCATTATGAACTGCCAGCAATCGGAAGACAAATGCCGTCCCGGCTCCTCCTGCCATGCAAACGGGTTCGCTTTGGCCCCACCAATGAAGACCCAAAAATGCCCAACTGCCAGCAAAAGAGCAAGTCGCGTAAAACGTGGTGGCCGGCTTGAAGAGCGATGGGACTTCGTTACAGATGATGTCGGCGATCACTCCACCAAATGTCCCCGTAACCACACCAATGATCGAGGCGATGAATAGCGGAGATTCGTATTCTAACGCGTAGCTGGTTCCCAGAACGGTAAACAGTGACATTCCCATTGCATCGGGAATCAGTAAATATTTCTCCAGCCGGTGGATAATCCGGGGAATGACAGCGCCGAAAAGGGCCAGGCCAAATACCCACATCACATAGTGACCATTAGCAATCCAAAACAACGGATGACGATCCAGAAACAGATCTCGCAAGGTTCCCCCGCCGAACGCGACGGCAAAGGCCACCGAAAACAGACCGACAAAATCCATCCCTTTGCGAGACGCCAGCAAGATGCCGTAAATGGCCGAAACCATCACGGCAATGAATTCGATGGTTTGGAGGAGTGGCATGTTGACAGGGAGTGAATTCAGGTTGAAAGGGAGATGACTGACTCGCAATCATTGAGTCGATTTTACGAAGCAGTTTGCATCGCTTTAGGTTGATAGAAACGATTCCAGAAAATCAATGCAATACTAGCTCCAATTGCATAACAGAGGATGTCGTACGGATCGCCCGTTGTCCATTGAGACCAGTAAGGATGTTGAGGAAAAATAATTTCATACATGATTGACCAGACAACCAAAGGAATGAACACTTCAAACGGTTGTGGAGGCATATCGTGTGAGCGAATACGACAACATCGCATGATAAACAGCAGGATCGGTACCAGAAATGGTATGCAGATTAAGTCGTTCAGGTAGGAATGAAAGAAGGCAATGTTCGTCTGCGGCTCAATCACAAATCGATTGATCCAGTAGCAAACAAAGCAACTGAGAAAAAGTGGATCGCGCAGATAAGAGAACGACATCGTCTAATGCCCGGAAGGAACGTGTAACGGCATCAACAGACTACCGATTACAGTCGCCATGACGACAAGAATTCCTGCATAAATCAGCATTTTCGGCAGAAAGGCTGATATTTCATTGGGCGAAAATTCCTTGAAGGAGCTAAACATCGCAATGGCAATAAGCCCCGCTGACAGGAATGAACCAAAAGTCAAATCTGGTCGAATAACTTCGGCGTTGTCCGCAGTGAAAAACTGCTCCGATGTCGGTAACGAGAGTTGTTTGTTTCGTTGGTCGTGATACAGATCGGCATCAAGTCCAATTCCTCCCGGCTTGCCATCGCGTCCGAATGAAGAAATTGTGATTTCTTCGTCTTCAAAATTATAGACGAATGGATTGCCCCATTGATCGTTCAGCAAGGTCTTGGAGTATGGGGTTCTCTTTCCTTCCAGAAAAACTTCCATCTCATCAGGGTAATGCCCATGTTCCTCATAATATTCCGTCAGTGCATTAAGGCTAATCCGGAGAGCTATTCGGGTCTCACCTTGACGAGGGCAAACCCTGTCTTCACCTCGCAGGGTCAGCCAGGCAGAAAGATTTAACAGGACGAAAATGATCAATCCGCAGGCCAGGGAAATTGAGAGACGAATTATCAATGAAGGAAGAGGATTTGGAGGTGTTTTCTCAGCCATCATGCTCGTTCGCTCCGACGCGAAACGCGGTGAAACTGGCCAGTAAAACCCACAACCCATCGAGGGGCCCGAGAGTGCTCCACGTGATTGAAATCAGCGAACTGCCCAGATCAGCCGCGCCGATCCCTTCCATTCCAGATTCTTCGGCTTTCTTTTTCGCCGTTTGCTGATCGGGTGGCAACTCGTCCCATTGGGCTTTCGCTTGCGCCCAGATTTCAGAGGGATATTCGTACTCATAGCTCGTTTCGACGTACTCGACCTCAATGCCGGCATCCCATTTCTCGGCCATGACGTCTTCTGCAACGAACGAGACATAATAACTGTCATTACCATTCGGCTCTGCTTCATATTTGTTCTTCAGGTTTTGTTTTTCAGCGTCCGACATACCCGTCCATCGAGTCTCTGCTTCTTTCCAGAGATCTGGTGAATAATCGACTGAGAAATCAAACGTCGCGACTTCATTTCGTGGAGAAACAATCTCTTCGTTCGCTGTATATTTTTGATCGACAATTTCATCTGCATAGACCGAGATCATATAGTCATCAGTGGCAACGAATTCTTGATTCGTGAGTCCCGCCAGGGGGTTCAAGATTGCCGCAAGTAGCATGTATGTCGCGAAGACTTTACCAGAGAAATTGACAGATTGGCGAAGACCAGGGCCATAATACCGCTGACAAGACCGGCTTCTTCACCAACTCCCACCAGGACACCGAAGCCGACCAGTCCACCGATCCCCCAGGCAATCCAACCGATTTCATACCCGGAGGAGTACGCGATCCCTCCCCAGATCAATGCGCCAATGATGCCGGCAATTGTGCCCCCAATCGCTCCTCCGAAGATCCCCAGACCCATAAAGCCTGCACCGCTGGAAGTATGTTGCCGGCGAGCCGCTTTGGGAGCTTTCTCCGAAGTCTCCTTTTTTTTCTTCTTGGGTTTGGGTGCAGCATGGCCACGTTTTATGGGCGGTAATTGACCACCAAATTCGCTTCCGTCGAGAGTCGAACCGGAGTTTTCTGCTTCACTGAGTGCCGACAACCACTCATCGTCGGGATTGGTCGCACTGGCAACAGGTTTTGGCTTTCGAGGTTTGCGATTTGTCTTCGGTTGAGTGGCCGCTTTTGGCTTCGCTTTCTTTGGAGCCACTTCGTTGACCTGATCAGCCTCGATCCGAAATGCGTTTTCACATCCGGGGCAAACGATACGTTTTCCAATTAAGGACTGATTTTTGATTTTGAGAGTCTTGTCGCAAGTCGGACAATCAACGGCGAATGGATTGGACATTGGTCACCTAAAGCGCGAAACGTGATACCAAAGTGAAAAGCTCGATCACGCGATGGCCCGCGCATCGAAGTCGTCGGTCCAGAATAACAGGCCGGTACCAGATGTCCAAAAAAAATGCCGGGATTCGCTGATTGACGAGTGAAATCACTCGATTGAAGGCAATATCGACGCCGTCGTGATTCGGGAGTGTGTGAGATTTGCACTCTGCTGGAACCACCATTCGAGAGGCGTACGGCTTTTCCCTATGGTGCATCCGTCGATGATCAGGAATGCATTGAATAGATCCCAATCGTTGATAGCTTCCATGAGCGATGTCAGCCGTTCTTCGTTCATGTGTCCGCGGAAGTATTTCTGTCGCCACAACGCGTAGGGTTCATCATGAAACTGGACCATTGTCAGTAACTCATGGTCATCACAAAATTCTGAAAGAAACGACTTTGCCAGAGAGGCATGACTATTGGGGTGCATGATTGAGACTCCCGGTTGTGAGTCTGGTTTGAACGAGTCATGCACGTGAATCAGGATGCGGAGCTTGTCCCTTTCTTCTGACTGAAGCTGCGGGCTGAGTCTCTCAAAATTTGCTTCCAGCTCTTCAATGTGCGCGCGGAGAGTCCCTTCGGGATGACCATCACGTGGCTGGCCCCAATCGAGATTATTCTGATACCGTTCATCAGATTGAATGTTTTTAAGAATATGAAGATAGCTCATGTTGCTCGGTAAGACAGGTTGCGAAGTTATTCGGTTCGGTCTCTGGTTTGCGAACGTGTTCATCGCGTTGTTGGATCACAAGTTTTCGAGAGGTTTCTTTCATACAAAAACTTGCCAATATGAGCGTCCACGACGGAACGAACGTCAACTCACTGCGCTTGTGAGAGATTCCTGTCTGATCAGTCAACTGTCTGCTGTGAATAGTGCAAACGCAGCAACTGCTTTCCAGTCTCTTTATGAATGCTTTCCGACAGAGGAACAAAACCATATTTTTCGTAAAACGGTCGTCCAATCAGGTTTTCGGCAAAGACTTCCACTTCAAGATCTCCACGCAGTTCGCAGGCTTTGTCGAGCAAGAGAGTACCGATCCCCTGCCCTTGATACTTGGGATCAACAAACACGGCACCCACTTCGTTCCCAATCAAAGCGAGAAACCCGATGACATGCGAGTTTTTCTCAACCACCCATGTCTCGGCATTCGGGAGATACAGTTCCGGGATGTTGTGCCGCTCCTGATCCAGAAAATTCTCTGTCATAAAAGGGTGTGCAATGCGCGTGGCGTTTTCCCAAGCAGAGAGGACGTCGGCAAGATCGGAGGGTTCGTAGAGTCTCAAGGTGATATTCATGCAAAGCATCATACTGACCGCGCAGAAAAAAAGCCCGAGAGATTTCACTCCCGAGCTTGATCGTCTGTCAGTTCCTGCACTCATCGACAATGTCGATGAGAGTGTGTTCCGGGATCCGATCAGACATTCCCGTTTGCCCGCGAAAGCAAATCGAAATGATTCAAATTTCGCCATCTGGCCGTTGAGGGCGTGCCGGGCGATCTCCGTCGCGTTGCGGTCGGTCTCCTTCCGGTCCACGAGGAGGCGGCCCTTGTCGGTCACCATCGCGTCCTTCGGGAGAACGTCCGGGGCGATCACCATCGCGTGGAGGTGGTCCTTGT
>Ga0181597_10002355_pt1 | contig 20492 bp, 14 predicted proteins | sample 041ome_5_FD_148647 | JGI IMG/M metagenome (GOLD analysis project Ga0181597, IMG submission 148647) | Coastal salt marsh microbial communities from the Groves Creek Marsh, Skidaway Island, Georgia - 041403US metaG (spades assembly) | ecosystem: Environmental > Aquatic > Marine > Intertidal zone...
CATATTTTCTTCTAAGTAGTATAGCTAATAAATTCATTATTATCAAAATGAGTAGCAATATCAATATGGCAGCACTGGTCAAGTACTCAAAAGATCTCTCTGGATTATTAGCCCACATATAAATTTGTGCAGGCAGTACTGTAGCTTTATCTGTAATTTTTGATGGAACATCCACAATAAATGCCATCATTCCTATCATAAGTAATGGAGCGGTTTCTCCTGCAGCCCTTGCTATTCCAATAATTGTACCCGTCAATATCCCCGGAAGAGCCAGTGGGACTACATGATGAATAATTACCTGCATTTGTGACGCACCAACACCATAGGCTGCTTCTCTAATTGACGGTGGTATGGATGCTAAAGCTGCTCTTGTGGCTATAATTATCACCGGTAAGGTCATAAGTGCTAGTACAATACCTCCAACTAAAGGTGCTGACCTAGGCATATTTAAATAATTTAAGAAAACTGCTAAACCTAGAAGCCCATATACAATTGATGGCACTGCAGCTAGGTTATTTATATTTACCTCAATGATATCTGTAATTCGATTTTTGGGTGCAATCTCTTCCAAATAAATTGCGGCTAGCACACCTATTGGAAAGCTTATTATCAGGGTCACAAACATTGTTAGTAGGGTTCCAATAATACCTCCTTTTAGACCGGCAAGTTCTGGTTCGCGGCTATCACTGTTTTGAAAGAGTTTCCATGATATTTGTTTCTTGATTCTATTATCTTCGCTTAAAAAGCTTATATATTCTAGTTGGTCGTCTGATACTGTTCTCATATTTTCCGGCAGCGTTACATCTATAATTTTTTTGAGAACTAAATCCACATCATCTGATGCAGTGACATATATTGTATTTTTTTTATCGAGTAGTTTGGGGTTTTTTAAATAAAAATCTTTTATTTTTATGTATCCAGCCGTAGATAAAATTTTATTTAATTCTTTTTTCTGAGATCTGCTCTCAACATCTGGGAAAAGTTCATATAAGGAAGATTTTTGGATGGATCTCCAGGATACTTCGTTAGGATCATCTCGGAATTGTTGTATATCATCATCATCCATTTGTACATCAAGCCCGATGCTTGTTTGAGTAAATGCAGGTATGGCACTAATTGTAATAGAAGAAAGCAGCGTTACAAGAATCATTATCCCAATAATAAGAGCAGACATGCTATAAATTTTAAATCTTTTTTCAGCTTTATATCTATTTTTAAGCCTTTTTGATGTATTAAAATCAGTCATATTGCTCTCTGTATTTTCTAACTATGTAGATTGACAAAATATTCAATAAAAGTGTGATAATGAATAGAGTAAATCCTAAAGCGAATGCGGCGAGTGTCTTTGCGCTATCAAATTCTTGGTCTCCAACTAGTAAAACAACAATTTGAACTGTTACTGCTGTAACAGACTCAAAAGGGTTAATCGTAAGATTAGCGGCGACACCAGCTGCCATAACCACAATCATAGTTTCGCCAATGGCACGCGATAATGCCAATAATATAGCGCTCACAATACCAGGCAGTGCAGCGGGAAGTATCACTTTCTTTACAGTCTCAGACTGAGTTGAGCCAAGCGCTGCTGACCCCTCACGAAGACTCTGTGGAACAGCATTTATAACATCATCAGATAGAGATGAGATTAAGGGTATGATCATAATCCCCATTACAATACCTGCTGCTAACGCTGATTCAGAAGACAAACTAAGTCCCAATGTTGCTCCATTATCCCTGAGAAATGGCGCAACAGTTAAGGCTGCAAAAAATCCATAAACAACAGTTGGAATACCTGCTAAAATTTCAAGCATAGGTTTCGCTACAGCCCTAACTCTTGGGTTTGAATATTCTGATAAATATATTGCAGATAATAACCCAATAGGAACAGCTACAAACATTGCAATTAGTGTAATTAATATAGTGCCTAAGAATAACGGAATAGCACCAAAAAGACCCTCATTGGCGACTTGATCTTCACGCAGGGCAATTTGAGGGCTCCATTGTAGTCCAAATAAGAAGTCCGATACTTTAATGATTTTGAAAAATTCGATTGTCTCAATTATTAGAGATAATACGATGCCTATTGTCGTTAGAATTGCAACTAATGAAGCTACAATCATTGTGTTCTTTATAATATTTTCAACTTTAGTTCTTGCATTAAATCTGATGTTTATTTTTCTGTAAGCATAAAAAAATAAAAACAGAGATGAAATAGAACTTACAACCAAAATCAGATTAACACTCAATTGAGATATGTCATTATAATAACCGACAAGTGATAGGATATCTTGGTTGTCAGTGTTTATGATACCTTCAGATATTGAGATCACCTGTGATCTTAATACTCCAATTTGACTATTATCTTCGAGCAGTATTGTATTTTGTATTTTTTGTTCGAGTAATGAATGGATAATATTGGGTGAAATCATAACCCAAATGAGTATTAAGATTGCGGAAGGTATAAGCAAATATAAAGCTAGGTAAAAACCGTGATAAGTATCTCGTGAATGCTGAGGAACTTGATTTAATGTTGTTTTTTTTTGTATAGTTTTTTTTCCAAAAAAATACGAAGCAAAACTTAAAAATAACAATGTTAATATATAAAAATTAAGCATTTCTCTTAATTATCCAATTCATACACAAATGAGGTCTTCGATGTACTGGGACTCGAAGACCTCAAAATAACCAAACTGATATTACTATTACATGATTAGTTTCGGCATATCAGTTGCAGCCTTACGATATGTTACTCTTTCATCTTCTGGTAGAGGGATTAGTCCTTTGTCAACAAGATAACCATCCTCACCATAGGCATCTTCAGAAGTAAATTCTTTTGTAAATTCTTTAATACCAGGAACAACGTCTATGTGAGCGTGTTTAACGTAAAAAAATAAGGATCGTGAGATACCATATGAGCCATCAGCAATATTCTCGAATGTTGGTTCAATATTGTTGACGACTGCTCCTTTTATTGCATCGGAGTTTTGATCCAAGAAACTAAAGCCAAATACGCCAATCGCATCACTGTTGGCTTCTAGTTTTGATACCATGAGGTTGTCATTTTCTCCTGCATCAATCCAATAACCATCTTCTCTTATACCATATACAATAGCTTCCCAAATATCCTTATCTTCTTTTTTAAGAGTGTTTAGGCATTCTATTGCCTTTGCTCCACCTTCCATTGCAAGTTCTGACCAGGCATCTCTTGTGCCAGATGTTGGAGGAGGTCCAAGAACTTCTATTTTTACATTTGGAAGTGAGGGATTAATTTCGCTCCATTTTTCATATGGGTTGTCAATTAGTTTGCAATCTTCATTGGTTGCGTCAGGTCCAGGAACTTTTGCAGCAATTGCCAAAAATATCTCTTCCATCGTTAAGTCAAGATCTGGTCCTTGATTTGAATTAGCGACAACAATTCCATCAAAACCTATAATAATTTCTGTCATATCAATGCCATTTGCAGTACAGTTATCATATTCACTTTTCTTAATTCTTCTTGATGCATTTGTAATGTCAGGATGTTCAAGTCCAATACCAGCGCAGAAGAGTTTCATTCCTCCACCTGATCCAGTTGACTCGATAACTGGTGTATTATTATCGGAATTTCTTCCAAATTCCTCAGCAACAACTGTTGCAAAAGGAAATACAGTAGATGATCCTACGACTTGAATTGTATCACGGGCATCTGCTTTACCAACTGGAAGCATAATTAACCCGCCAAACATAATAAATAAAAAATATTTTAAAACTTTCATTTTTAAAGGCTCCCTTAATGAAATTAACAGTTTAACTGTTCTCTTAATGGGCGTTGTATTTTAAAATATTGTTACCTAAATGTTACAAAAATATTACAAATTTATATTATCTATTTTATCCACAGTTACATAGAGTGTATTTTTGTTATCCATGAGCACCCAAAGAAAAATTTGTAATGAACTTTTTATTTCTTATAGACCAGGCTACAGATTACCAAACCAAGAATTGCACCTGAAAACTGAGCAAGTATAAAATATATTGTTCCGGAATAGTGTATTCCAGAGAAGGTGTCTGTGAAGGTTCGTGCAACTGTAACAGCTGGATTTGCAAATGATGTTGAGGCGGTGAACCAATAAGCTGCAGTGATATATAGCCCGACAGACATTGCCACAGATGAAGGTCTTTCCTTAATTGTAAATAAAATAGTTGCGATTAATCCAAATGATGCAATAAATTCAGAAAACCACTGGTTAGGCCCAGTTCTGATCTTTGACGAATATTGAAGTAATTCATAATCAAACATAAAATGTGCAATCATCATCCCCAATAGACCACCCAAGACTTGCGCAATAATATAAAAAACAAGGACACTAAAAGTAATTTCTTTTTTGATAAAAAATACAACTGATACGGCCGGATTAAAGTGAGCGCCGGAAATGGATCCAAACATTGAAATCAAGACATAAAGTATAGCGCCAGTTGCAATCGTGTTTGCTAGTAATGCAATCGCATCATTACCCTCTGAGAGTGTTTCACCCATAATACCTGACCCGATCACTGTAGCTAACAGAAGCATAGTTCCTAAAAACTCAATAAAATATTTTTTGATAATTTTTTTTCTCCATTTTTATTCAACACACAGAAGATAAAGCATTTTGCAAATTTTCTCTGGTGACTTTACCATTGACATTAACACTAAGAGCATTAATCAGTTTGTTTATTCGCTTTTCAAGAGTTGTGTAGGTATCCAAAAATGCCTGATATTGGATATCTTCATCTCCATCAACATATGCTGGATCAGTTAAACCCCAGTGAGCATTGATTGGTCTGCCGGGCCAAATAGGGCAAACTTCTCCTGCGGCATTATCACATACTGTAATTATAAAATCCATACTGGGCATTGAACAAAATTGATCCCAGTTCTTGGAGCTTAGTTTGCTTATATTATGCCCTTTACTCTCAAGTAATTTAATAGTCATAGGATTTATATATCCAAGAGGTTTAGAGCCGGCTGAAAATGCACGAAATTTCCCTTTTCCATTTTTATTCAAAATGGATTCCGCAATAATGGATCTGCATGAGTTTCCAGTACACAAGAATAAGAATGTATAATTTTCATCCATAAAAAAAGCCTAAAAAAATTCAAAGCATAATTTAATTAAAGTTGATGCCTTATAAATATATGCCAATTAAATATATATTGAGCTACTTTTATGTTGCAAAAATATGACAGATTTCATTTTTTGGTATTGTCAGCAGGAAATAAAATAGAAAATGTTGTTTTGCCATCGATTTCGCTTGTGATTTCAAGCTCAGCATTATGTCTGAGTAAAATGTGTTTAACTATAGCTAAACCAAGCCCAGTCCCACCGACATTTCTAGATCTTGCTTTATCAACGCGGTAAAACCTCTCTGTAAGTCTTGGTAGATGTTCTTCACTTATTGGGTTGCCAACATTAATTACGGACGATTTAAGATAGTCTCTATCCTGCCTTTTTATGAGTTCTACCACGATATCTATTGCGCTATTTTCGTGTGAGTATTTTATTGCGTTATCAATTAAATTATGAAAAACCTCTATTATTTGATCTGAGTCAGCTGAAATATTCGGAGTGTCATAGTCAGGGTATCGGATGTTTATATTCTTTCCTAGTTCTTCAGCTCTGAGATCAAGCGCATCTTTCGCTGTTTTTATCTGCTCTATAAGATTAATCTTCTCATCTAATTCTGCGTACATATTAATTTCTATTTTTGAGAGTGAGAGTAAATCTGAAATAATTCTATCCATTCTATTTGACTCTTCTTTCATAATGCCCAAAAATTTGGCACGATGATCTTGATCTATTTCTTCGTTTTGAAGTGTTTCAATGAAGCCACTGATGGTTGTTAATGGAGATCTTAATTCGTGACTTACATTTGCAATGAGATCTTTTCGAACACTTTGAAATTTTTCTTCAATGGTTTTGTCTCTGATTATCATAATTCCTAACGTATTTTTCTTATGATGATAAGATAGTTCAAGGGTATGTTTGCCAATGCTTGAATTGTATGAAAACATCGTATCAATTGATTGATTTTCATTAATAGCATCAATCAGTTCGCTATTTCTAATGACATTGTATATCGGGATATCTATAATTTTATTCCCAAAATATTTTATTGCAATTTCATTAGCAAATACTATTTCGTAGTTTTCTGACACAATAATAACTCCCTCATTCAAGTAATTCAGTAAGTTGTTAAATTGCTTTCCGTATGACATATATCTTTCACCAACGTTGTTTATGTATTTGCATAAAAGTTAGCATTTTCTTGTATAAACTTAAATCTCGCGTCTGCTTTTGATCCCATCAATTGATCAATAATTAATTCATAATACTCCATTGGTGAGTTGTTGATTGAGACCTGTACTAATTTTCTTGTTTCTTTGTTCATGGTGGTGTCTCTTAGCTGATTAGGAAGCATTTCTCCTAACCCCTTAAATCTGGAGATTTCAAATTTTGTTTTTTTAAATTGCTTGTCGATAATAGTTTCACGATCTTTATCATCTATGGCATAAAATATATTATTTCCACCTGAAATTTTATACAGAGGAGGGACAGCTAGGAAAAGATGATTGTTAACAATAAGCTGCGGCATTTCTTTAAAGAAGAAAGTAATAAGTAGAGCTGCTATATGTGCTCCATCAACATCCGCATCTGTCATAATGATTATTTTTTCATAACGAAGGTTTTCGTCGGAATAGTTATCAGATGTACCACATCCGAGTGCTTGCACTAAATCTTTTAATTGTTGGTTTTGATAATATTTTTGTGAGCTACTATTTGCAACATTGAGAATCTTACCTCTTAAAGGAAGAACTGCTTGATATTTTTTATCTCTCGCTTGTTTTGCAGACCCACCTGCTGAGTCTCCTTCTACTATAAATAATTCTGTTCCTACAGATTTTTCTTCCAAACAATCAGCTAATTTACCAGGAAGTCTTAGTTTTCTTAAGGCGGATTTTCTGTTTAGGTCTTTTTCATGTTTCTTACTTATTCTGGAATTAGCTGTGCTAATAAAAAAGTTTATTAATTTTTCCGCATCAGACGAATTCTCTGATAGCCAATGATCAAAATTATCTGAAATTATTGAGCTTGTAATTGTTGTGGCAATTTTTGAACTTAGTTTTTCTTTTGTTTGTCCTTGAAATTCCGGTTCGTTAATGAAAATTGATAGAACGCCATCCATACAACTCACAATATCATCTAATGTGATGATTTTTGAATTTTTAATCCCAATCATTTCTGAATAGTTTTTTATTGATTTTAGTATTGCATTTTTAAATGCATTCTCATGAGTTCCACCATTAATTGTGGGGATTGTATTACAAAAAGACCTTAATTTGTTTTTATCTCCTGCCGACCAGAGCAAAGACCATTCAACCTTACCATCATTAGATTTTGTGTGCGAAGAGCCATTGAAAGACTTCGGTATTAGAAGGCTGCTGTGATCTAAGCTTTCATTGACGAAGTCATTTATTCCATTAGGGTAGTAAAAGCATTGTGATTGGATCTCAGGATTGATTTCTGTGTTGTCCTGCCAATTAATTTTCAATCCACCAACAAGATATGCTTTTGTTTTAATAATTTCTATTATTTCATTGGCTTCAAAGTTTATTGTCTGATCAAAAATTGAATAATCTGGTTTGAAGGTGATCGAAGTTCCATTTTGAGAATTAATTGAACCATTTTTTTCCAACTTTGTGATAGGTTTGCCAAATTGATATTCTTGTTTGTATAACTTTTTATCTCTAATAACCTCAACCTTTAAATGTTCAGATAGAGCATTAACGACCGATATACCAACACCATGTAGTCCACCTGAAGTTTTGTATGAGTCATTATCAAATTTTCCTCCTGCATGTAGCGTAGTCATTATTATTTCTAATGCGGATTTACTTGGTTGCTTGGGGTGCGGGTCTATTGGAATCCCCCTGCCATTATCGCTGATAGTTATAATATTACCATGGTCTAAAACGACATCAATTGTATTAGCGTACCCGGCTACAACCTCATCGACAGAGTTATCGATAACTTCATTAAATAGATGGTGTAATGCTTTTGAGTCTACTCCCCCAATATACATACCGGGTCTTTTACGTACAGGTTCTAACCCCTCAAGAATAATGATATTTTCTGCAGTATAAGAATTGACTTTTTTTAATGGTTTTTTGATGTTCTTGCTTTTTGGGGTTTTTTTTGATGGTTGAGAGTTTTGCTTCTCATCATCAATAATGTCAAATAAATCATTCATTTTGTAACTTTATATAGAATCAAAAATTTAGAATGATTATACACAAACTCTCAAGGTAAAAAAAAACTAAAAGCAACAATTAAGTTACTTTTAGTTTTTTAAATGAGGTTACAGAAAAATATAAAGTTTATACACTGTAGTACATATCAAACTCTACAGGATGAGGTGTGTGTTCAAACCTAATCACTTCTTCCATCTTGAGGTCAATGTATGCGCCTATTTGATCTTTAGTAAATACATCTCCAGCTGTTAAGAAGTCATTGTCTTTTTCTAAGCTGGCTAGAGCTTCTCTCAAGCTTCCTGCAACTGTAGGTATCTTCTTAAGTTCTTTAAGTGGAAGATCATATAAATCTTGATCTGATGGTTTTCCTGGATGGATTTTGTTTTTGATACCATCAATACCAGCCATTAACATAGCGGAAAATGCTAGATAAGGATTTGCAGATGGATCTGGGAATCTAATCTCAATCCTTTTAGCTTTTGGTGATTTACCAAAAGGTATACGGCATGATGCAGACCTGTTTCTTGCTGAGTAAGCTAGAAGAACAGGGGCCTCAAAACCTGGTACTAATCTTTTATATGAATTTGTTGATGCGTTAGCGAAAGCATTAATTGCTTTTGCGTGTTTAAGAATTCCGCCGATGTAGAATAATGCAGTTTCAGATAGTCCTGCATATTCGTCTCCAGCGAAGACAGGTTTACCATCTTTCCAGATAGATTGATGGCAATGCATTCCTGAGCCATTATCTCCATAAATTGGTTTTGGCATAAAAGTAGCTGTTTTCCCATAGGCGTTTGCCACTTGATGGATGACATATTTATAGATTTGTTGATGATCTGCAATTTTTGTTAGTTTATCAAATTGAATTCCAAGTTCATGTTGTGCCGCTCCAACTTCATGGTGATGTTTTTCAGTGATTACACCCATATCTTTCATAACACTGACCATTTCTGAACGAATGTCTTGTGCAGAGTCAACAGGGGGTACTGGGAAATAACCTCCTTTGGTACGTGGTCTATGACCTAGGTTTCCTGACTCATATTCTGTTGCAGTGTTAGATGGTAACTCAGTGCAGTCTAATTCAAACCCTGTTTGAAAAGGATCTGCAGCAAATCTTACATCGTCAAACATAAAGAATTCTGCCTCAGGACCAAATGTTGCCGTATCACCAATACCGGTTGATATTAAATATGCCTCAGCTTTCTTTGCGATTCCCCTAGGATCTCTCTCATAACTTTCTCCTGAAATAGGGTCTAAAACATCACAGAAAATGGCCATTGTTGATTGTGCAAAAAATGGATCAGCGTGAGCAGTATCAGGATCTGGCATTAGAACCATGTCAGATTCATTGATAGCTTTCCATCCTGCTATTGATGATCCGTCAAACATTACACCATCAGCAAATGCATCATCATCCATTTTCTCGGAATCCATGGTTACATGCTGAAGTTTACCTTTTGGATCAGTAAATCTTAAATCAACAAACTTAATATCATTATCTTTTATATCTTTTAATATATCGCTTACTTTTGGCATATTATTCTCCTTTATTAAATAGCCTCTTCACCAGTTTCACCAGTTCTGATTCTTACAACATCATCAATGTTTGTGATAAATATCTTTCCATCACCAATCTTACCTGTGTGAGCTGTTTCTTTTATTAGATTAATAACTTCTGTTGCAATTTTGTCAGAAACAACAACTTCAATTTTAATCTTTGGTAAAAAATCAATGACATATTCTGCACCTCGGTAAAGTTCAGTATGCCCTTTTTGTCTGCCAACGCCTTTAGCTTCCAAAACAGTAATCCCAGATACACCAATGTCTTGAAGTTTCTCCTTAACTTCATCTAATTTGAATGGTTTTATTATTGCTTCTATTTTTTTCATGAGTACCTCTCCAGTCTACACACTTTTAGTATGCAAAAAGTATGCCAAAACAAATAAAGATGATTAATTAGCTAAGTTTCAGGTCAAAATGAAATTAAAAAAGAAAAAAATCTGATCACTAAATATAATATTGATTAAAAAATAGGCAAAATGCCTAAATATTAGTCATAAATATATTTTTTACTAAGCGTTTCTTGCAAAAAATGATAATTAAATTATTTTTAATAAATATGTTTCAAATTATAATTGATTATTATATATATTACTAATCCTGCGGGCGTGGCGGAACTGGTAGACGCGCCAGATTTAGGTTCTGGTTCCTTATAGGAGTGGGGGTTCGATTCCCTTCGCCCGCACCACTTTTAATCCGAGATGTGAGTGTAGTATGAATGTATCTGAAATTTCAGCAAAAAATTTAACTAGAGAAGTAAAAGTTGAAGTCCCCAAAGGGGAAATAGAAAATAAGCTAGTAAGTAAGCTAGAGGAACTAAAAAATACTGTTCAACTAAAAGGTTTTAGACCTGGTAAAGTTCCTTTAAATCATTTACGTCGTGTTTTTGGGCAAAGGCTAATGCCTGAGATTATTGAAGAAACAATTAAAGAGACCTCAGCGAAAGTACTATCTGACCGAAACGAAAAACCTGCTATTCAACCAAAAATTAATTTCTACGATGGAAAACCATCAGAAGAAAAAGAAAAAGAGGCTATTGATAAGGTGATTAATGCAGAAAAAGAACTCTCATACACAATGATATATGAAATCATTCCTGAAATCATCTCACCTAAATATGAAACTATATCTATTACGAAAAGAGTTGCAAAAGTTACTGCTGAAGATATTAAAGAAGCATTGGATAGAATTGCAGCGGAAAATAAAAGTTATGAAGAGAGGAAGTCTGCAGAGAAATCCAAAGATGGGGATCAATTGACCATTGATTTTATTGGAAAAATTGATGGCGAAGTTTTTGATGGTGGTTCAGCAAATGATGCTCCTCTGGTTATAGGATCTGGGGCATTTATTCCTGGTTTTGAAGAACAGTTAAAAGATGTAAAAAATGGAGATGAGATTAATGTAAAAGTTAAGTTTCCTGATGATTATCAGGTTGAACATCTCGCTGGCAAAGATGCAGTTTTTGAAACAAAGATAAAGAAAATAGAAAAGCCTGTTGCGACAAAAGTTGATGAAGATTTTGCTAAAAAGCTTGGGTTTGAAAATTTGCAAAAATTAAAAGATCAGATTTCTGAACAGCTTGAAAAAGATTATGAGTCAATATCAAAGTCAGATTTAAAGCGTAAATTAATGGATGGTTTGGATGAAAAATTAAAGTTTGATTTACCTCCAACCCTTGTTAGTGATGAGGCTGATATAATCTGGAACAATTATAAAAGAGATATAGAAAGTTCTGGTAAGAAAATAGAAGATGTTGTCAAAGATGAAAAGAAGACAAAAAAAGAGTACGATGAAATTGCAAAAAGACGAGTAAAGCTAGGATTGTTCTTCAACAAAATTGCAGAAGATGAAACAATTACTGTTTCTGATGATGAGGTGAACAGGGCGTTGTTTGAACAAGCCAGAAATTATCCCGGGCAAGAAAGTGAAATTATAAAATTTTACCAAGAAAACCCAAATGCAATGGTCCAAATAAAATCTCCTTTAATAGAAGACAAAGTTGTTGATTTCATTTTAACAAAAGTCAAAGTTAAAAATGAAAATGTTACAAGAAGTGAATTGCTTGGACACGATCACGATCACGATCACGATCACGATCACGATCACGATCACGACCATGACACCAAACCAAAGAAAAAGTCTTCAACTAAGGCGAAAGTTGCAAAAAACAAAGATGGATCAACAAATGCAAAACCAAAAACCACAAAGAACAAGAAATAAGGTGTGATAATGATTGATAAAAAAGAAACACTTATGAATCTCATTCCAATGGTTGTTGAACAATCAAATAGAGGAGAAAGGGCCTATGATATCTTTTCAAGGCTTCTAAAAGAGCGAATAATTTTTATTACAGGTCCAATAGATGATAGTGTGGCAACAGTTGTTACAGCACAATTATTATTCCTTGAAGCAGAAAATCCAAAAAAAGAAATTTCATTATATATCAACTCACCTGGTGGAATTGTCACATCTGGAATGGCAATATATGACACCATGCAATTTATCAGGCCACCAGTGTCAACATTATGTATTGGACAGGCTGCATCGATGGGTTCTTTGCTGTTAACAGCTGGTGAAAAAGGTATGAGGTATTGTCTTCCTCATTCTAGAGTTATGGTCCATCAACCATCTGGAGGATTCTCTGGGCAGGCTAGTGATATCGAACGCCACGCTCAGGATATTGTAAAAATTAAAAGAAGACTGAATGAGTTGTACGTAAAACATACTGGACAAGAATACGATACAATAGAAAAAACTCTAGATAGAGATCATTTTATGAATGCAGATGAAGCTATGGAATTTGGTATTGTCGACGAAGTTATAGCTTCAAGGGGAGACCCAGACAGTAAATAATTAGGAAGCAATTTATATCTTATTAAGAATTGTGATATAATTTAAATAAAAATTAAAAATGAGATTATAATATGAGTAAAGTTGGCAATAGTGATACAAAATCAACCCTATACTGCTCATTTTGCGGCAAAAGCCAACATGAGGTTAGGAAACTTATAGCTGGACCAACAGTTTTTATCTGTGATGAATGCGTGGACCTCTGTACTGATATTATCAGAGAAGAAACGAAATCATCAGTAATAAAATCTGATAAGGAACTTCCAACACCTTCTGAGATATTTAAAATTCTTAATGAATATGTCATTGGTCAAGAACACGCTAAGAAGGTGCTATCGGTAGCCGTACACAATCACTATAAAAGATTGTCAAATGAAGTTAAAACATCAAATGATGTTGAATTATCTAAATCCAATATACTTATCGTTGGACCAACAGGAAGTGGTAAAACGCTACTTGCACAAACAATGGCAAGAATACTAGATGTTCCCTTTACTATGGCAGATGCCACTAGCCTAACAGAGGCAGGCTATGTTGGTGAAGATGTTGAAAATATAATTTTAAAACTACTACAGTCTGCAGATTACAATGTCGAAAAAGCTCAAAGAGGTATTGTTTATATTGATGAAGTTGACAAAATTAGCCGTAAATCTGATAATCCCTCTATTACCAGAGATGTTTCGGGTGAAGGTGTTCAACAAGCTCTCCTTAAAATCATGGAAGGAACTGTTGCAAGTGTTCCTCCGCAAGGTGGAAGAAAACATCCACAACAAGAATTCCTTCAAGTTGACACTACAAATATACTATTTATTTGCGGTGGAGCCTTTGCAGGTCTAGAAAAAATAATTGCAAAAAGAACAAATGACTCATCAATAGGTTTTGGTGCATCAGTCGAAGAAATTGAAGAAAAAAATATTGATGAACTTTTTACAATGCTTGAACCGGAAGACCTTCTCAAATTTGGTCTTATTCCTGAATTTGTTGGACGTGTTCCAATCATAGCAACTCTTGAAGATTTAAATGAAGACACACTTGTAAATATACTAACTCAACCCAAAAATTCATTAGTTAGACAATACCAACGAATGTTTGAGATAGAAAATGTAAAACTCACATTTTCTGAAGAGTCACTAAGATCTATTGCAAAGAAAGCGATAGAAAGAAAGACTGGAGCACGTGGTTTACGTTCTATACTTGAATCAATTCTTCTTGAAACAATGTTTGAATTGCCAGAACTCGATTCAATTGAAGAAGTTGTTATATCAAATGAAGTTGTTGAAGGTAAATCTCGTCCCCTATACATATATTCTGAACAAAAAGAAGATATAGGCAATTCTGCTTAATTTTCTCAAATGTAGTTTATTTCTTCTAAAATAACTTGAAACTATTCGTTTTAAGTAACAAATTAATTAAAGATAAATAATTTGTGAGTTTTAGACATGGAAGATGATATAAAAATAAGTAGTGATTTGTATCCAATATTACCCCTTAGGGATATTGTTGTATATCCTAACATGATAGTTCCTCTGTTTGTGGGAAGAGATAAATCCATTCAAGCTCTCGAAGAGGTCATGAATAATGATCGTGAGCTCTTCTTGGTTTCACAAATTGACTCTACAACCGAAGATCCAAATGAAGACAGCTTATATAAGGTTGGAACTATTGCATCTGTTATCCAATTATTAAAATTACCAGATAACACAGTTAAGGTTCTTGTTGAAGGAACAAGCCGTGCAAAAATAAGAAACTTCATAAAAGGAGAAAAATTTCATCAAGTTGAAGTCGATTTTATAAAAGAGATTATTCCTGATGATCCAGAAATTGAGGCTATATCTCGTTCATGCCTCATGGAGTTTGAAAACTATACAAAAATTAATAGAAAAATTCCGACTGATACTTTTGGCTCAGTCTCAGAGATTGATGATTATTCAAAAATAGCAGACACCATTGCTTCAAACTTACAAATCAAGTTGTCTCAAAAGCAAAAGATACTTGAAACAAATAATCTAAAAGAAAGATTCGAGCTCATATTAAGTTTTCTCGAAGGTGAGATTGATGTCCTACAAACTGAAAAAAGGATCAGGGGACGCGTTAAAAGACAAATGGAAAAAACGCAAAGAGAGTACTATTTGAATGAACAGATGAAAGCAATCCAAAAAGAACTCGGAAAAGAGGGTGAAGATGGTGGTGATGATACTGCTGAATTGGAAAAGAAGCTTGAAACTCTTAAATTACCGAAAGATGTGAGGGAAAAGGCTAAATCTGAATTTAAAAAATTAAAGCAGATGAGCCCTATGTCTGCAGAAGCCACGGTTGTAAGAAATTATCTAGATTGGATAGTGTCCATCCCATGGAGTAAGAAATCAAGACTAAATAAACCAATCAAGTATTCAGAAGACATTCTTGATAATGATCATTATGGGTTAGAAAAAGTAAAAGAGAGAATTATAGAATATATAGCTGTTCAAAAGCGAACTAAGAAATTAAAAGGACCTATACTTTGTCTAGTTGGTCCACCAGGCGTTGGTAAAACATCACTCGGCAAATCAATTGCTCAATCGACTGGGAGAGAATTTGTAAGAGTAAGTCTTGGAGGTGTGAGAGATGAAGCAGAAATACGCGGTCATAGGAGAACATATATTGGATCACTCCCTGGCAGAATAATACAATCAATGAAAAAAGTAACCACAAAGAATCCATTATTTCTTCTAGATGAAATAGATAAATTAGGTTCTGATTATCGTGGAGATCCATCTGCAGCTCTACTAGAAGTTCTTGATCCCGAGCAGAACGATAAGTTTAATGATCATTATCTAGAAGTTGATTATGATTTGTCTGATGTAATGTTTATTACAACTGCAAATACTTTGAATATACCTCCTGCGTTAATGGATAGAATGGAAATAATAAGGATTGCTGGTTATACAGAAAATGAAAAGCTGGAAATATCTAAAAAACATCTCTTACCAAAAGTTTACAAGCAGCACGGGCTATCAGTAAATGAAATTTCTATAGACGATAGCGCTCTCTTGGAAACTATCCGTAGGTATACAAAAGAATCTGGTGTTAGAAGTTTAGAAAGAGAATTATCCAAGGTTGCAAGAAAAGCCACTAAAAAAATTGTATCTAATGAGGTCAAAGATCTAAAGATAAATAAAGATAATATCTCTGATTATCTTGGTGTTTACAAATATAGATATGGAGAGGCTGAACGGGATGATCAAATAGGTATAGTTACAGGTTTAGCTTGGACTGAATATGGTGGAGAACTTCTCACTATTGAAGGAGCAATGATGCCAGGAAAAGGTAGGATGACAGTAACTGGTAATTTAAAAGATGTTATGAAAGAGTCAATTTCTGCAGCAGCATCATATGTCAGATCAAATGCCACAAAATATGGAATTAAACCTCCATTATTTGATAAAAGGGACATACATGTTCATGTTCCTGAGGGCGCTACACCTAAAGATGGTCCTTCAGCAGGTGTTGCAATGGCCACCGCAATAATTTCCCTTATGACTCAAGTTCCTGTTAGAAAAGATATTGCGATGACTGGTGAGATTACGTTGCGAGGTAGAGTTCTTCCAATAGGTGGGCTAAAAGAAAAACTGTTAGCAGCTGCTAGGGGTGGAATTACAACAGTATTTATTCCTGAAGAAAATAAAAAAGACTTATCAGAGATTTCAGAAGAAATTACAAAAAATCTTAAAATTATACCAGTTGCAAAGGTTGATGAAATTATTGAAGCAGCGCTAGTTTCTAAACTTGATCCAATAGAATGGAGTAAAGAAGATATTGAGGCTCATGATCAGTCTATAGCTGGTGGTACTGAAAAAGAGCGACCATCTGTATCTCATTAACTGATTCTGTTTTTTTTATAATCTGATTAGATTTTTTTTAATTTATAAAATATTTAACATATATTTTGTTCAAAATAGTGCATAAGTGGCTGTTTTCTGCAGTTTATAGATTATTTCTCAGTTTTTTTTTGATTAACTTTGGATCAATTGTTAGGATTAACCATTAATTAACTTTTCTTGTTAAAAGTTAAAAAGATTAATATCTGAAAGGGATAATACTATGAATAAGAACGATCTAATCAATAATGTAGCCGATGCAGCTGGTATTTCAAAAACTGCTGCTTCAAGTGCGGTAGATGCAGTATTTGACTCTATCTCATCAGCTCTAAGTAGTGGCGGAGATGTAAGACTTGTTGGTTTTGGAACATTTTCTGTTGCAAATAGAAAAGCAACAACAGGACGTAATCCACGTACAGGAGAAGTTATAAATATAGCTGCTTCAAAGAGCCCAAAATTCAAAGCTGGTAAAGCTCTAAAAGACGCAGTAAATTAAAATAAAATTTACTATTATTTAAAATACGTGCGGTAGTTTTCCGCACGTTTTTTTTTGTACATATCATTTTATTTAGTTATAGATTTTTTATTTGTTTTACTGTATTTATTGTTTATTGTAGTGGGCGGTTAGCTCAGTTGGGAGAGCATCTCGTTTACACCGAGAGGGTCGGCAGTTCGAGCCTGTCACCGCCTACCATTACGCGGGTGTAGCTCAGTTTGGTTAGAGCGCCGGCCTGTCACGCCGGAGGTCGCGAGTTCAAGTCTCGTCACTCGCGCCACTCAAATCAAGAGTGGTATTTATTATTCCAAACAATATTGGAATAATTAGGGCCATTATCGAGATATGTATCAGCTTATCCTCAAATTCATATTTTTAATCACATTTTTTGTTTTTGGTTCCACACAGGTATATGCTGAATATACTCATATTGCTGCATCTACACCTATGATAGACAGTGATACATTAGACGTAGGTTCAGCAGTTGAGATTGATGATAAAATAGATGCTAACAGCAGGATCGTTATTTCAGCTGACTGGGTTAACACTTATGTGTGGCCGGCTCTTGCAAATCAGGATAGTTCCTTAGCTCAAATCTTAGTTGGTCTTCAAACTGCAAGTCCTAACTGGACTAACATACAAGCACCAATTCTCGCTGCAGGTTTTGCTTTTAGTATGGGTAATAATGGTACTGATAAGTGGGTATCCTACGCAGTTAATGGTATTAGACAAAACATCAACTTTGGTAATAATTATTACGGAGACCTAGTAATCTTCCTTGACCAATCAGGATTAGGGAAAATATTTCCTTGGTGGGATAACCTCGCTAACGGTGCCACAATGGATATTCCACAATATCCTACTTACTATATATTTAATTCTTCAGCATCAGCTGAAACATTAGTAATTGCTACAACCACTTTTGGTAGTATAAACATGGATCTTAGCATGACAGGGATTAGTGAAGTAGCTAGTGATACTACTGCTCCCACTATGACAATCACTGCATCTGAAGTCAGTGATGGTGATACATCTAATGATAGTACACTCTCTCTTACCTTCACATCGAGTGAAGCGACAAGCAACTTTGCAGAAGCTGACATAACAGTTTCTGGGGGTTCATTAAGTAGTTTCGCGGCTACTTCCTCTACTGTTTATACAGCCACCTTCACGCCAAGTGAAGCTGGAGCTACGACGATAGACGTGGCTTCAAGTACATTTACAGATGCTGCAGGTAACAATAACACAGCAGCTACACAGTTTAATTGGACATATAATACAGCACCCACGCTCTCTTCTTCTTCGCCTAGTGATGGCTCAACAGGGTTTGGTGGCAGCGATAATATTGTCTTAACTTTCTCGGAGGCAGTAGATGCAGAAACAGGCAATATTGTTATTAAAAAATCATCAGATGATTCAACAATAGAGACTATTGATGTTACAGGTGCTTTAGTATCGGGCTCAGGGACAACGACGATTACAATTAATCCTTCAACAACGTTAAGCGGTAATGTCGGATACTATATTACAATTGATACCACAGCCTTTGACGATGCAAACGGTGCCTCTTATGCAGGTATCAGTGACTCAACAACACTAAATTTTACAACTGGTAGAACGGATCCTTTAACAGATACAGATGTTGTAGGCATAATTGAAGCTCAGAAAGAAATTTCTATGAGAACTTTACAAGAGACGACTACTCCTGTGCTTAATCGAATAAGTTTCTTAAGACGGCACCGAACAGAGAGTGATTTTACTAGTCAAAATATAACTATCCAAACTTCAAATGAAATTCTGGATACATTATCTAAGGTTGTCGAGAAAGACGCTAAAGAAACAGTCAATGATTTATTGGACATACCGGATACATGGTCTGTATGGAATGAAGGATCAATCAGAGTTGGCGAAATTGGAGAAACAAATTCTTCTTCTGCAAAAGATATTTTTACTACTGGATTAACTATAGGGTGGGATAAGAAAGTAGATAACCAATATTTATATGGGTATGCTGTTCAAATTGCTAGAAATGAAGTTGATGTTGGGAACTCAGAGTCTTCATTAGATACCAATACATTTAGTGTATCACGGTATCACACCTATGTAATTAATGATTCTAAATTTATCGACAGCGTTATAGGAATAAGCTCACTTAAAAGAGATCATGTTCGAAAAAGTGGAAGTAATAATACGCTTACAGGTGAAAGGTACGGCACGCAAGTGTTTGGATCTCTTAATTTAAGCACCTTATATAAAAAAAATTATTTTAATATTCGTCCCACCGGACGCCTCGATATGGGGTTCACTGAATTATCAGAGTTTAGTGAGAATGGCACCGATGCTCTTACTTATTATAGGCAAAAGATTATCTCACGCATGATATCCGTTGGAGTGAAATTTGATAATACAATTGAACTTAATAAAATGAAGTTAAAACCAAGAAGTTTTGTTGAGTATGGCGCAGATCTTAGTCAGGCTTCAACTGCAACCGTGTCTTATGTATCTGATCCAAATGTAGATTATAATCTTGATTTAGATGATGATGAAACTCACAATGCAAAAATCGGCTTTGGATTTGATTTGTATGTGACTAATAGATGGTCAGTTAAAACAGATTATGAGAGAGATCAAAATAAAAATTCTTACGCGGATGCGTTATATTTTGGTGCAAGTTATTTTTCTAAAAGAGAAGCGGAATATTCTTTATCTCTTGAAAATAATATGAGCTCTCTTAATTATCGAAAAGAAAATTTAAATGGATTTGATTTATTAATTAATTCAAACTACTCTTTAGCGAGTGCAAAAACTGATTATAGTATAGGTTTTACTGTAATAAAAGTTTATTAATAGATGTTATCACCTATTGCTGTTGAGGAATTCACAAAGATAATTTTAAAAGTTGAAAATATCTTTAATCATGCCAAACTTTTTTAAGTGAAGTGGTACTGAGAAGGAGTAAGATAATTATTTTTACGACGACATAATGAATATTTCTACTACCCAGTACCACAAAAAATTATTACTGATGAAATTAGGCAAGTTCGTGATTAAAATAAGGTAATATTATGTGTATTCTTTAAACACAGAGATGGCTAATTACATACCTAGAGCTTCTTTAGCTTCACTTTCACTATAATTAGTTCCATATGTAGCATTGTAAGCTGATACTGCGTCAGCAAAACTTGAATACCCCAAACCTTGAGAGACTGCTTCCAGATCTACAGCAACGTCAGCAGCAACAGCATTAGCTACCGTAGTTGCGACTTCAGCCAGTTCCATTCCTATTGACGATGCCAAAGAACCTGCATCAAAACCTAAACCATCCGAATTAACCGCATCAATAGCAAAAGATAATTCTGCATTTTGTGGTTCATTAATTAAATTCACTAATTCATCACGTGAATAATCTTCATCCCAGCTGGCATTCCATGCAGTTACATACTCATTAAAATCAGTGTAT
>Ga0181597_10002358_pt1 | contig 20479 bp, 16 predicted proteins | sample 041ome_5_FD_148647 | JGI IMG/M metagenome (GOLD analysis project Ga0181597, IMG submission 148647) | Coastal salt marsh microbial communities from the Groves Creek Marsh, Skidaway Island, Georgia - 041403US metaG (spades assembly) | ecosystem: Environmental > Aquatic > Marine > Intertidal zone...
TTTATGCTTTTCGCGCCGACGGCTTTTCCCAACTTTTCGTCGACATCGGACGCGATTTAAGCGCCCGAATGATGGATTTTGCATCATTTGAGATGGTGTGTGATGGTTTGCTCGCGATGGTTCGGCGCGACTTCGCACCGCTCGACGGCGCGAACGGCGCCGAAACTTTTGTGACGACACGAGAGTTACACGTTCTAGCTTGCCCTAACTTTTCGTCGACATCGGACGCGATTTAAGCGCCCGAACGGTGGACTTTGCACATTTGACGCGCTTCGCGTCGACGGCGCTCGACGGTTCGCGAACGATTTCAAGCGTCAACCTTCGATGCGTGCCGCGGCATACATTTACATACATTTACATAACATTACACGTTTTCACGCGATCGGCGACGCGAGCGACGCCGTCGCGGCGGCGAGGTCGCGAAGATCGACGACGCGAGCGCGCTCGAGGACGTCGACGCGTTCGGCGAGCGCGGCGGCGAGCGCTTCCGCCTCGGCGCGGTGAGCCCTCGCGCGCGCGAGCGCCGTGTGGGTGTTCTCTGCTTCGCCCCGACCGACGTCGCACGACGACAAATCTAAAATCTCGCGCGCCATCTCGCGTCTACCGCGACATAAATCCAAAATCTTGGCGTGCGTCGCGACTCGGCTCTCCTGTTCCTCACTCAGTCGCTCTCGAAGTTCACCCACGTCGACGCTTTGCGGCGACGCCATCTTCGACGGCGGCGATTTCATCGTCGGCGACGGCGTCGAGTGCCGTCTCGCCGACGCGCGTTCGAGCGCGCGCTCGACGTCGTCGCTCGTCGCCGCCAGTCGCGCGTTCAAGCTCGACACCCGACGCTCTAAATCGCGCACCGTCGCCTCGTACTCCATCTCCCGCGTCCTCCACTCCTTCGCGAACTCGCGACGCGCGCGCTCTAAGTCCGCCACCGCCACGCTCGCCACCGCTCGCGCCTCGGCGACGTCGTACGCGCGCGCGTCCGCCTCGGCGCGATTCGTCCCCGCCGTCCTCGCCTCCCTGAGCTCCCTTCGCAGCGACTCCACGTCTCCCGCCCCACGCGTCCTCGTCTCATCCAACGCTCGCTCGGCGTCCCTCGCGCGCCGCTCCGCGTCGAGCCGCGCCTCGCGCTCGCGCTCGAGCGCGTCCGACGCGTCGCGCGTCGCTCGCCTCGCCGCCGCCGCGTCCTCTTCCCCTCGCGTCCGTCGACGCTCGCTCTCGCGCAGCGCGTCGCACGTCTGCCGCAGTTTTTCAGTCAGCGACCGCGTCGTCGACGCCAGCAGCGCGCCGACGTCGTCGTCGTCGTCCTCGTCGTCCTCGTCGTCGTCGTCGCCGAAATCATCGCCCTCGCGTCCCGACGCGCGCGCGCCGTCGACGCGCCGTCGCGCGCCGTCGACGCGCGCGCGATCGTCGTCGCCGTCGCCGTCGTCCTCCAGCTCGCCGCGCGCGGACGCGAACGAGTCGTCCATCGCGTCGCGCGATGGCGACGCGAACCGCGCCGCTCGGCACACGCGCGCGCGCGACGCGCCGGCGATGGCGAGCGGATTCGGCGCGCGCGGGAGCGAGGGGCGATGCGCGCCGGTCTGGCGCGAGTTCACCAAGGTGCGCGCGCGCGCGAGGCGCGCGCGAGGGCGCGCGGACGCGCGACGAGCCCTAAACGATCGACGCGAACGAACGACGACGACGACGACGACGACGACGACGACGCGCGCGAACGCGCGAGCGCGAATCGAACGACGAGAGACTGACGAACGACGACGACGCGCAGTGCGTGAACGAGGCGGACGATCGAAGCGCGTGCTTTAAGTTTCGCGAGGATTACGTGGAGTGCTTGCACCACAAGAAGGAGTATCGACGCGAGAACGAGATCGAGAACGAACGGCAGAGAAGGAACGAGGAGCACGCGAACGCGAAGAAGGAGGCGTTGTTGAAGGAGATGCGGACGTTTAGTTGGGTGACGGATGAGAAGTACGCGCCGAAGAAGTAGCGACGACGTCGAAGCGGCGAACGAGCGGGCGCGCGTAGTGTATTCTCATGAAATGATATCTGTATAGTCTAATGTGCGCGCTGCCGATCGCTATTCGCTAAAAGAAATGCTATGTCGCTATGTTTTGTGTGTTCTCGTCTAACGCGCGCTACTGACGCTTCGCGCGCTTGGCGTCGTGTCTCGCGGGCTTCGCCTCGTCGTCGGGCGGTTTGTCGCCCTCGTGCGTGATCTTACGGTGTGGATACACGATTCTGTGCTCGCCAGCGGCGAGTTCGTAATCAAATATGTTCCTCGTCGGCTCCGGTTCGGTCTTGGCGAAGTAATCCATGGCCGTGAGCGCCTCGAACGCCGTCGGACGTCGCTCGGGGTCGTACGCGCAGAGCTCGTAGAAGACGGCGGCGAGTTCGGGATCGCTCCGCATCGGCGAGCTTTCGTCCGCGGGAACGCCCTCGGGGTGCTCGGGCGGATAAAAGAACTTCTTCGCGCGTTCGTAATACGGATGTTCCCTGAGCAAAGGCCACGTCTCTTCGCTCGGCGTGCCTTTGCATCTCACGATGGCTTCGATTTGCTCCTCTTGGTACATCGTTCTCGGGTCCTCCTTACCCTTCGGCACGCCCTTGAACGGCACGACGAGCGTGCAGAGTTCGGCGAAAATGCACCCAGCGGCCCAAATGTCGACCGCACGCGTGTAATGTCGCGCCCCGAGCAACAGCTCGGGCGCGCGATACCACAAAGTCACCACTGGTCCGTTTTCGTGCAACGGCTTGAGCAAAGTCCCCGGGTCCACGAACCGCGCCAAACCGAAATCGGCAATCTTCACCACCCCGCACTCGCTCCCATCGCCCATCACGAGCACGTTTTGCGGCTTTATGTCCCTGTGCATGATCCAATTCGAGTGCAAATAATGCAATCCGTGCAACAACTGCCACGTCGCGCTCTTCACCATCCGTCTCGACACCAACCGTCGATGCCTTCGATGCCACGTCAATATCACCCCCAAATCGTACTCCGCGTAATCTATCGCCAACGACAGCGACCGTTCCTCCTTATTCACGATCACCCGGTGCAAGTGCACGATGTTTTCGTGCTTCATCGCTCGCAGCGTCGTCACCTCGCGAAACGTCGGCGTCGGCAGTCCCACGACTTGATCCCTCGCGATCGCCCCCGTCTTCGCGTCCCGTCGCACGGGCGGCGTCTTGAACGTCTTAATCGCGTACACTCGACCTGCATCAAGCGCGCGCGCGCGCGTCCCGTCAGTCCTCGCGCCCTCGTCGCGTCCTCGCGCGCCCTCGTCGTTCGATCGCGTCGCGAATCATCCGTCGCGCCGCGCCTCGCGCGCACCCGCCGTCGTCCGCGCGTACATCACGCGTCCGAACGCGCCCTCCCCGATCTGTCCCACGATCTCGCCGTCGTCCATCGCCGCGCGCGCGCGCGCGCCGCGCGTCGACGTCGAGTGCCGCGCGTCGATCGAATCCGCACTCGGCGTCGCGCGGCGTCCGTCGCGTCGTCTCGCGCGCGTCGTCGACGGCGTCTCGACGCGCGCGATCGCGGCGCGCCGATCCGACGCGTCGACGCGCGATCGCGAGCGCGCGATGAGCGACGCGGAGGACGAAGATCTCACCGCGATCGTCGAGGCGGGCGAGGACGCGGTCGACCGGAGCGTGCACCCGAGCGGGATCGTGCCGGTGCTGCAGTGCGTGTCGAGCGAGGCGAAAACCCGCGCGCACTCGCGCGCGGCGCTCGACGCGCGGAAGAGCGCGGCGTCGGGGAGGCGCGGCGAGGGAATTCATTCGGCGCGGAATTCAATTGGCGCGACGCATTCGGCGCGCGCGGGAATCGGCGCGGACGAAGGCGAAGCGAGCGTCGCGAGGGCGATGGACTGACGACGCGATGCGCGCGCGTAGGAATATCGTGGCGACGGTGAACCTGGACTGTAAGCTGGATCTGAAGACGATCGCGTTTCACGCGAGAAACGTCGAGTATAATCCAAAGGTGCGGCAACCCTAAGGCGACGCGGCGAGAGACGCGCGAAACGCGCGCGATGGGTGCGACGATGACTGACGACGAACGACGGTGGTTTGAATGCGCGTAGCGATTCGCGGCGGCGATCATGCGGATTCGTAATCCGAAGACGACGGCGTTGATTTTCAGCTCGGGCAAGATGGTGTGCACGGGCGCGAAGACGGAGGCGTTGGCGCGCGAGGCGGCGCGAAAATACGCCAAGGTCATCATCAAGCTCGGATTTCCCGCGCAATTCAAAGACTTTAAGATTCAAAACATGGTCGGTTCGTGCGACGTGCAGTTTCCGATTCGATTGGAAGGCTTGGCTTGGCAGCACGGCCACTTCGCGCAGTACGAGCCCGAACTCTTTCCGGGTTTGATTTACCGCATGCAAATGCCCAAGATTGTGCTCTTAATCTTCGTGTCGGGGAAGATTGTGTTGACCGGTGGCAAGCGTCGCGAGGATATATACCAGGCGTTCGAGAATATATACCCCGTGCTCACAGAGTTTAAAAAGCTCGCGCAGCCGGACGAAGCCGCCGCGGCGCCCAAGGCGCTCCCGGCGGCCAAGGGGAAAAAATAGAGCGATCAGCACCAAATAGAAACACACACACAGAGGGGAGAGAGAAAGAGGGAAACGCAGCGCGCGCGCGCGGAGACGGAGACAGAGGAGAGGAGAAGAGAGAGAAGAGAAGAGAAGAGACGGAGGAGAATTTCAAACCAAAAGTAGTAGAGCTAGCCGACGCGCGTCGCATCTCGAGACCACCGCGCGCGCGTGTCGCGGTCCGGGCGTTCGTCCCACCGCGCGCCCGCGCGTTTCTCGAGTCGCGCACGCCGATACAACATTCGCCTCATCGCGACGACGAGAGCTCGTCCGCGCGTGTAATCGCGAACCAACGTCAAAACCATCAATCATCACACGTCGTACGCGCATTCAGTGACACGACACTTACAAATCACCATCAAAAACCCGCGGAATACGACGATCGAGGTCGAGATCCGCTCGTATCCGCCCACCGTTCGGATCGCGGGCGCGACGCGATCGACACTCGGCGACGACGCGCGCGACACACCGCGCCGCACACGATGCTCACGTTGACGCGCACGCAAATCACGCTCCCCGCCCGCGCGCCCGCGCGCGCGAGGCGCACGGCGCGCACGGCGCAAAGCGCGCGCGTCATCGCGCGCGCGCGGACGTCCGCGGTCGTCGAGGATGAATTCGCGACGGACGACGACGTCGTCAGACGAGGACAGGTGCGCGCGAACGACCGCGGGCGCGATGCGCAAGAATTCGATGCGTCGCGCGGTAGGACGCGCGAACGCGCGCGGGCGTCGATGGACGCGCGAGGGCGACGAAGCGATCGATCGGACGGGGGTGCGATCGATATCTGGATAAATGGCGCGCGCTGGAAAACGACGCGTTCGGTCGAACGCTGACGGCGATGCGACGCGTGAGGGCGGAGAAAGGGCGAAAGGTAAAATGTGTGAACGAATGACTGACGACGTGACGCGCGATGCGGTGCTTTCGCGATCGTAGACGGCGGCTATGGCGACGGCGGCTTCCATGTTTTTCGCGGATCGCGCCGACGCGGCGCAAGAGTTGATGCAAACCGCGCTCGATGGACGCCCGCTCATCTTCTTGGCGGTGTTTGGACCGGTCTTGGGTTGGGTGGCGTATAACATTCTCTCCCCGGGGTTGAGACAGCTTGAAAACATGCAAGCGGTGAACGCAAAGTCGAGCAAGAAGCGCGCCGCCGGCGCGCTGGCGGGCGGCTTGACGGCGAGTGCCTTGATGGGCATGCCGGAAGCGTCTGATGCGGCTCAAAACGTTGCGGATCTTGCCGGCATCGATGGCCGCATCGCCATCTTTTTTGTGTTCGCCCCGGTTCTCGGCTGGGTGGCGTACAACATTCTCGGCCCGGGTCTTCGTCAGTTCGAAGACATGCAAAAGGCTGCCGCGAAGAAGAAGGGTGTGCTCGCGGGTGCGGGTCTCTCGGCTGCCGCTTTGATGGGCATGCCGGAAGCCTCCGACGCTGCGGAACAGCTCGGTGAGCTCGCCGGCATCGATGGCCGCATCGCCATCTTTTTTGTGTTCGCCCCGGTTCTCGGCTGGGTGGCGTACAACATTCTCGGCCCGGGTCTTCGTCAGTTCGAAGACATGCAAAAGGCTGCCGCGAAGAAGAAGTAGACATTTCGCAAGAGCTGCGTCAAGTCTCCGATTCATGAACTCGACAACAAACACATAGTATTTAGTCCTCCGAGAACGTTGCGCTCTCGACAGAGCATCGCTCGAAAATGCAAGCTTGTAACACATAACCTGTGAGCTTATCAATCTAAAATCATGTTACACGCGAACGGAAGCTAGTTTTGCGGAAAGAGATCGGCGAAAGGATCCTTTACGGACGTTCCCTTCGCGGTGCCTCCGCTCAAGGAAACCTGACCGCCCGTCTTCGGCGGCGTTGCCTTCGGAGGCGTCAAGGACATCAAATCTACCTGTGCAAGTAGATCAACGGATGTTGACGCTTGAGCTGCGCTCGTCGTGGGCACGACGAGTTCCGATAAGAGATCCACAGCCGGTGGCGACGCTTGAGCGGATTTCATCGTCGCAGCGCCTCTCGGTGGGGGCGCAAATGGCGTGATTGCTTCTTTCGCGCGCGTGGGGGCAGGCGCATCGCCGAACAATGCGTCTGCGAGTTTCATCTTCGTATCATCCGCCGTGTGTTCTGGTGGCCGAACGGACGGTTGAGCGGGCACGTTCTCAAACCCGCCGAGGAACGACTCCAAGTCATTCTTTCGCGCCGCCGCCGCCGCGGGTCGAATTGGTGGCGGCAGTCCTTCTGGGACGATATCCGACGAGTGCGTCGTTTGATGATGCTCAAACACTAAAGGACCCGTCCCACGCGATGCATTCGTAGTGTCTTTCATTCGAGACTCGATGGCACGCACGCGTGCCTCGGCGTCCGCCGCCGCCGCAGCGTCTCGTTGCGCCTTTTCCTGGTACGGCTTTGCACCGTTTGCGAGCGCATTTGAGACGTATTGATTCAGCATACTCAGCGATGCATCCACGTTGACATCTACTGCGGAAGGTGCGATGACACCCGAAAGTATCTGCGTCTCCTCGCCCACGAGCACATCGACTTCGAGCGCACGTTGCTGCTTCTCTACGAATTTGCTCTTCGCGTTTTGCTCGACGAATGCGCGCGCGTTTGGGCTCAACCCACCACTGGCGCGACGTGCTATCTTCGCTATGGCGCTCAAAACTAAAGTCTCAACTGCGGGGCCATGAATTTGCTTCTCCGTGACTTCAACAAGCATGTCCATCAGCGTCTCGGCGTTCCGACCGCTCAGTTCCCCGAGCTCGCCGAGGACCCAAACCATCGTCTTCAACAAGACGAGAGGAAGTTTTGGCTTGTGAAGCAAATTCACGTACGCATTAACGGCAGATTTGCGCGAAAGATCATCGATAGCATCATCTCCCGTGCCTTCAGCTAATAGACGCATTAAACCCTGACCGATGGATGGCTTTACCACGTCGCCCGCCGTCTCAAAGAGTTCCGTCATGACTTCCACGTACCACTTTGCGTCGGGGGCATATCTCTCCGCGAGTTCTGCGACACGTGAAGCCGTCTCCTCTCGCACGTACTGATCGCTATATTTGTCGCCGTCCCGTTTCAAAAAGGCCAACATACGCTCGACGATCACCTCCACGTTGTTTGGTTTTGTCATCTTGTAGAGCAAGTCGAGCGTCTTTTTGCGCAACGTCTCGTCGGAGTCTTCCAAGCAGTCCACGACCGCCATCTGATGCTCTGCCGCGTACTGCGGATTGACGTTTACTATACATGCCAGTGTATTCAAGCCAGCATATTTCAAATTGTTGTTTGAGCTCTTGATGAACCGAGATATCACCATCGCGCACTGCGCCAACAATTGCGGGTTTGGATAGATGCTTGTGATTGTCCTCACCGATTCGTACACCAGAGCGTTACCTATTTGGTTCTTAGAGTCTGTCGCCCGCGCGAGCGTGTCTTCCAAAACATTATACATCTCGCTGCTCGTGGTCTTGTCATGAGCGCCTAAGATTGCTAATATCTTCAATAACTTGATTTGCACAAACGGAGCCGGCGTCCTGTGGTATTCGTACGACTTTGGTAATCTTCGATCGATGACTTGCTTGAGCACGCTCACGAAGCTCGACGTCAAATTCTTGTGTGGTTCGGGATCGTGCGCCACCAGTTCGTGTAAAGCACACACAGCCGCGGACATGACGCTTGGATCCTTATCGCAAATCATCTCTCGAAACTTGCCGTGTAAATGACTCACACTCTGCGGACTCTTTTGATAAAATCGCATGAGTGCCATCACCGCCTTCTTCCGCACGTGGGCCACGGGATGCATGAGCAATGATGTAACTTGCGGCAACACCGCCGGCACCGTATCCTCGTTCACCAACCGCATGATGGCCGTCAACGCCGCGCACACGACCAAATAATCATCGCTCTTTAAATCTTGCTGCACCGTGTTCACGATTAAAATGATCAAATCGTGATCTTCGTTTAAAAACGACGTCGTCGCCAGGTACCCCGCTCGTTTTATCGCGATGTCGCTCTCCACGCACGCTTTCACCGCGTGTATGTGTCCGAACGACGCGTCGTGACCGAGCATTTCCAGATACATCAACCGCAGCATGACTTCCTTGATCTTCATTTTATCAATCTTGGGCTGCTGTAGCAGCGCTCGAAGGTACATCGACTCGCGCTGCATGATGACGTCTTCATCTGTCTTGCTCTTACACTCCCCTGTTTGGATATTTCGCGCGCGCGCGCGCGTCAGTCGTCGATGCATTGTCGCGGGACAATCGCACGCAGCGGGACAATCTCACTCGCTTTCGCGACATCTCCGTCGCGTTCTCTCACCTATACGTCGAACCAAATCGTAAAATTCCTTGGATTTGTTCTTCTGCACCGCCGGAGGGGGCGCTGACGACATCGTCGCGCGCGGGCGCGTCACGAAGCGCGCGGTGAAGTGAGGCGGTTGGCCGGCGTCAAGCCGAGACGAAGACGGCGCGTTCTGAATACTAGGCGAAACCATTTCAAATTCTAAGCGATGTGCGAACGGCTAGTCCACCGAGTTCTCTTGCGAGTTGTCGGTTTTTTTCAAGAACATTTCGTTGACGTTCCCTTCCATCAAAGCGACGGCGGTGTCGGCGCCTCGAGGCAACGCGTTGGCGCCGTACGGCCAACGCACGTGACGTTTGTAAATGGTAAAGCTCAGGGTCGAATTCCCCCAGTGCGTTTTGATCTCTCGCGTTTCTAATGGTTCGAAGCAGCAGCACAGCTTTAGGTTGGTGCGACACGACGGTCGACACAGGTACGGCTCGTTGATTATCAAGTGCGTGAGGAGCGGGAGCTCGGCGGCGACGCGCAATATGTAATTCGTCGTCTCGTAGTCGAAATTCTGCGTCGTCGCCAGGACCACTTTGGCGCTGCGACACGTGTGCAACACATTCTCTGCTTGATCGTGAATGAAATCGACGTCGCGAAATCTCAAGCGCGATTGATTAATCAACTCGTCTTGGCACTCGATGCCGCACACGTTGATACCCGGGAACGCGCGCGCTAGACCGGCCGCTAGAGATCCGCATCCCGAGCCCACGTCCACGAACGAGCCCATGTTCGCCTTTTTCCCATAAAACACTTTGTGATCGTTCAAAAGCGCCGCGATGCCGTGATCGTCGGTTCGTCCCGGATGCAACGCTCGTCGACTCCGCTCCACCACCTCCGCCTTGTCTGTCTCCTTACTCACGCTCGAAGGATCGTTTAAGTCCTCCTTGAGCGCGTTCGCATCGGAGAGAAGCTGCTTCGGCACGCTTTGCTTCCCTCGCGTCTCCTTCACCAGCGCTGGATGCTTCAACAGCGTCCCGTTTGGCACCGTCAGCTTTAGCCTCACCGGCGGCGTCGCTCGCACGTCCAACGACCACCCTCCGTCTTCCTGCCCGTGTAAAACCCCATCGTCCAGCAACAAATTCCCCCACTGCAACAGCGACATCGCGTCCGTCGCGCCCGGTGGCAACTGCACGCACGCCTCCACGAGCGCTCGTCCCGTGACGCTCTCGCTCACCTCGATCGCGACGTCCGCGCACTGCGGCGTCTCCGCGAACAACTCATTCGAGCGTCCCCGCGTGCGCGACAGCCACTCGACCGTGAGATATATCGTTCCCGTCTCGCTGGCTCTCGAGTCGTCGTCGTTCGCGCTCTTATCGCCGTCGTCGCGCGCGCGCTTGCGCGACTTGGCTTTCGATTGCCCAGCCGGATTCGCGTCGTCGTTTTGACGCGCGCGCGCGCGCGCGCTCAGCGCGGCGAACATCGAGCCGCGCGAGGGCGACGGTTTCGCCGCTCGCGCCGCGGGCGCTCGCGATCGCGCGACGCTCGCCGCGCGCGGGTGTGCGACTTCCAGAGGGCTGATTACTACAATCTTCGGGACGCGCGGAGAGATTGGGAAAGCGAATATCTATGTATGTGACGACGCGCCGTCGATTCGATCGAACGCCAACGCGCTCGGTGATGCTCGCGCGTCGCGATGACGCGCGCACCGAGCGAACGCGCGCGATGGAACCGACGACGCGACGGGGCGCGCTCGAGACTCGTTCGGGCGGCGCTTACAACCCGGAACGACCCCAGACGACCAAGGCGAGGGAGAAGGAAAACGTCGCCATGATGGCGGCCCACGCCACTTGCACGATGAACGGTTCACCCTCAGCCACTTGGCCGACCGCCTCGACGACGGCGGCGGACGCCGGCGCCGCGGACACGATTTGCGCGGCGACGCTCGCCGCGGCGGCGCTCAGCGCAACCTACGCATTCAAACGCGACGTCGCGCTCTCGTCAGTCTCTCGCGCACACCGCGCGCGCCACGGCGCATCCCACGCCCCGTTCCCATCGATCCCAAACCTCGGCGCGACCGCGATCGAGGCCCCTCGCCTCGCGTCGCGCCGCCGCGCCGTTCCTTATCCACCGCCGCGCCGCGTCCCCCCCCGCCCGCGCCCGACGCCCGCGCGCCCGACGCCGCGCGCCGCCGAATCCAACGCGCGCGCGTTTCCTCCACCCATCGATCGCGCGCGGTCGTCCTCGTCGCCCTCGCGCGCGTCCCCCCGTCGACGCCTCGTCCCGCGCGCGCCGATCGCGACCCGATCGAGGGCTCGCGTCGCGCCTTCGTCGCCCCCCCCGATCGCGTCCGTCCCGCGCCCGCCCTCTCGAGCGCCCGCGTCCGCGCGATCAAAATCCTCCCCATCGCGCGCGCGCGCTTCGAGCCCTCCATCGACGTCGCGCGCGCCTCCGCGCGTCCGCGCGCGCGCCGCCCCCCGATCGCGTCGTCGCGTCGCGGTCGCGCGCGTCGTCCTCGTCGCGGTCGCACCTTTTGTTCCGTCTCGACGCGCTTCGCGCTCGGCGCGGCCGCGCACCGAACGGTGCGTTGGTTCTTCGTCGCGCGCGCGCTCGAGGCGCGCGCGGTGACGGTCGGGCGTGCGGTCGCGGCGTGCATCGGGGCGTCGTGTGCGGCGCGCGCGCGTCGATCGGATCGGGCGCCGATGCGCGCGCGCGCGCCATCTTTTTATGCGACATTCTTCCCGCCTTTTATTCAATTTAAGGAGATACGACGCCACCCCGGATCGGACGACGCGTGACGCGTTCGAAGATCTAGGGCTTTTTGTACGTACAGTACGATATACATAGTCGTACTCGCGCCCTTGAATTCGGGATCGATCGCGCGAGGGGAACGAACGGCGATTCGCGCGCCGACGCGCGAGACCGCGACGCGCGACGGCGGCGACGACGGCGCGCGCGACCGACGCGTCGCGTCGCGACGGGATTCGCGCGCGATCGCGTCGATTCGTCGCGACGGGATCGGCGCGACGCGCGCGATGGCGCGCGAGGACGGCGCGTTGACGCCGCGGGATACGAATCGCATCGCGCGCGACGGCGACGTCGAGTTCGCGTGGGAGCACGCGAAGGAGAACGTGCAGCCGGCGCGACGGGGACGGGATGGGTGCGCGCTGCGGGACGCGCTGCGGGCGACGACGCGAGGCGGGGATCGAGAGGCGGAGGCGCGGGAGGCGACGAGGGCGAAGATGTGGGCGGCGGCGACGAGGGCGCGGGGCGCGGACGACGACGCGTTGGGGGCGTGGTGCGGGTTGATCAAGTGGACGGAGCAGACGTACGCGACGGGAAACGGACGGGAGAGAGAGCTTTTGCCGGTGCTGGAGCGATGCACGCGAGAGCTGCAGGAGGTGGAGGCGTATAAGGAGGACGCGCGGTATTTGCGAGTGTGGATCAAGTACGCGGATTGTTGCGCCGAGCCGGGGGATATTTTCAAGTTTTTGAAGGCGAACGCGATCGGGCAGCGACAGGCGCTGTATTACGAGGCGTATGGGGCGTTTTTAGAGGTTCGTCAAGCGTACGGGGCGGCGAATGAGCAGTACGAGCGCGGGATTGAGATGCGCGCAGAGCCGCTCGAGCGCCTGCGCGCGTCGTACGCCGCGTTTCAGCATCGAATGGTTCGTCGAACGCAGAAGCGCATCGAGAGCGGCGAGATCGACGAGAACGAAGGAGAAGAGATCGTTCGTAACTTTGGAGACACGCTCAAGGCGCGATCACGAAGCGGAGGGGGAGTGAGCTCTCGTAGAGGCGAGTCGACGACGGGCGCGCGCCAGGCGCGCGGCGGCTTATCAGGACCGACGCGCGGCGCGACTCAATCTACACCACAAGCTCAGACTTCGAACGCGCAAGGAAACGTTGGCGGTTTAGACGTTTACGATGACGCCGAAAACGGTGCGCCCACTCCCGGAGAGGCGACGACGACGGGGCGATGGAAAAACTTGGGCGGGTACAAGGATGTGCGCAAGGAAAACACCGCGCAGGCGACGACGTGGGCCGGTCAACGAGCGACGCAAAGCAAACGAAAAGTGACGGTGCCCAGCGATGAGATTGCGGTTTTTGAAGACACTGAGTGCTTGAAGGCGAGCGACGTGAAGGCAGCCACGGCAGCAACGGAGCGCGACGTTGGTTCGTTGCGACAGCGCGTTGACGGTGAGGTCGATTTGAGTCGAAATCCAATGCTGTACCACTCTGGTGGCCAGCCTCCGCTAGCGCCTGGCGAGCGACCGAAGAGCAAGTATCGTGGATTCAAACCTGCGCACCTACGATCGGAGGATGGCGAGGAGTTGTGCTACGAGGAAATTCGAGCAGCAGCGTGGGTGCGCGCCAACGGTCCGACGCACAAGCCACGTACGACCGCCGAGGCGCTCGTCGAACTAGAACCGACGATGGAGATGGATATGGACGTCGATATGGATGGAAACGTCACTGAAATAAGTGGTGATCTTCCACAGCTCGCCACGCAGGCGACGCGAGATCACGCGACATCACTCGTGAAGCCCGCGAAGGCGGCAAAGGACGATGAAATCGTCTCCAAGCGAACGTACGTGGCTCCACCGCCACCCGTTGGATCTCGCACTGGGTCGTGCGCGAGTGAGCCATCAGAAGCTGGATCGGTGATTTCTCGCGAAAAGTCGCCGCAGGCAAAGAGGCCGGCGTTGGTGAACAAGGTACGCGCTGGCGCCCGATGGACGGCGGACGAGGAGGGCACGCGTTCGGCGAACCACGATCCAACGATGACGATTTGTACCAAGGAAGCGTGGGGTGATATCATGAGCATGTTTTCAGACTCTGTAGCCGTAGGCGAAGGTGGGTATGATGCCGACTTGAGCGGCGCCGAAGGTTTAGCTGCGGCGAACGCCAAGCAAGCCACGCAACAGCCAAAGCCGGCGGAGGAAGACGACTGCGGACTATGCATTCGCGAAGATACGTGCGTGCTTTCCAAGGAAATGCTCGCCGCACGTCTCGCTGAGTCTCGCTTACCGATGGCGCTCGATCACTCCGAAGATGGAGGGTTATTCATTCGCGAAGATACGGTGGCTATTCCGAGCAACCTCGGAGAGCTGAGCATCCGCGAGGATACCGAGTGTCTACCGAAACTAGCTTCGATGACGGTGACGCCCGCGTCGAACGCCTCTCGACCCGCACGACGTCCTCTTGGTTTGCGATCGACGCCGAACACTGAGTTCCGAGAATCTACACCAAGGATTTCGAGCATGAAGAAGCGTCCGGCGCTCGCGCAGTTGCAGCTCATCAATCCTTTCAATGCCGAAGCCCTGGACGAGCATCTCAACTCGCTTGAATTATGCGTCGAGAACGATGTGTACATCGACTTGAAGTCTTCGAGAGTAGAAACTCTATCGGCTGCCGCTAAATGCGTGAGCAAAAGTGGCAAACGAGCCGCGGCGGGGGTCTCAGTTACGCTCGGTGACGTTTCCTTCGTTTTCAAGGGACGCGTCGGCGAAGGTGCGCACGCAGAAGTTTACGAAGCTGAATTGGAAAGCAAGGCGCGCGTGTCTAGCGAAGAAGATGTTGGTGCGTATGCGTTGAAGGTTCAAGAAGCTCGGTACGCGAAATGGGAGTTTGTCGTCGCTCGAAGATTGCTCGAACGTCTTCCCGCCGAAGCTTCGGCCGCCGTGAACTGGGCGCAACCGACGGCGCTGCACCTACTCGGCGGACGCGAACACGACGGCAATGATGCTACTATGGGTGTACTTGTCATGCCGTTTGGCGAGCATGGTACTCTGCAAGACGTTTTGAATTCGTATTTGCGCGAAGGCAAACAAATGCACGAAACGCTCGTGATGTATTACGCCGTGGAGATGCTTCGTTTGGTCGAATGGATCCACGGAGCTGGCATCGTTCACGCCGATTTGAAGCCGGACAATCTGTTATTGCGCAACGGTGGTGATGATTGGTGTGACTGGGCGCCTCATCGCCCGGGATCATGGACTGAAAAAGGTCTCGCACTCATCGATTTCGGTCGCGCCATCGATTTGTTAATGTACCCCGAGGAGGCCGCTTTCGTCGGCGACGCCGGCGCCGAAGCTTTCCGATGCATCGAAATGATGCAAGGTAAACCTTGGACGTACCAAGCCGACTGTTACGCGATCGCTTCCACCATTCACTGCTTGCTTTACGGCTCATACATGGAAGTCGAGCTCGCGCCCGGGACAACGAACGCGTACAGACAACGCCAGCCGCTTCGGCGTTACTGGAAGACGGAACTCTGGGAAGTTGTCTTCGATCGCTTGTTGAACCAGCCCACGGAATCCACGCCTCCGCCTCTGGGCTCGCTTCGTTCGCTCTTAGAAGAACACATGCGAGACGAAGGGCAAAACATTCGCAAACTGCTCATGCACCAAACCATCGACATGTACCAGCAAATTCGCGACGGTAAAGTCAAGTGAGCGCGCGACGCCGCCGTCGAAGAAACTCGCTCGTCTCTCGCGGCTCACATGTAACATAAATTCAACGCGCCGTAGCCGCGCAGAACGATTCAATCCCCGCGCCGACGCCGCCTCCGACGCCCCGAAGAGTCGCCCTCGCGAAAATCTACAAACCGTGAACATCTATTTGCAACCGTCGCGCCACTCGCCGTCGCGCGGTCACGACGATGCCCGCCGACGCGCGCCGACGACGTCGCGCGCGCACGCGGTGTCGCGCGACGGCGCTGCGCGTCGCCTCGAGCGCGCTCGCGCTCGCGCTCGCGGCGCGCGCGGTGACGTGGCTTCGACATCCACATCGCGCGACGTCGAGCGCGAACGCCGCCGAACGCGCGATCTCGTCGCGCGCGATGCGTCGAGACGCGGAGGCGTGTAAAGTCGACGCCCCGACGAGGCTGGCCGAACGCGCGGCGCGCGATAGACTCTTCGGGTCCGGGCGACGACGCGCGGGCGCGCTCGCGGCGCTGCGAGGCGACGGCGTCGCGCTCTCGACGACGACGACGAGAGGACGCGAACCGAGATACGGCGACGCGCTGGATCGGTACGGGTTCTTCGTCACGTCCGAACCGGTGTTGAGCGAGCGAGAGGCGGACGAGACCCGCGCGCACCTGCTCAGTCTGCTGCGAAGCGCGGACGTGTACGAGCGAGACGAAGGATGTCTGGGCAAACTCGCGGACTGTCGGGAGAGATTTGATTTGTCTCTTCGACTCACGACGACGGTGACGCGCGCGGTGAATAAGATTGTGTCCAAACTTAAGCCCGCGTTGGTGGATATATTCGGCGATGAAGACTGTGAACTCGTGGAATTGAGCGCGTTGATCACGTGTAAAGGCTCGCCCGCGCAGGGCGTTCACAGCGACGCGGGAGGGGTGAAGGGAGACGATCGACTCGTCAGCGTGTTCGTATCGTTACAAGACACCCCCGCGAATCTCGGCCCAACGCACGTTTTCTTCAACTCACCGAACGCTATAACGGAGTTTGACTACTATTCCGCACTCAGGATGATGAGGACTGTGGCGGACGAGCTCGGGAACTCGACGGTTGCGTTGAGAGATCACGGTCTTGGTGATATTTATATCAAGCAAGGCGTCGTATCCATTCCAGAAGACGAGGGTGCGACAGAGGAAGAACTGAAGTTTTTCGACGCACACTGTAGAGTCGATGAGAGGGATCATACACTGGCGTTCTACCCCCCTTGGGAGTCGTCGCCAAACGCCCGTCTCGTGTTTGGCGTCGCCGCCGCTACGCGACAGGGAGCCGCTCTCGTGTACGACTCGCGGACTCAACACAGAGGTGGAGCTAACACACTAGGCGCGCGAGTACAACTCATGTTTAGTTTTCAGACGAAGCGTGCTTTTGTGGCTGGGTCGACGTTCACGATGCGACGCAGGTATCACCGCATTGAACGCGCGCCGCTGACCCTCATGGAGAGAGCGACTCTGACGTCGTTGGGGCACGAATACGAGAAAAGCGAGTCGGGCGTCGCGTGGTACCTTCGAATATTCGGAAAGATACGCCTTCGAGACTTCCCATTACGAGCTGACATCACCGATCAGGAACGTGAATGGGTGAACGCCGACTTAGTGCAAAACTCTGACAACAAGGTGGACTTTGACGTCGACGGGTTGCGAGGCGATGTGGACGAATTCGCGACGGTAAAGTCAAATTAGCGCGATGCATGTAACATAAATTCAACACGAGATAGCCGCGCAGAACGATTCAATCCGCGCTCCAACGCCGCTTAGCGTTCGCAAAATTCAACTCGTTTGAATTTCGCCTCCGAAGCGACGCGTCGTCGCGCGACGCGCCGAGACGACTCGCCACTTCGCGACGACTCGCGACGTCGCATGCCGACGGCGCGACGCCGCGCGCGGCGGTGTGATGACGACGACGACGATCTCGAGGACGCATCGAGCGGTGGCGACGCGCGGCGACGCGCGCGACGCGCGGTGGCGACGAACAAGAAGAGAACGTCTTCGCCTCGGCGACGAGGATCGCGCGCGACCGCGCGCGCGCTGACGATGGTCGCGGCGCTCGCGCTCGCTATGACGGGCGCGCATCGCTTTTACACCACTCCGGGGACTTTTCTGACGACGACGCCCGAGCAGGCGCTGGTGACGACGCGGAATGGGTTTCTGAACGCCGACGCGTTCGCGAGGCTTCGAGCGTGCGCGCTGCGACACCCGCGATTGCGCGTCGAGAGCGCGCTGAATCCCGAGGGATTCTCGAAGACGAGAGGATTCGTGTTGAAGTTTAACGAGGAGGGCGAGCGGGATAGGTTTCGGAGAGACCCCGATTACGAGTGCTTCGTGGGGTTGTTTGACGATTTGCGATTGCCACTGGCGAACGCGTTTGTGGTGAATTTACTGTTATGCGAGCTCGAAGATTACGAGACGTACGACGCGAATAGGTTTTCGGTGGGATTGCATTTGGATGATACTGTGGGGATCGATTCGAAGCATACTTTTCTAGCGCATCAGGTGTCGGTGCTGTACGTGTCCGTGCCAGAGGATATGCAAGGCGGCGAGCTTCACGTGTTCGAGTACGGCGACAACAAACGAGATATCAAGGAGGAAGACGCGCCCGATCGCGCAGTTATACCTGAAGAGAATTTATTGGTGACGTTTAGAGGTGACGCATATCATCGCGTGCGGTCGTATCGTACCAGATCGAAGCGCGAGCGCGTGTCAATCGTCATCGAGCAATATTATATCGACGACGCATACGTTCCGAGCACCGTTGGATTTGAAGAGGCGTTCAAAGCGAACATGATGTAGGTAGCGACGATGGAATAGTGGCTTTAGTGCGTACAAAAAGTGTATAATAAGCTCAAATAACTGAAAATCTTGAAAATCTTGATACCGTGTGCCGTTGCGTTTGGACTCGGGCTCAAACGCGCGACGCAACGATTGAGTGTCCTATCTCATCACTTGATAAGAGGCGTGGACTCGTCTGCAACCTTGCGAGCGGTACGTCGACGATGTGCGACGAGCGCGAGCGCGAAAGCACCGAGCATAGATACAGTGGCGGTGACCATGACCATGGTCGATTGCGACAGACGCGCAGACGCGCCGCCGCCGAGACGCGACTCGCGCTCGCCAGTTCGTCGATAATACTTTGTATGGACTTCATCGCTCAAATCCAGCGTGCGTTTTCCGCCAAGCGCGGCGCTCGACGACGCTGTGATGAGATCGAGGTAAGCGTTTGGATTGGCCGCCGTTGGGCACGGATTTTTCCAATTCGTCGGAGAGCAATGAACACCGTTTGTCTTGACGCAGATGGGCGTGCAGCACATGCCACGTTTAAACGAGACATCGGCGCCTGGCACCGGATCGGCGCCAGAAAGTGACATCGGGTACTGAACTCCGACAAAATTGCCGAGACCGCCGGAGTATAGATACGTGAGACCGCCCCCGCCTTCGACTGAGATGGGATGAGGAAGAGAGACTGATAAACCGACGTCGAGCATGGAACATTCACCCGGGACTGACGTGAGCTCTTTGTACCCAGACAGAGCGAGACCGGGCGACGCGTCCGCGTTAGCCATAGCGTTGGAGCCGTACGTGCGACCGTGAGAGACGCACGCGCCGACGTAACAGAACTTGTTTCCTTTGAGGTCAAAACCAACGCCAAGCTCCGTGCCAACTCCACTCGTCGTGGTCGCAAAGTTCACGTCCACATCGAGCGTAAAGCCGAGCGTGAACGCTGGACTGGCACCACCGAGTGCGGGACATTTAGACTTCAACGCATTGATGGCGCTTCCGAAGACGTCGATAGCCGCCGACGAAGACGTGAACACGGTGTTCCAAACCGTGTCGCAGGCCGCTCCGTCCAACGCTTGGTAGAATTTTCCCGGATTTTGTCTGATGAGGTTCACCAAATCAGCCGTGCCACTGCTTCTGAACGTTCGTGTCAAAGATTTCGTGAAATCGGTCATCGTTTCGGGGCCGATGTTGCACTGTAAGCCGTTGAAGAACGCGACAATCATCTCCGCGACTGCTTCGACGTTGCTCGCGAGCTTCTGCGTTTCTTGCATCATCTCAGTCACCGCGCTCGATGTGAAACCCTTCGTGGCGTCGTATTTACTCTGCAGCATATCCCGCGAGTCCCCGACGAAGGCGTTCACCATGTCGTTGCCGAACTTGCCCTTCAGGTTGTTCATCGTTTGCGAGTACGTCGACCCCGCGAGACTCGCGCCCGCGTTGTACGTATTCTGCGCCGCTTGCGACGCCGCGTTCGCCGTATTCTGCGCCGCTTGCGACACCGTGTTCGCCGTATTCTGCGTCGTTTGCGACACCGTGTTCCCCGTATCCGTCACCCCTTTCGACACCGTGCTCGCCGCTTTCTTCGCCTTCTTTCGCCACTTCTTAAGGCCCCCGAGCGAGGGCGTCCAGGGCGCGTCGCGCTGGAATCGCGCCTTCGGCCGCACGACCGCGCCGTCCGTCGTCGCGACGCCGCCGGAGAACATCGCGCACGTCACCGCGAGCGTCAGCGTCAGCGCGATCGACGCGCGCGCGCGCGTCGCGCGTCGTCCGGATCGTCGCGCGCCGTCCGAATCGCGGCGACGCGGCGCGCCGTCCGGCGCGGCGCGCGGCGCGCGCGCGCGCGGAGTCATGGAGAACGCTGCGGGCGCGCGTTTCACTCTCTCGCGCTCGTCGGGGCGCGAGCGCGCGCGAGAGCGTGCGGCGCGCGCGCGAGAATCGGACGGGGGTGTTACGCGGGATGTTGGCGAGGTGACCGAAAAAGCGAACTTTATGAAACAGTTGAATGGTTTCACACCGAGTTTTCAGACACCAACAAAGTATTTGTGTTGCTCACATGATACGTCTCGAGGTTTATCGGTCACTCATCTTTCTCTTTTGGATTTTATCGCGAGGCGAGGGATCAATCGTCGGCGTTGACGCGCGGCGCGGCGTCGCGAAGGCTGTCGCGCATGACGCGCGCTAAGATTTCGTACTCGTCGGCGCGCGGGTCGGGCGCGTAGAGGGTCCAGTCGAAACCGTGTCGACGGCGCAGATGCTCGTACAGATCCGCGACGACGCGGTCTGGATCGCCGTGAGGAAGACTGACGCAAATGGGGCACACGTCGGGCGAGTGGGCGTGCGGTTCGTCGTGATCGGCGA
>Ga0181597_10002361_pt1 | contig 20457 bp, 11 predicted proteins | sample 041ome_5_FD_148647 | JGI IMG/M metagenome (GOLD analysis project Ga0181597, IMG submission 148647) | Coastal salt marsh microbial communities from the Groves Creek Marsh, Skidaway Island, Georgia - 041403US metaG (spades assembly) | ecosystem: Environmental > Aquatic > Marine > Intertidal zone...
ATCAGAAAGGACAAACTAATCTGACTAATGACAGGTCAGAGAAATTTCCGAAAATCATCACATCATTGGTGTGATTTCAGCAAATTCGCTTTAAGATAATGAGAACGTAATATTTCTCATGTAGGACGATGTGTCGTGGTTTATCGTGCAATCAGCCGAACGCTGGACTATTTTACCAGCATCTTTCTGGGCACCCTGGAAGTGGCAACCATCTTTTGTTGTCATCTGATCCATCTGGTGACAGCCCCAGTTCGTCGTTTTAAGAGATAGAGTGCGACGCTATCTCCAATCTTGCGACCAATCTGCCGTCTCTATGCCACTGCGAATACGCCATTCTCTGAGGACATCGAGCATACCCTGCTTCTGCACTGCCGAGTCTTCATCGTCCCAAAGATTGTGTACCTCGTCGGGATCTGCGGACAGGTTAAAGAGTTGACCATGTGGTTCATCCAGGAAATGGACCAGTTTCCATTCCTGATTGCGGACCATCGTCATAAACTCACACCCCGTCAGGATGCCGTCTTTGATTTGCTCGGCAAAGACATAGTCGCGTCCTTTCCAGTTATCACCCTCCAATGATTCCTTCATCGAAATCGCTTCGAGAGTCGGAGGAACTTCGATGCCAGCCAATTCCAGAATGGTTGGCCCCAGGTCCATCTGTTGACAGAGTTCGTTCACAACTCGCCCCCCCTGGAATTTCTTTGGAGCCCAGACGATTAGCGGGATTCTTGTGATGGCGTCATACATGGTCCACTTCTGAGAGTGTCCATGATCGGTCAGACAATCCCCATGATCGGAAGTAAAGATAATGATGGAATTGTCGAGGTAGTCATTCTGCTCCAATGCATCGATGATTTCGCCAACCTTTTCGTCAATCATCGTGACATTGGCGAGGTAATAGGCTCGTTGCAGATGGCGTTGCTCTTCCGTCGGTTCAAGTTCCAAAACGACCGAATCGTGATCGATGTCCTGGTTGTGCTGACGTAACTCTTTGAATGCCGGAGGCTGATTGTCCAACTCTTCTTGAGTTACTTCCAATAACGGCAACTCCTTTTTCAGATAGGGATCTGCATAACGTGGAATCGGGTCATACGGCGGATGAGGTCCCGGAAAACCGATCTGCAAAAACAAAGGGGCCGTCTTCGGGTAAGAATTGATCCACCAGGTCGCCATATCTCCCACGAACATGTCGGGATGGGTATCTTCAGGTAGCTCCCATTTAAACGCACCCAGGCGATCTCGGTAATCGTCACGTTTTCGGTAGAGTTCACGTTGTTGTTTAATCAGACCACGAAAACGAAGAGCTTTGTCCCATTCATCAAAGTAGTAACGTCCTTCGAGATAACGATCCTTATTCTCAACGACGTATCGTTCATCAAATCCCAACTCTGTCTCAAAGGGCCAGGTGTGCATCTTGCCGACGTTGGTGCAGTGATAACCTGAGTCGTTCAGTAATTCGATCCATGAACGTCGCCAAGTGTCTGCGTTTTTGAGAATGCCTGTCGTGTGTGGATAATACCCTTTGAACAAAGAGGCACGAGCTGGAGCACAGGATGCAGCCGTCACATGGCATTGCGTGTAAACCACGCCTTCGTTCGCCAACCGGTCAAGATTGGGCGTGTCCATATAGTCGTAGCCAAGAGCGTTGATCGTATCGAAGCGCTGCTGGTCAGTGATGATAAAGATGATATTCGGGCGTTGGTCGCTCATGGCCGGAGGATCTTCAGTGCGTGTGGTTCAGAGAAAATAATAAATGTGAAGACAGATTCAATTGCCGATGCAGTACAGCGTTTCTTCCCACTGTCCCGATGAATCATCGGCATGACGGAGGAAGATTTGGTTGTCGACAATGACAGGCGTCGCGAACGAAATATTGCCCAATTTATTTTCAGCGACCGGTGTAAACTTTTCTGAAGTCGCTTTGAATACGTACGTTGTGCCTCGTTCATCAGAATAATAGAGGTTATCGCCAGCCAGAGTCAGAGAAGAAGAGACCGGACTTCCCAAGCGAGTTTTCCACATTTCTTTGCCGGTGTTGGCCTCCCAACAGAACGCGATCCCATTATCGGTGACCGCATAGAGATACCCATCGTGAACCAACATCGATTGTTCGTAACATTTCTCTTTGTTTGTCCAGACTTGTTGAGCTTTTCCGTTACGAACCTGTACGCCGACAGTTTGTTTGTCGGGATACCCTCCCGATCCAAAGACCATGTCATCTTCCCAAACCAGAGTCCCGCAAGTCGCCATCGAACATCCTTCCGCACGCCAAACACCTTTTCCGTTTTCAGGATTATAGCCAGCGAGATAATTGCCTCCCGTCATCAATAGATAATCGTCGCCATTGATGTTGGCGACAACGGGAGAAGAAAAGCTGATCAGATTACGTCGCGGGATCTCCCAGATCTCTTTTCCCGTTTTGCGATCAAAGGCTTTGATAAATCCACCCGCTTCATATTCGCCAGCAACAATCACTTTGTCTTTGTAAAGCAACGGAGAGGGACCGTAACCGAAGGAATATTTTTTCGGCGTGAATCCACCGGCCCTTTTTTGCCAGACCTGATTCCCGTCGATATCAAGAGCCGTTAATGAAACCGCATCGGAATTCGCGAAGACGACAAAAAGTCTCTCACCATCCCAGGCAGCCGTTGGAGACGCGTGAGTATTCTTTTTATGAATTTCAGCGAGGAAGCCGCCTTTGTGAATGTCTGTTTTCCAAAGTTGCTTGCCGCTCTGACGGTCGTAGGCCACCACCGCTTGGACTTTCGCTTTCTCATCGGCAGTCGTCAAAATCACTTTGTTACCTACGATGATTGGCGTTGAATGCCCGCGACCGGGAACAGCCGACTTCCAGACAACATTCTGAGACTCACTCCATGTTGTCGGAGGCTTCTCTCCCTCTGCTGCAATCCCGTTAAAATTGGGACCTCTCCACCAAGGCCAATCAGCCGCGGAGAGTTGAGTTGTTACTGTTAGTAAAACAGCGATCAAAAGAGCAAAACGTCGCATTATTTCTTCTCCGGTAAACCAGAATCATCTGAGATGACTCTATTGAACCCAGAACCGGACCAAATTTGAACACTTGAACGAGACGTTTCACTCATTTTGAGCAGAGAAATTGACTTTCCGGGACTCTTCAAAATTCAACCGAAGCGCGTCGAGACTTTTTGATAACGACTCGCAAGAAAAACAGGAACGGCACCAGAACTGGTAGCCAAGGAGCAATCGCGACAACCAGCAATGCGACCGCTTGCAACATTTCGACGAATGTCCCGGCAGAGGCCCCAAAAGTCGCACTCACTTTTTCCTGAAACGTGGGAGGAACTTCGGCGACAACCACCGGTGGCTCGTAAACATCTTCCTCACTGATATCGAGGTTGATGGTGGCGAGTGCCGTCATGTCCTTCAGGAGTTCCAGTCGCCCTTGCATACGTTCGATTTCTCCGCTCACTCTGGCAAGTTCTTTCTCAACATCGAAGATGTCCCTGAGACTCTTGGTGTTGGTCTTCAAAAGCTCGCTCAGTCTTTCTTCCATTCGCTTCATATTCTCGATCCGTTTTTCGACATCGACATACTCCTCGGTGACCTCTTTGGAGTCGAGCATATCTTTGATGGGGTAGCCGAGTTCTTTCAGTCCCGCATGAAAACTATCAAATGAAACAGACGGTACGCGAATTTTCCAATGGCCACTTCTTCGGCTGCCGGCTCCTCCATCGATATTGTGAGTTGCAATGAATCCTTGATGGTCGTTCACCAGAGTCCGCAAATCGTCAACTGCCGTCTCGAACTCTTTCACCTCCAAATGCATATCCGAGGTGTAGACGACTTTGCGTTGGGCCAGCTTCCTGGCTAGATGTTCGTTGGCGGGTTTCGTCGCGTCGTCCACCATTCCGGCCACTGATTCAGTCGCTTCACTCGCCGAGTAGGAATCTTCCGTGATTGCGGATTCCGACTCGTAAGAGACCTCATATTCACGATAGGGACCCTCCGCTCCACACCCAATCATAGTCAACGTGAATAACAGTCCGACACTCAGACAAAACGACGGCATTGGATGGGCGCAACGAGAGCGCAGAAATTTGAACATGGAAAATCTCCTCGAATTGAGATCAGATATGAAATGAGTATTAGAATTAGCTGAACAGCTCACTAAGTAGGAGACCGGGAGTGCTCGATAAATTCCCGAAATATCTACCGATTCTGCAGAAAATTAGAAGTTCGTTGATCGGAATGGGATCAGTGACGCGTAGGAAGGCTTGCTTGTCGCTGTCTGGTCCCGATAATAGACAGAAGAGTGATCTCGCAACTGAAGCTCACTCTCCCACCTGAATTTGGAATCGTTGGCCCCACGATTTCCACACACACCTTTGCTGTAACAACAATGATGAGGTTTCCGATGAGACGTTTCTGTTTGACGGTCATTGCCGTGGTTGGATTGTTTTCTTCTGTCGTTCGTGCAGAGTCTCCTCAGTTTGCATTCCAGAAGGGGGACAAAGTCAGTCTCATCGGTGCGACTCTCGCGGAACGGATGCAATACTTCGGCCATCTCGAAGCGTTGTTGCATGCCAATCATCCAGACCTGCAACTCTCTTTCCGCAACCTGGCATTCTCTGCAGACGAAGTTGCGTTTCGACCACGATCACTCAACTTTGGTGAACCCGACCAACACCTGACACATTCCGAATCCGATGTTGTGTTTGCCTTCTTCGGGTTTAACGAATCGTTCAAAGGAGAAGAAGGACTGGAAAAGTTTGAAGTCGATCTGAGGCAGTTTGTCAGACACACCCTCAAACAGAAGTACAACGGCGAGTCAGCACCTCGTCTGGTTTTGTTCACTCCCATTCCCCACGAAGACTTGAAGAACCCCAACTTGCCGGACGGCTCTGCCAATAATGCCAACATTGCGATGTACTCTCAGGTGATGAAGAAAGTTGCCGCAGAAGAATCTGTCTCCTTCGTAGATCTATTCACGCCGACTCAAAAGGTGATGCTGCAAGATTCCGAGCACGTCACTTTCAATGGAGTTCATTTGTCAGATGCTGGTTACAAAAAACTGGCCCCCGTTTTTTACGAGGCATTACTTTCCGAAGAGCCCCGGCAAGAAGTCTCTTCTCAGCTGTTGGCTGAAGTTCAAGAAAAAGATTACCAATGGTTCAACCGCTATCGGGCCGTTAACGGATATTACATCTACGGTGCCCGAAATAAAGTCTGGAACAACGAAGAGGTGATGGAAAACGAGCGGGCCAAGCTGGATGAAATGTGCGCCATCGTTGATCAGAGAATCTGGAAACTGGTCAATGGTCAGCAAATTTCTGCCACTCCCGATTATTCGACAACGCGCGGCTACATTCCCGTCGAAACGAATTACAAAGAACCGATTGAAATTCTTCCCCCCGAAGAAGCCATCAAGCAATTTCATGTCGCCGATGGTTATGCCGTCAATCTGTTTGCCAGCGAAGTTGAATTTCCAGACATCGAAAACCCGGTCCAGATCACTTTCGATACACAAGGCCGCTTGTGGGTCGCCACAATGCCGTCATACCCGGGCTACAAACCACCTCACAAACCGCACGACAAACTATTGATCCTTGAGGACACAGACGGAGACGGAAAAGCGGATAAGCAAACGGTCTTCGCAGAAAACCTGCATGTCCCGACAGGTTTTGAACTGGGGGACGGCGGCGTTTATGTCTCGCAACAACCCAATCTAATGTTTCTGAAAGATACTGATGGTGACGGCAAGGCTGATTTTTCACGCCTTATACTGCATGGCTTCGACTCGGGAGACACGCATCATTCCATCGGCGCTTTCACTTGGGGGCCGGGTGGCGGACTCTACATGCATGAGGGAACTTTCCACCACTCTATGGTAGAGACTCCTTATGGCCCAGTTCGCAATGCACATGGTGGGATCTATCGTTACGATCCTACCAAGGAAAAGTTCGAGACTTTCGTCCATTACAACTTTGCCAACCCGTGGGGACATGTCTTCGACAAATGGGGACAGAACTTTGTGGCCGATGCCTCCGGCGGTGCCAACTATTTTGGCACGGCGTTCTCCGGGAAGGCTCCACAGTTTACTGGTCAGGATGATTTTGGGCCGTTCAAGTTTGTTTACGCACCGACGATGAAACAATTCTTTCCCAAGCGTGTTCGACCGACGGCAGGATGCGAGTTAGTCTCCAGTCGACATTTCCCCCCCGAAGCGCAAGGCAATTATTTACTTAATAACGTGATCGGATTTCAAGGAATTCTGCAACATACGGTGAAGGAAGTTGATTCCGGGTTTGAAGGAAAAGAGATCGAACCGTTGCTCTATTCTTCTGACCGCAATTTTCGCCCAACCGATATCCAGTTTGGACCTGACGGGGCACTCTACATTGTGGATTGGTTTAACCCACTGATTGGTCACTTGCAGCACTCGATTCGCGACCCCAATCGCGATCACACTCATGGACGCATCTGGAGAATCACATACCCGTCTCGTCCCTTGGTCAAAATGCCAACCATCAAAGGAGCCTCGGTTGACGAACTCCTGAATCTCTTGAATGAACCGGAAGACCGTACCCGTTACCGTGTTAAACTCGAACTGCGTGAACGTCCTACCGCTTCGGTTGTGACGGGCATTCAGAAATTCATTGCAGGCCTCGACAAGAATGCCGACAACTACGAGCACCTGCTGCTCGAAACCTTATGGGTCCGCCAGCATCACAACGCCGTCGATGTGAGCCACTTGCGTCGCGTGCTACATTCTCCCGACTATCATGCCCGCGCTGCGGCCACTCGTGTCTTGGGTTATTGGCGAGATGATCTCCCCGAAGCGTTAAATCTGTTGCAAGAGATGGTCAACGACGACCATCCTCGCGTTCGTCTCGAAGCGGTCCGGGCGGCCAGTTTCTTTGAGACACCGCAAGCGGGAGAAGTCGCTCTGCAATCGCTCAATCACGAGATGGATTATTATCTCGATTACACTTTAAAACAGACAATGCAGGCTCTCGAACCGTATTGGTTACCTGCCGTGGCTGCGGGACAACCGTTTGCCAAAGAGAATGCTGAAGGTATCAAGTTCATTATCTCAACTATCAAAACTCCCGACTTGATCAACATGGCTCGGAGTGAAATTGTTTACAACGAGATGCTCAACCGTCATGGAGTTGTGTTCCAACATCGACAAGAAGCCATCGATGGACTCGCCCGTCTCCACAATACCACCCCAATGGATGAACTGCTGGAAACAATCGCTCATCTCGATACGCGAGACAGTGAGCATGGCGAACATGTGTTGATCGACCTTGGGATATTACTCAGTCATCAGCCCGGCAAAAACATTGCCAAACATCGCTCGCAAATTGAAGAATTGACGCAGTGGGCACAAAAACCAATCACGCGTCGAGTCGCGTTTGCTGCGTTGATCACCGCCGATCAAAATATCGATGCCGCGTGGGAGAAAGGGACCAAGTCACTCGGAGCGATCCGCGATCTCGTGGCGGCCATACCGTTGATTCAATCTTCCGACGTACGGGAGAAGACCTATTCCAAAATCGAACCGCTGTTACATGGTCTTCCCAATCAGTTGACTGCAACTATTGGAAAACAACAAGGTCAACTGGGGAGATACGTGAGAGTCACACTTCCCGGCAAGAGTCGCACATTGACGCTGGCCGAAGTGCAAATTTTCAGTGATGGCAAGAATATCGCTCCAAATGGTCATGCTACTCAATCATCCATTTCTTCCAGTGGAACACCTCAGCGTGCCATCGATGGAAACACGAGCGGTGTTTATAACGAAGGATCATCCACTCATACCGCCGGTGAACAGAACCCGTGGTGGGAAGTGGACCTCAAAGCCGATTATCCCATTGAACAAATTGTCGTTTGGAACCGAACCGATGGAGACTTGGGGAATCGAATTGATAAATTCAAAATCGAGATTCTCGATTCCTCTCGACAGGCGGTTTATTCGCGTGGAAATAATAAAGTCCCCAAGCCGAAAACCGAATTCGCAGTCAAAGGTGATCCGCAACAGGTGATCCGTGAAGAAGCGATTCGCTCGATCGTCTCAATTCCGGGACATGAAGCCGACACCTTCACCACGTTGGCGAACTTCGTAAAGAAAAACTCATCACGAGCAGAGGCGGTCTCTGCTCTGGGCCGCCTCAACCGCGCGAAAGTTCCTGAAAAAGAAGTACGACCGCTCATTGACACTCTTCTCGGAATTGTCGAACAGACACCCATCGAACAGCGAACTCAAGACGACATCATGGAAGCGATCCAGCTCGGCAAACGACTGGCCGTCATCCTGCCGGACTCCGAAGCGCGATCGCTGATTACTCAGTTTCGAGAGCTTGGCGTGGATGTCTTCTTTGTTCGCCCCGTACCGCACAAAATGCAATACGACCGAACAAACTTGTATGTCGAAGCGGGTAAGCCGTTTGAGATCGTTTTCGAGAACACCGACATCATGCCTCATAATCTGGTGCTCACCACGCCCGGTGCACGTGAGGAAGTCGGCATCCTGGCTGAGAAACTCGGTTCATCGCCCGAAGCGATGAAAAAACAGTTCATTCCCGACACAGAGAAAGTTCTCGCTTACACCGGACTACTCCAACCCGGTTTGCAAGAACGTCTGAAATTGACCGCGCCTCAGTCACTGGGCGAATATCCATTTGTTTGTACCTTCCCCGGTCACTGGAGAACCATGTACGGCACGATTCACGTCGTCAAAGACATTTCCGAGATTCCGCTCGAACAACTCGACGAATCGGCTGAAAATCATGACCACTCCAACGGCCCGATGTATCAGCGTCGTTTTGTCCGTAAATGGCAAGTGGAAGATCTTCTCGCCTCACTCCCGCAAGCCGATGAAAATCGATCCTTCGAAAACGGACGCTTGTTGTTCAAGTCGATTGCCTGCGTCCAATGCCATCAGATGAAAGGTGAAGGTGCCAAAATCGGTCCCGACCTGACATTGGTGCGTCAGAAAATGCAGGACGGCAAACTCGACCGTGTCCGAGTTTTGAACGAGATGATCGAGCCTTCCAAAGTTATTGATGAAAAGTACCGCACGCAAATTGTGATCAATGACGAAGGGAAACCTTACAGCGGAGTCATCGTGTATGAAGATGATCAAATCATTCGCCTGATGGCCAACCCATTGGAGAAAGACGCCAAGGCCATTGAAATTCCTAAGGACAGCATTGAAGAGCGAGTCGATTCCAAGGTCTCTCTGATGCCCGAAGGACTTCTCAATACTCTCACGAAACAGGAAATCTTCGACTTATTGCTGTATATCGAAACCGGCGGAGTTGCGAATTCGTCCGTCTATAAGTAATCGTTACGACGTAGAGAGACATAATTAGCACCCTAACTGATATTGACCTTGTGGGACTGGAGAACTAAAACTCCAGTCCTATTTTCGTGGAGGTTATCCTGCCTCGTCTTCCAATCGTTATGAGTCCAACGATGCGTTTTGCAATCGTCATAAGTCAAATCAAATTCTGGCAACATTGCTGTCGGAGATGGGATTTTGTCGGTTGGTTTCTACTGACGGTCTCTGTTTTCTGTTGTGAGGTCTCTGCACAAAACTGGACAGAACCGGAAGACGTTTTCTCAGCATCTGCCGGGAAGAGTTTTTACTCTCCCGAATCACACCTCTCGTATTCCAATCGTCAATATCACTGTCTCGATGACCCGCTGTGTAGTCAATCCGATCAGCCCTCATTTTTATTTATGCCTGAGGGATTCATCTATCCGACCTATCTTGGGAATCCCCACGAACCGCGACTCGGAACTCAATGGGTCTATGAAAAAGATGATGGCTGGTTGTGGGATTCCACATTGGGTGGACGATTGGGCTTGTTACGTTGGGGACCAGCCGACCGGCTGGAAGGTGTGCAACTCGACATTTTGGCAGCAGCCAAGTTACGGATGGATCCGAATGAGGGACAAGACGTTCGCTCGGTCGACTTCCGCGTCGATGTTCCCATCACGTGGGGAGCGGGTCCGCATCGATTCAAGCTGGGGTACTCACACATCAGTTCCCATCTTGGCGACGAGTTTCTACTCAAAAATATGGGGTTTGACCGACTGAACTACTTTCGTGATTCTGTTGTCCTCGGGTATTCCTATTATCCCATTCCCTCGGTCCGTCTTTATGGCGAATCAGCTTACGCATTTTGGAGAGAAGTTGCCGGTCCGTGGCGATTCACTATGGGTTTGGACTACGCTCCTCCCATCCCTACCGGCAGCCAGGGGGCTCCCTTCTTCGCTCTGAATGGTGACTTGCGCGAAGAGGTCGATTTTGGCGGTGGAGTTGCGGCACAAGCAGGCTGGGCTTGGCGAAGTGAGCATTATCCCGGGCTCCTGAGAACAGGACTGTCATATTACAACGGCAAGAGCCCGCAGTTCTCGTTCTTCAATCAGCATGAAGAACAAATTGGCTGGGGTCTGTGGTACGACTTCTAAATTCTTTGAGAGTTCTTCGAGACTCCTGAAGTCAGGTCTTCTTTAGCTCTGCACGAATGCCGTTTGCAAGTTCGACACTCCACATCAAACAATGCGTGAATCTCCTGCGATTTCCAGCTATCATGACGACTTGTCAGTTTTCATCGCCTGATTCATGTTTAAGGGTCTTTGATGTCTCGCACTGCTCATTTGTGTCTGTTTGCAACGGTTGCCACGCTCTGTGGTGTTCTGGTTTGTCCCACCAGTCTGGATGCCCAGAAGACGAAGAAGAAGCCAGCGACATCTCAACCAAAAGTAAAAGACGCCAAAAACGTAACGACCGGAGAACCGGCACCAGAAAAAGATCCCGAATACGCCAAGTATGCCATCTTTGAAAACTCCGCTCCGCGTGCGGAGACAGTCCGGCCCGCCTCGACCACACTGCCGTTAAAACTCGCCAAAGAAGCTCGCATCGCTTTCATTGGAAATGGATTACTTGAACAGACTCAATTTCACGGCTACTTTGAAACTTTCCTGCATCAGAAATACCCGAATCACAACCTGAAAGTTCGGAACCTCTGCTGGTCAGCCGACACGCCCGAACTGCAACCGCGCCCCGAAAATTTTGCCGACATCAATCAACATCTGACTTACGAAAAAATCGATGTCATCTTTGCGTCGTACGGCTTCAACGAATCCTTTGCAGGCCACTTAGCAGTCACCGACTTTGAGATCGCCCTCACGAAATACGTTTCCAAACTCAAGTCGAGTGCTTTCAACGGTAAGACAGGGCCTCAGATTATTCTGGTCTCCCCCATCGCCAATGAAGATATCGAAGGCGTTCCTGCCAGTAAGAATAACAAAAACATACGACTCTACGCCGAGGCAGTTAAACGAGTCGCCATCAAGACCAGAGTCGGCTTCGTTGATGTCTATAAAGCGACTGCCGAAGTAATGGCGGAGAGTAAAGAACCAATCACGTTGAACGGCGTGCATTTGAACGAAGATGGCTATGAGGTCTTCTCGCGTGCTTTGTTTCAGGGAACATTCGACGAAGATGCTTCCGATGTCAACGAGCAGATTCGGGAACTGGTTGTCGATAAAAATCGCCAATACTTTCGGCGGTATCGCCCGCTCAACACATTCTATTACACAGGAGGCCGAAAAGGGTCTTATGGCTATCTCGACTTTCTCCCCGCCATGAAAAACTTTGATCTCATGGTGCAAAATCGCGATGCACGCTTGTGGGCATTGGCACAGGGAGAGCCCTTACCTCAACGACTCGATGATTCCAATCTTCCCGAGATGCCGGAAACGGCACAAAGTCGCGGTGCGAATGAATGGATGACAGCGCACGACGAATTGAAGGCCTTCAAAATCGATCCACGATTTGAAGTCAATCTGTTTGCCGGTGAAGAACAGTTCCCCGATATTGGTGCTCCCATTCAAATGCGATGGGATAGTCGCGGCCGATTGTGGGTCAGTTGCTCGACAACTTATCCTCATGTCTATCCGATGAACGAACCCAATGACAAAATTGTGATTCTGGAAGATACCGACGGCGATGGCAAGGCCGACAAATCAACCGTTTTCGCCGATGATCTTCATATCCCGCTCTCTTTCGAGTTTGGTGATGGTGGGATTTACGTTTCTGAAATGCCGCACCTGACGTTTTTGAAAGATACTGATGGTGACGACAAGGCCGATGTCCGCAAATTATTGCTGACAGGATTCGGAACCGAAGACTCGCACCACTCTTTGCACGATTTCAGTTGGACACCCGACGGCGATTTGATCTTTCGCGAATCGATCTTTCATCACAGTCAGGTCGAAACTCCTTACGGACCGGTGCGTCAACAAAATAGTGGTTGGTTTCGATTTGAACCAGATACACATCGACTGACCAGCTTCGGCACGTATCACAGCACCAACCCGTGGGGAGTGACCTTCGATGATTGGGGAAACCATGTCGCCAGCCATCCAGTCTTCGCCGCGGCCTTTCATTCGCTCGATCCTCCCTACCCCGACCAACATCCCAAACCGGCCGGCTTGAGAGCCTATTCGGGAACATGCGGCCATGAGTTTGTAGATTTCGCGACGTTTCCCGAAGAACTACAGGGTGGCTTCATTAAAGCCCGCTACAAACCAACCAACCGAATCGAAATTCATAAATGGGTGGAAGGTGAATTTGGATATGACGAGGAGTATGTCAGCGATCTGATCTTCTCGACGAACCTGAGCTTTATACCTGTTGATTTACGCTACGGTCCACGCGGTGCCATGTATGTCTGCGACTGGTACAATCCGGTGAAAGGACACGCACAATATTCATTGCGTGACGAACGACGTGATCGTCAATCGGGACGTATCTGGAGAATCACCGCCAAAGGACATCCCGTTCAAGAGGCTCCTAACTTCGCAGAAATGTCGATTTCCGAATTGGTTGAGATGCTCGCTCGTCCGGAATATCGATATCGCTATTGGGCCAAGCGAGAACTTCGTGAGCGTGATCATCGGCAAGTCGAACAGACATTGAAAAGCTGGGCCTCCAATCTTGATAAAAACGATCCACGCTATCGACATCACCAGATGGAAGTGGTGTGGGCACTGCGTTGGATTGAAGCCGTTGATCACGAATTACTGCGAGATCTCTTGAGTTGCCAAGATCATCACGCACGAGCCGCCGCGACTCAGCAACTCCGCTATTGGCATCATGATATGCCCGATGCGACTAAATTACTCCGAAAATCGGCCAACGATTCCAATGGACTTGTCCGCATGGAAGCCGCCATTGCGGCGAGTTACATCGGCAGCAAAGATGCGCTTGATGCCATGTTGGATGTCCTCAATCATCCCAGTGATGGTCATTTGGCCTACGCGATTCGCTGTTCTCTCGGCTCACACACTCTCAGGCCGCATTGGGAAAACGACCCGAACTACAATCTTGCTCGGCTGATGAAGAAACTGGAACGTAGTAGCGAGTTGAAAGAACCAGCACCTACCGCATCAGAAGCCCAATTCGACAGTCAGAAGAATCTCAAAGTCGTGAAAATCGGATGTGTTCCCGAGCGGATGCGATTTACCGAAGACCAAATTGCCCTCACGAATGGGCAGCCTGTCAAAATAGTGTTCTCCAACCCCGATGCGACCGACCACAACCTTGTCATCGTCAAACCGGGAGCATTAGAAGAAGTCGGCATGGCCGCCAACGCGATGGCCAAAGATCCTCAATTCGCCAATTCCGATTTCATTCCAGCAGAAAAGAAAGCTCTGATTCTGGAAGCCTCTCCCATGATCGGACCAACTCGCAAATCTCAGGTTCATGTGTTGCGATTTGTCGCCCCGAAAGAACCGGGGATCTATCCCTTTGTCTGCACCTTTCCGGGACACTGGGTCATCATGAATGGGAGCATTGCTGTCGGTTCGAGTCTCGAAGAGGCTGAACAATTATTGGCCGAGAGCAAACAACAAATCGTCAAAGAGTGGACGATGACTGACTTTGCAGGCATGAAGGTCAAACAATCCGAAGATCGGGTCATGCGAGGCATGCAGGCATTTTTGAAAGCACGTTGTCATCAATGTCACGTGGTGGGACATCACGGTGTGAAAATTGGTCCGGAGTTGACGGAAGTCTCCAAAGATTATCGTGGTGAGAAACTGCTGCAACAAATCCTGGAACCCTCCTCCGAAATCAATAAGAAGTATCAGACACACCAGTTCATTCTCGACAGCGGGAAGGTACTGACAGGCGTCATTGCCAAAGAGACAGAGGATGAGATTCATCTGCTTCAGAATCTGTTATTACCGACACAAATAACGATTCTCAAAAAGAAAGGAATCGACGAGCAATTTCCCTCCAAGATCTCTGCCATGCCCAAAGGTTTGGCAGACGTACTGCAAAAAGATGAGATCCTCGATATGCTCTCGTTCCTGGAGGCGGGAGGGTACAAACTCCCGGAACACCTGAAAGATAAAGCTGGCCCCGGTCTCAAGCCGGGACATGGGCACGGCACAGAATGACATATTATCCATCGATCTCCCTTTCGCTGCGGGCCAACAGATGACCATTCCGATTTCCAAGCCGTATGAATCGCCACTTCAAAAAGCGATGGAGGAAGAGACTACACGCAAAAAGCCCATTGCCCGGCTTGTTTCACTCGACGCATTCCGCGGTTTCGTCATGCTGATGATGGCTTCGGAAGGCTTTGCCATTGCCCGCGTTTGGTCAAAACATAAAGACACGATTCTCTCTTCCGGCCAAAGTGAGGCCCTGTGGGACACGATGGCTTATCAGCTTTCGCACGTGCCGTGGGTCGGTTGCGCGTTCTGGGATTTAATCCAACCCGCCTTTATGTTCATGGTGGGAGTCTCGATGCCGTTTTCTTACGCCAAGCGCGCTCGTAAAGGGCAGCATGGTTTGGGACGTTTTCTGCATGCACTGTTACGGTCACTCATTCTGATCATGATGGGAGTGTTTCTGTATTCGGTCGGCGACCCGATGACGCATTTCAAACTTGTGAATGTCTTAACGCAAATCGGATTGGGATACATCTTCGTCTATCTGTTAGTCGGACGAAGTTCGGGAGTCCAGATGCTGGCGATCATCACGATCCTGGGAGGTTACGGCTATTGGTTCTATGACTATCAAATTCCCGAACAAGAACGAACCGATCTCTATGCCTGGCTCGAAAAGGAAGGCTACGACCCGGCAGAGGAAGTTGAAATCTTCGAGAACAACTACGCCGCCCATTGGAATAAACACACCAACGCGGCAGCTGGCTTTGATCGAGAATGGCTCAACAAACTACCACGGTTTGAAGAGGAGTTTCGTGGCAAGAAGTTTTGGGCGAATACGGGCGGATACACCACCCTCAACTTCATTCCGTCGATCGCGACGATGATTTTCGGTTTAATAGCTGGTCAGTTATTGATCGGACCTGACACCGAACAACGTAAATGCCGAGTCTTGTTTGCTTCCGGGTTTATTCTCTTGCTCGCGGGCATGTTGATGGATACTCACATCTGGCCCATTAATACCGGCGAATGGGGATGGACGGCGACCCCGATCATCAAGCGAATCTGGACCCCCACCTGGGCGATCTTTAGTACCGGCTGGGTTTTCCTGATGATGGGCGTCTTTTTCCTGATATTTGATGTCCTGAAAGTCAAACGACTCGGCTTTCCATTGGTTGTTGTGGGCATGAATTCCATTGTCTTCTATCTGATGGCATCACTGATCCACGGTTGGACCGGAAGAAACCTGGAAACCCATATGGCAACCATTGATGCCGCGTTCAATACCAGTTTGATTCCGATATTCTTCAGTGAGACTAATGTCTATGCACCGATCAATGAATCTCTGCTGATCTTATTCACGATGTGGCTGATCGTCTTCTGGATGTACCGTCGCAAACTGTTTATTCGAGTGTGATTCTCATCGCGATCTTGCAGAAAATGATGGCGTCATTGAGCGATAATCTCTATATTAAGAGTTCATCCTTATCTTTTTCTCCTCGCTCAGGAAGACATCCATGACTCGCTATTTTCTCATCGTGTTTTCAATCACACTCTTGGCCAACAATCTGCTTCTCGCTCAGGAGGAGAAGAAAGCCCATCCTCAGGAGTCAGTCGACACAGCCATCTCACACGCTATCGAGTTGTTAGAAGCGAAGAAATACAAAGAACTGTTGACTGCATACATCCCACCTGCCGATGTCGCCAAGATGAAAGAGGCTGGCCAATACGAGCTGATCATGCAAAAGTTCGGCGAAGGTGGCAAACCGGCGAAATTGTTGGAAGCGCTCAAAGCCGCTCAAAAAGTCGAACCTGAATACAACGAAGACAAAACGGCCGTCGTTTTCAAATTCACAAAAGAAGTGGATGGCGAACAAGTCGAGCAAAAACCCATCAAATTCAATAAAACCGGAAAGCTGTGGTACATCGGCAACTGAGAAGGATGACTTCCCTGTGAACAACAGCCACCCATCGCGTCGCGACTTTCTCTCGACGACCGCCAAAACGTCCCTCGCCGCTCTCCCGGCAGTCAGCTGGCTGAGTCGCACCGTTCCCGCGTTGGCTCAAGAACCTGGCGAACGTCCGCAGCAAGACGAGTCTGTCAAAGTTCTCAATCCTCGCAATCGTGTACCGCTCAGTTTCATCATCGACGACTCCTGTGCACTGGTGAACCTCGCCCATTTCTGTATCCCCCAGTTTGCCGAAGTCTTCCCCAAGAATTACAAGCAAGATTGGCGATCACTGCCGCGAGAGATTCCGGACTCGTTTGTTCGCAAATTCGGCGAGTGGTGTCGAGAGCACGGCGTCAAAGGGAAATACAGCATCGTGCCGTATCCGGCCATGGTCGGTTGGGTCGACAAAGAGATGCCGGGCTGGACGAAGCGGGAGTTGCAGGACAGTTTGAAGCTGGTCCGCGACTTCATGCAGGAAGACTGGGACATCCATCCTGAAATGGTGACTCACACCTGGGCCATCAACACGAAAACCGGACGGCCTTACCCTCAGCGTGACGAAAACCACATGGAGAACTGGGGCTGGAGCGTCAACAAGTCGACTGACGAACTCGCGGACTACGCGGCGTATGCTTTGCGTATCCTCAAAAACGCGGGACTGTATTGCGAAGGAGTGACGACTCCGGGCGGGTACGGCAATCGATCACGCGAGGCGTTGTCGCTCAGCACTCTGCAAGCGTGCCGTGATGTGTACGGCACCGAGATACCTCATTACTTTCGGCATCTTTACACCGATGACCGGAGTGTCGCGCCGCGTGTGGAAAATGTGAAAGGTCTCGATACTGATGATCCGCAGTGCGTCGTGTCGATCATCGGTTGTACGGGAGACTGGTTCGGCGGATGGGACGGACTCACTCCTGGTTCGGTCGACAAGCTCATCACTGCAGACCTGCAAGGCGGGCGTTTGCCGGAAGTGATCGACCGGGAAGAACCGGCCATCATGGTTTGTCACTGGCCCGGCATCTATTACAACGGAGGTGAACTCGGTTTCAACATTTTCAAGGAAGCCGTCACTCGAGTTCACGCCCGCAATGAGAATCTCATCTGGATGAAGTTGAGTGATATTTCTCGTTACTGGGCCGCCAAAGAGTTAACGGCAATCAACAAAGAAGGAAACTCGATCTCGTTAAACGCACCCTTTGCTGCCCCCAACTTCACTCTCGAAGTTCTCAAGCCAACAACGGCACGTCCGACACTGCAAGCGGGATCAACTATTGCTGGCTTCACAGAGGTCACAGATCCACTGAATCTCAAGTCAGGCACATTCTGCGATATCAAAGAGAAACGGCTACTCTGCTTTGATTTAACCAAAGGGAGTAGCCGCCTTAATCTGTGACTTTCTATTGCTGTCATTTATTGAAGGTCACGGACAGTGGTCGCAAGTTCCTCGGGTTGAGGAATACTATCAACATCAATCTCCAAGTTATCCTGACCGGCACTTGAAATCGCGATGTCGCCGGTTCCAACGGCACGTTGATAAATATTCTGGTTGACCTGAATGTTCCTCACATCGTCGTGTCTCACTTCGGTTGTGTTCCGAGCAAAGATTCCCTGCCGGAGAGATGACCGATTGTTCGTGATTGACAAAGTGGTGTAATAAACGGTGAGCCACCAGTAAGTCATCAGCCCCGCACCAGCAAGTAACATGAGCGAACCGAGCGAAATTTGCGCAACAGTTGGCAGATAGGACTGACTAAATGCGGTCTGCCCGATGAGGGCCAAACCCGCAATCATCAGCAGGCATTCGCCCACGAATCTGAGAGGGTGCGATCGAAACATGACCGGATGGGCTGTCATGAGCGTTTTTTCATCGCGCTCCGCCGAGACCACTTCAGGTGTCGACTCATCGACCTGGGCCTCACTGGCGAGACTGGCTTGAGGAACTGTCACTTTGAACGGCTTGTCACAGGTTGGGCAGTCCGTGGTCTTCCCCACAATGTCTTCATCAATCTGCATTACGATTTCGCAATGAGGACATTCATAAGTTAGTTGGTCGACTGTTGCAGTCATATTAGCAGTGTTCATAGTGTTGAGTCTCCGATGGAATTGATTTCGATTGTTGTTCGAATCAATAATTCGCAACAAACATGCCGAGACGACGACCTGCCATGCTTATGACGCGTATGTCGTTGTAAAAATACGACTTACAACGAGAGGAAAAACATTTCTGTTTACTCACTCTCTGTTTCAATCAGACGGGCATTGCGGGCTCAAACTCCACCCTGGAGGCTCAGAGCACAGAAGCGGTTTCAACAATGAAAATTATCACAATAACCCCGGGATCGGATCCCAACTTGCCATCTTGCGGGTCAAGTCGCCCGGCAACTCTGGTTGCAAGCGAAGTTCTCCCACATGGAATTGGGTATGCAAGATCGTGGCGAGTAGATGTTTGATGGTCAGTGGTGATGTTAACGGCTCGGACGCATCACGTTTCGATTGACCGATCACCTGTCCCATTTTGAGACCACCACCGGAGAGCATTAGAGGCGACAGATTGCCCCAGTGGTCGCGTCCGCCGCGAGCGTTGATCCGCGGGTTACGGCCCATCTCTCCGCAACAGACCAACAGGATATCGTTTTCCAGGCCGCGTTGGTGGATGTCTTCGATCAATGCAGAGATCGCATGATCGAACGGCAAGCCCATATACCGCATTCCTTCATCGACGCCCGCGTTGTTGTTGTCGGCGTGCATGTCCCAGACGAAGTTCGTGGTTACCGTCACAAAGCCAACTCCTCGTTCGCACAATCGGCGAGCCATCAACAGTAGCTTGCCGAGTGTCATCGAGTTATCGACATAGCGTTCGTAGTTGTTCCATTTCTTGCTGATGTCCTGTGGCTTCACCAGAGGAGCCGTGTCGTAACGGGCGATCGTTTTGGGATCTTCCTTGGAGAGATCAAACGCATCTGCGGCACCGCCGAGAATGGTGTCGAATGCCTGAGATCGTAATGAATCAATTCGACCCGCGTTTGACGAACTCTCGACCACCCACCGTGCTGCATCAAGAGAAGACAACAATGTCTGTCGATCTCCAATACGGTCCATCGGCAGTTTGAGTTTCATGTTCTCTTGCAGATCACCACCGGCTCCCGGTATGAACGGTGCAAATGCTGCCCCGACCTCTCCGGTCGAATCGAAACGCCCGAATTGTTGAATCCGTTCCATTCGTTCCGGGTCAACCGCACGCGGGAAGAGTGCGACGTTATTGGGTAATCCCGTTTGTGGATGATTGGTGCCTGCGACCCGCGAATACAACGAGCCAAGGTTGGCTCCGAACGTATCTTTGCCGACGATCGGTTTGATGTCGTGGTTACCGTCGCCGGTTTTGAAGGAGCGGACAATTGACAATTTGTTGGCCATCTGTGCGAGCTTCGGAAACGTCCCACCAAACGTGATGCCGGGCAACTTGGTCGAGACCTCTCCGGTCGCCGAACGAATCTCGGCCGGCATATTCATCTTGGGATCGAACGTCTCGATCTGCGACGGCCCGCCGTGCATGAAGACGAAGATCACCGACTTCCCCGTCAACACGGCAGATTGGACAGCCGCATTTGCTTGTGGCGTCATCCACGGAGCCAGCGCAGCACCTCCCATTGCCGTCGAGCCGAGCCGGAGAAATTCGCGTCGAGATTTTTGGTCGTGAAAAATGAGCATGCCCTATCATATCAACTCATATAGATGGGAAGCAACGTGTTTTCTAATACGCTCGATACAGCATATTTGAGGAGTTTACTCGTCCCTCATTTGCAAACGCTCAACCGCCGATTCAAGGTGTCAAGATTTCCAAAATTTGGGACACACTTGGCGATACTCTTGAGGAATCTTGCTCGATACTGTTGGATACTCTTGGCTGATACTCTTCGATACTCTTGAGCAAGTTGATTGGTGACATCAAGTTGCGTCGATTGCTTCGTTTCGGCGGGACACTACTTTTTGTCTGAACGTACCTTCCACGTCACGCGAAATCACCTCCTTTCTCACGTTGCAGCGG
>Ga0181597_10002368_pt1 | contig 20427 bp, 26 predicted proteins | sample 041ome_5_FD_148647 | JGI IMG/M metagenome (GOLD analysis project Ga0181597, IMG submission 148647) | Coastal salt marsh microbial communities from the Groves Creek Marsh, Skidaway Island, Georgia - 041403US metaG (spades assembly) | ecosystem: Environmental > Aquatic > Marine > Intertidal zone...
TAAGTGTTGTTATCTTTCCATATTTAGGAATTTCATATCTGTAACTAGTAATTTCATAAAGAGGGATTAATACAAAATCTCTATATTCTAAGCCTGGATGGGGAATAACTAGCTTATCTGTGTTCATTATAAGATTATTATAAATCAAAATATCAATATCCATACTCCTAGGACCCCATCTTTTTGTTTTCTTTCTATTATGTAATCTTTCAAGATTTTGTAATTCATCCAATAATTCTATTGGTTTGAGATTGGTTCTTATTTCAATAACAGAATTTATAAAATTGGGTTGTGCTTGTGGGCCAAGAGGTTTAGTTACATATAAACTTGATCTCTTAACAATGTTCGTAGATTTTATGCGATTGATTTGTTTAAGAACTGTATTAATTCTAAAATAAGGATGGTTTTTATTACTTCCTATTCCTAAGTATACTTGATTCAATTTAAGAGATTAGTTTAGCTTTTCTTTTATCCTAGCAGATTTACCAGATCGTTCTCTTAGGTAATACAGCTTAGCTCTTCTTACAGCGCCTTTGCGTTTAATTTTAATGCTATCAATAATTGGACTATGAGTTTGAAATACTCTCTCTACACCTTCGCCATAAGAGATTTTTCTGACCGTAAACGATGAACTTATACCTCTATTTTTAATTGCTACAACTACCCCTTCAAAAGCTTGAATTCTCTCTCTTTTTCCTTCTTTCACCTTTACAGATACAACTACTGTATCTCCTGAAGAAAAATTTGGGACAGATTTTAGCTGCTTAGACGTGATATTTTGTATTATTTTACTCATTTTCTTCTTGCTTGCTATCCGATATAAATTCTTGCAGTAGTCTATCATCTTCTTTTGAAAGTTTCACGTTATTTAATAATTCAGGCCTCTTTAAAAAGGTTGCACCTAAAGACTGTTTTCTTCTCCAAGATGCAATATCCTTATGATTTCCTGACAATAGGACCTTAGGCACAGATTTATCATCAATTTTTTCTGGCTTAGTATAATGGGGATAATCAAGAATACCGTCGTAAAATGAATCGTTGATTATTGAATCGATATCATCTGCTACACCCGGTAATAGTCTTGTTATACCCTCAATAATTGTTGCTGCAGGCATCTCACCTCCAGATAATACATAATCACCTATAGATATCTCCTCATCAACCAAGTTATCAATAATTCGTTGATCTAACCCCTCATACCTTCCACACAGAAACGTAACAGCTTCTTCTTTTGAAATATCTATAAGTTTTTTTTGAGATAAAGTCCTACCCTGTGGAGATAAGAGATAACACTTACCTATTTTATTAATGTTAAGGCAATCTCTTACTGGTTGATATTGAATAACCATTCCTGGACCGCCACCATATGTCTTAAAGTCTACCCTTTGGTGTCTATCTTTCGTATATAGTCTTAAATCTATTGCGTTTATTGAGATTACTCTATTTTCAATAGCTTTTTTTACCAATCCATATTTAAAAAAAGATTCAAAGAATTTTGGATATATAGTTATGATATTAAACTGATTCATCTCGTATTATAATTTTGTCATTATCTATTTTACATATATTTTCTTTGACGAAAGCTATATAAGAAGTAATATTATTATTTTTGATAGCCAAAACATCATTCGAACCGCTATTAAAAATAAAATCTACAATACCAAGATACATATTCTTGGTTGTAAATAATTTTAATCCTATCAAATCTTTCCAATAATATTCATTATCTTCTAACTTAGGAATAGACTTATTATCTATGTAAATGTTTTTACCTAAAGCATTTTCTGAAATATCAATATCATCAAAGCCCTGAATTTTAATAATAATCTTTTTTGGCATAATTTTAATATCTAAGATCTTAATCTCTTCATTTTGATTATCATCTAGAAATGTCCTATAGGATTTTAAATTTTCAGGGGGGTAGGCATAGCAATCAATTGATACCCAGCCTTTTATACCATGTGTAGATAAGATTTTACCAATTACTATGGACGAGAAACTCTTCATTTACAAATATGAAAACTTCTTAGAAAATTAAGCTTTATCTTTTTCAGAGGTTTCTGCTTCAGCTGTTGTTTCTTCAGCAGGTGCTGCTTCAGCTGTTGTTTCTTCAGCAGGTGCTGCTTCAGCTGTTGTTTCTTCAGCAGGTGCTGCTTCAGCTGTTGTTTCTTCAGCAGGTGCTGCTTCAGCTGTTGTTTCTTCAGCAGGTGCTGCTTCAGCTGTTGTTTCTTCAGCAGGTGCTGCTTCAGCTTCTTTAGCTTTTAATTTCTTTTGTTTAATTTTATCCAATAATGCACTTTTTATCTTTTGCCTTTTTTCGAGATTTTTAGGATCAAGACTATACTTTTCAAGTAACCTAACTCTGTCTGTCATTTGAGCACCGAGATTTATCCAGTGATTTAGTCTGTCATGTTTTAGAGATATACGTTTTTCAGATTCAAGATTAGGATCATAGCTGCCTATTCTCTCAATACATTTACCGTCACGTTTAGCTTTTTGATCAACTACTACAATGTGGTAGTATGGTCTTTTTTTTCCGCCGCTTCTAGATAGTCTTACTCTTACCATTTATATCTCGTTTTTGAACAACGTGATTATAGCACCTCATTTAAAAAAAACTCAGCTTTTTAGTCAAAAAAGATGAAATTTTAGTCTAAAAGGTATTTTTTTTATATATAATCATCAAAGATGAGTCAAAGTAAAAAATATGAAATAAAAATATCACATACTGAGCAGTATCTGAATAAGTAATGGCTTATCTTCCTTATATCATTGGTATAATATACTTTGCTATGTCTGCCTGTCTTTTGAATCTTTATATGGGAAGAGATTGTAAAATACCATTGAGTATTACATACCTAAGAATTATTGGACTATTCCTGTTTGGTTTATTTGTATTTGACTTAGCTTACCCCTTCATAATATTTAATTTTGTGAATGCGTCTTTCATTACATTATTTGTAATAAACCTGTTTTATATAGTCCTAAATTATTACAGACCAATAGATTACATAGGTTTGATTCTCAATCCAGTTGTTTTAATTTCACTCGTATTATATTTAATTTTTGGTTTCTCATCTTACGGAACAGTTGTTGAGAAAAATTTATATATTCATATTATATTTTCTCTTTCATCATATGGCTTTCTAGTTCTTGCAGGTATGCAGGCCCTAATATTAAGATATCAAATAAATTCTGTTAAAAATATATATAATTCTCCTTTACTAAATTCATTTCCATCTATTGAAGAAATGGGCAAAATTATGTATAGACTAATTGTCTCTGGGTTTATCATATTAACGCTATCTCTTCTGTCCGGACTGCCTTACCTTGCTAATAACTTTGGCGTCGAAATAGAACAAAAAATAATATTCTCGATGGTTGCTTGGGTAACATTTATGTATCTTATTTTTAAAAAATCATACTACGGTATAAAAGATATTACCGCAGCGAATATGACAATAGGCGGTTTAGTTTTTTTGCTTTTGTCATACTTAGGTACTAAATTACTAGTAAGTTAATTTAAAAAGAATAATGACTACACTATCAATAGATAATTTATTCATAGTCTTGATTTTACTTCTTGTTTTATCGGCGTTCTTTTCAGGATCTGAAACAGCATTAATGAGTATTAATAGATATAAATTGAAGCATCGTGTAAAAAAAAATGAAATAGCAGCCTTGAGGGTTGATTACTTGCTGAATAATCCTGATAAAACTCTTGGTTTGATTCTATTATTGAATAATTTTGTAAATATACTGGCGTCTGCAATAACAACTATAATTGCCATTGAGCTCTATGGAGACAAAGGTGTAGCTATTGCTGCAGGTTTTTTAACATTCGTAATACTCGTTTTTTCTGAAGTAACACCAAAAACTTTTGCGTCCCATTACTCAGACAGGATAGCTTATAAGATCTCTTTCTTTTTTTATTATGGTCTTGTGATATTCAGTCCAATTGTAAAGTTTATTAATTTTTTCTCAAAATTGATATTAACCATATTTGGAGTAGAAAAAAGAAAAATACAACATGACGATTTAACGAATGAAGAAATTAAAACTATTATACAAGAATCTTCCAATAAGATTACTGAAAATTATGAGGAAATGATTATTAATTTACTTGATTTACAAAAGGTGACTGTCGAACACGCCATGATACCAAAAAATGATATCGAGGGTATTGATATCACGTATAGTGATGATTTAATAAATGCGAGACTTGTTGATATAAATCATACTCGACTACCTGTTTATTCAGGTTCGTTAAACAATCTCATTGGTTTCATTAACAAAAAGCATGTACCTGCTCTGATAAAAGAAAACAGTAAAGTTAAAACTCAAGAACTAAAAAAGTGCTTATCGGAACCTTATTATATCCCAGAGGATACATCTTTGCTAAGTCAGCTAATAATTTTTAAAAAGGAGAAAAAACGAATTGGATGTGTAGTAGATGAATATGGTGACATTAAAGGTATGTTAACTCTTGATGATATTCTTGAGGAGATTGTCGGAGAATATGCCACAGTTTATGAAAAAGAGAATTTGATCAAAGATATTACGATAGATAATATAGAAGTACATGGTTCTGTACAGTTAAGAGAAATCAATAAAAAATTGTCAATTAATCTAGCTGACAACTCGGTTACAACCATCAATGGGTATATACTAGAATCTTTACAAGAGATACCTCAAGAGGGTATGACATTTAAAAAAGATAATATTATTATAGAAGTGTTAGAAGTTAAAAATAATTTTATAGAAAGAATATTAATTAAAAAAGTATGAATAAAAAAACCACAAAAATTAGTAACTTTGAAGATGACTTAAAAAAGCTCCAAGGCATACTTGATGATATTGAGTCTGACAAGTTAACTCTTGAGGATTCAATCCAAAAATATAAAGAAGGTATGGAGTTATCAAAGAAGTGTCAAGAAGCTCTTAATGAAGCTAAACAAGTTATAAAGTTACTTGAAGATGAAAAATAAAACTTACTCCATTCTTGATAAGGTAAACTTCCCTGAAGATCTAAAAAAATTAGATTCTGATGAGTTAAATAATCTAGCATGTGATATTAGAGAGTATATTTTAGATGTAATATCTAAGACTGGTGGGCATTTAGCAGCTGGACTCGGAACCGTAGAACTATCAATTGCACTTCATTATGTCTTTGATACTCCCATAGATAAAATTATTTGGGATGTGGGGCATCAGTGCTATCCGCATAAAGTATTAACGGGAAGAAAAAATAAATTAAGCTCAATTAGAAAGTATGGCGGTTTATCAGGTTTTTTAAAAATTGAAGAGAGTAATTATGATGTATTCGGAGCTGGTCACTCCAGTACATCTATAAGTGCAGCGCTAGGAATCTGTATAGCTAGAGATATTAAAAATGAGGAATATAAAGTGGTTTCAGTTATAGGTGATGGAGGAATGACTGCTGGTATGTCTTATGAAGCAATGTGCCATGCCGGGTATCTGAAAAAAGATATTTTAGTAATTTTAAATGATAATGAAATGTCTATATCTCCCAATGTAGGTGCACTCAATAAATATTTAACAAGAATACTCTCAAACAAAACTTTGTCTGACATTAAAGCAAAAGGTGGAAAATTTTTAAATGAATCAAGCCCCTTGAAAAAACTTGCAAGAAAAATCAAAGAAAATGCACAAAGTATTTTATCTCCTGGACAACTATTTGAGGAATTGGGTTTTAGTTATTATGGTCCAACCGATGGGCATGATATCAACTCATTAAAAACTGTATTAAAGAACTTAAAGGAAAAAAAAGGGCCGATACTTTTACATGTTATAACAAAAAAAGGTAAAGGCTATAAAATAGCTGAAAATAATCCAATTAAATATCATGGAGTCTCACCTTTTAATATAAAAACTGGAACTGCGAATAAATCTAAGTTAAGTAATACGCTTACATATACAAATATATTTTCTAAATGGATCAATCATACTGCTAAATATGATGCTAATTTTGTTGCTATTACACCTGCCATGCGAGAAGGTTCAGGGCTTGTTGAATTTGAAGAAAATTATCCTAAGAGATTTTTTGATGTAGGTATTGCGGAGCAGCATGCAGTAACACTAGCAGCAGGTTTAGCGGTAGGGAAAATTAAACCAATTGTTGCAATCTATTCAACTTTCCTTCAGAGAGCATACGATCAATTAATTCATGATGTAAATCTTCAAAGTCTGAATGTAATGTTTGCAATTGACAGAGCAGGTATAGTCGGAGCTGATGGTGAGACTCATCATGGAATATATGATATCTCATTTATGAGAATTCTTCCTGGTATGGTTTTAATGTCACCTTCTAACGAGAATGAGATGTGGAAAATGTTAAATACCGCATTGTTACACAACGGGCCTGTTGCAGTTAGATACCCTAGAGGAAATATATGTGGTGATGAGATATTAATAAGTGATGAAGTAATAGAAGTTGGTAAGTCATTGACATTACATAAAGGTAAAAAAATAGCATTACTTGTATTTGGACATCTTATAAATAACCTTTTTGAAATTTCGAAGAAATTATCGCTTACTTTAGTAGATATGAGATTTGTGAAGCCACTAGATACAAATAAAATAGATACTTTATCAAAAGAGCATGATTATATCGTAACTGTTGAGGATAGCGTACTTACTGGCGGTGCAGGCTCTTCAGTGAATGAGTATGTAAATCAGAAGGGTTTGAATATTAATGTTATTAATTTTGGTGTACCTGATGAAGTAATTTCCCATGGCAGTCAAGAGGACCTTTATAAACAAATAGGGTTAGACAAGAAATCATTAGAAATAAAAATAAATGAGATATACAATCAACTTTCTCCAAATAAAAAAATAGCTGATTAGATTAAATGTTTAAATTAATTGTAAAAAAAGAATTCTCATCTGCACATATTCTTCATGGACACCCTGGGGATTGCAAAAGGATGCATGGGCATAACTGGCGTGTTGAGGCTGAGGTACAAGGTAATAATACCAATGAAATTGGTATGGTAATAGACTTTAAAGATATAAAAAAAAATTTGCAGCGAATTATTGATAAATTGGATCATCAATACCTTAATGATATTGAGCCATTTATAAATGAAAACCCTACTGCAGAAAATATTTCCAAATATATTTATAAAGAGCTATCAAAAAATATTAATACTGATAATATTAAGGTCAGTGAAATTAAACTTTGGGAAACAAGCAATTCTGCAGTAACATACACCGAGTAATTATATGTCCACTTCAAAATCAAAATTAGAGATAACAAACTTACCAGATACACAAGGGCAAGCTGATACAAGAAATATGCCGATTAATAAGGTAGGTATAAAAGATATAATACATCCTATGGTAATCAAACAAAGATCAGGTAAACAACAATCAACAGTTGCTAATTTTAATATGTATGTAAATTTGCCTCATGATTTTAAAGGTACTCATATGTCAAGGTTTGTACATATATTAAATAATCATGAAGAACAAATAACTGTAGATTCATTCAAAAAAATGATTGATGAAATGTTAGTATTGTTAGAAGCTGAATCTGGTCATATTGAGATGAGGTTTCCGTACTTCATCAATAAAACAGCTCCTGTGTCAAAAGTTCAAAGTCTGCTTGATTATACTGTTTCTCTTATCGGAGAAATTGAAAACGGTAAATCTAAACTCAAAGTAAAAGTTATGGTACCAGTTACAAGCTTATGTCCGTGCTCAAAAAAGATATCAGACTATGGCGCTCATAATCAAAGATCTCATGTAACGATTACTGCCACAATAAAAGACTTTATTTGGATTGAAGAAATTATAGATATTGTGGAGAGCGAAGCTTCATCTGAACTTTATGGTTTATTAAAAAGACCTGATGAGAAATTTGTTACTGAGAGAGCATATGATAACCCTAAATTCGTTGAAGATATGGTAAGAGATATAGCTGTCCACTTCAATAATGATGAAAGAGTAACAGAATATGTAGTCGAGTCAGAAAATTTTGAATCGATACATAATCATTCAGCATATGCTCAGATTCATAAAATCAAAGATTAAATCTTTATCTCAGCTTGACGTATAAGCCTCTTAAAATTTCCTCAGATGTGGGGTTATTCATTTGGACAAATGAATTATTTTCAATAGTAATCAGCGTGGCTGAGCCATTTTCTCCACCTAGATTAAGTTTTATAAATAACGTTTCAGAGGATGGTTTATTGAATATATTTGAAAAAAATCCGTCATCTCTAGTCGCTTCATTATCAAGAGAGATTTTAATATAACCATCTGATTGCTTTTGTTCAATGATATTTACTCCTAAAATATCTAGCGCAGTCAATACTGCTGGGTATGTTCTTTCATAGATATCTGGGACATAAAGAGTTTGTAGATTATTATCGTCTGAATATATAGTAACTTGATTTCTTATACCTGTTGATTTTGCGACGATATAGCCTGCCTCTCTAGCTTCATTACCTCCAAGATAAATGTACATTCTACTTATCATCTCATTTTCAAATTCTGGATCTCTTGCCCGATTCTGCCATCTGAATTCAGAATCACCATCGGACATAAACTCCTTTCCATAATGGGTAATTAAAATATCATATCCATTATTTTTTTTTATTAATCTTGTCTTGTAGCTATCCCTAGTTTCAGGTGAGACTAATAGTGGGACATATCTTCCAACCACTCTCTGTACAGTTCCAAGTTGAACTTCACTTAAATTTTCAAGGTAATTTGTTCTCATTGAAGAAACGGTTAAATCAGAATTAACTAACAAGAAACCTTCTTTTGTCCAAAAAGTTTTTATTTTGTTCCATAAAGAAATTTTGTCTTGTGTTTTAACAGAGAGAAACATGTCATTGCCTTGTTTATGAATTTGAATACTCTCTAATTCTGTATCTATAGAGAATAATTTTTCATTATCATTTTCAACTATTTCTGGGAGTGACAAAGAATTTGCTGTATCCGGACTATTTAGATTTGGTGGCAATATTAGATCAATTTGACCAGAAGAATAATCCTCATTAGTTTTATAAACTAATTTTTCGTTTCTTGGATCGGATATAATATTTTTAGCATAGTCTGTCATGCTTGAACAGCTAGGCATTACAAATGCTGCTAAAATGATAACATATATATTTTTATTCATTTATAGCTCCACAATCTAATAATGCTTGGTTAAGTTGTTCATGATATTTTTCATCTAGCCAAGTCAACGGTAAACGTATTCCTTTTTTTATCAGACCCATTCTATTGAGGCACCATTTGACAGGAATTGGGTTTGATTCACAAAATAATACATCATGTAATACTTCTATTTTTTCATTTAATTCAGAGGCCTTCTCAGAATCTCCTTCCATGGCATACTTGCACATCATATGCATTTGTCTAGGCGCAATATTTGCTGTGACTGAGATATTCCCAGAAAACCCATCTAGAAGATCGCCTATTGATGTTTTATCGTCACCTGTAAATATTTGCATGTTATCTGAACATAAACTTAGCAGCTCTTTTGAACGTTGTTTATTACCAGAAGCTTCCTTGATACCAACTATGTTATTATGCGAGGATAAACGATAAACAGTTTTTGGTTCCATGTCTACAGATGTTCTCCCTGGAACATTATATAGTATTTGCGGTATGGAAACCTGATCCGCTATTTTCTTATAGTGTTGATATAGACCCTCTTGGGTAGGTTTATTATAATAAGGTGTCACTAGCAAACAACCATCAGCTCCATTTTTTTTAGCACTTTCAGTTAACTCTATAGCCTCTGATGTTGAATTTGCGCCCGTACCTGCAATAACAGGTATTCTTCCGTTTACCAGTTCAATAGTTGTCTTTATTACTTTGGAATGTTCATTAAAGTCTAATGTTGCAGATTCTCCGGTTGTACCAACTGAGATAATTACGTCAGTCATATTAGCTACATGAAATTCTATGAGTTTTTCCAATGACTCAAAGTCTAACGATCCATCTTCATTCATTGGAGTTGCTATCGCAACCATACTTCCTTTAAAAATACTCATACTTTTAACCTGTTGCCGGCCTTTCAGGCCAAACATTCAAAATTGTACTTATTAATACTGCTAGGGGTATAGCAAAGAAAACTCCCCATATGCCCCAAACAGACCCAAAAAATAATATAGACAATAGTATAGCAAATGGATGTATGTTTACAGCGTCAGAGAACAAAATAGGAACAACTACATTTCCGTCCACAGCCTGAATTAGTAAATGTCCTATAATCACATACCAGAATTCAGATCCAAGAGCCCATTGGAAGTAAGCTACAAGGATAATAGGTATAGTAACAGCTATCATCCCAACGTATGGAATAATAACAGACAGTCCACACAAAAAGCTCAGTAGTAATGAATAGTTCAGACCTAATACAAAAAATAAAATAAATGATGATATCCAAACAATCATAATTTCTATGAACTTACACCTTATATAATTTCCTATTTTCAGATTTAACTCTGAATATGCCCTTCTGGTTAATTCAAGTTTCTTTGGGAAAAATCCAGCAATCCAACTATTTATTGTTTCTTTATCAAACAACATGAAAAATATCATAATTGGAACTAGTATTGCGTACACAATTATAGCGAATAAGCCACCCGCTGAAGCTAATGAAAATGTGAAGATTGAGTTACCTACTTTTGATGTTTCTCCTTGTAGGCCAAGAAATATATTATCTATATAATCCTTTGGTATGTATTCATTCTCGTCGTAAAGTCCTAAAATTAATTGTTTACTCTTGTTGAAAATTTCAGGAAGAGACTTAACAAGTAACGTGAGTTGATCAAGAAGTAGTGGTAACAATATGAAAAGAGTAAGAATGCTTATGATTAAAAATAGGGAAAAAACAACTATTACAGAAAAGTGTCTAGTTGCTTTAGTAATTTTTATTAGGTGTTGAACCAAACCCTCTAACATATATGCTAAAACAATAGCCACTAAAATAGGTGCAATAGTTTGCACTAATATGTATGTCACTATGATAGAAAATATTAATACAAGTGCCAGTGAGACTTGGTTAGGATCGGTAAAGTTGTCTATATACCAATCTTTTATTAATTTTATCATTGACTTAGTTTAACTTAATTATTGATACATATGATACATATAATCATGGTAAACTTAAATACAAATAAAATGGTAGTTCCGAAATGAAAGCATCATCATATCCTTTGTTTACTCAAAAAAATGACCCTTCAGATGCTGAAATAATCAGTCACAAACTGATGCTCAAAGCAGGACTTGTAAGACAACAGTCGACAGGACAATACAGTTTCTTACCAATAGGTTATCGTGTGTTAAAAAAAATAGAAAATATAATTAGAGAAGAGATGGATTCTATAGGTGCAGCTGAAATACTCATGCCGTCAGTACAACCTTCTGAACTCTGGCAAGAATCTGGTAGATGGGAAAGTTATGGATTAGAGCTGTTAAGATTAAATGATAGACATGATAGAGAGTACTGTCTAGGTCCTACATTTGAAGAAGTTATAACTGATTTGGTCAGAAAAGATTTAAATAGCTATAAACAACTGCCATTAAATATGTACCAAATATCAACAAAATTTAGAGATGAGATTAGACCAAGATTCGGCATTATGCGTGCGAGAGAATTTATAATGAAAGACGCATATTCATTTCATATTAATGAGAAATGCTTAGATAATTGGTATCAAAATTACAAGGATGCTTACAATAATATTTTTAAAAGATTACAGCTAGATTACACGATGGTGGATGCTGATAGTGGCAATATAGGCGGCAGTAAGTCAAATGAGTTTCATGTACTTGCTGAAGCAGGTGAAGATGACCTTCTAATCGATGAGAAAGGTATAGGAACTAATTTTGAAATTGCAAAAGCTAAGTATGGGTCTGATGATGTAGTAAAAATAGTTAATGAAAATAATTTGATACATAAAAAAGGTATTGAAGTCGGGCATATATTTAAACTTGGAGACAAATATAGTAAATCAATGGAATTATCAATTGCTGATGCTGACTTAAATGTTAATCATCTGCAAATGGGTTGTTATGGTATCGGTGTTTCAAGGATAGTAGCTGCAGCTATTGAACAAAATCACGATGAAAAAGGTATTATATGGCCAAAGAGCATAAGCCCTTTCCAAATCGCATTAGTTGAAATAGACGGACATAAAAATGAATCTGTAAGATCATTTTCTAATGAGATATATCAAGATATGAAAAGGAATAGTGTTGAAATAATACTAGATGATAGAAATGCAAAACTTGGAAATAAACTTCATGATTGGGAATTAATGGGTGTGCCCAACATTGCTATTATTGGGAAAAAAGAGGCGGAGAATAATATAGTTAGCTTCAAGAAACGAAGCAGTTCAGAAAAAGTGAGTTTAAGTGCTGATCAGTTGATATCAAAATTAGATGCAGATTAATCTAGAAACCTATAGTTGTCTTTTTGTTTCTCATACTGCTCTAAAGCCATGTTTGCTTCATTAAGTGCTTTTTTTGCTAGAGTGATTGATTTTTTAAAGTCTTTCTTATTGTGAGCTTTTTTTGCACTTTTAATTATCTTCTGTGTATCTCTCCAAGGGTTTTTTACTTTAACTACTTTTTTATAATTAGTTTCAGCCTGCTTTATGTACATTGATGATGTGGGTTCATCATAAACATCTGCACTATAACTTACCACTGGAGTCATCATAATTAGGACAAGAAATATAAAGAGTGCTTTCATTGGTTAATCTCCAAAAATTTAATATCTAATTCCTCTCTATAGCCAACTACCCATAATCCTCTGTTACGTGCGTGACTCTCAGCTTTCCTTTTGGAGTCGAGAGAAATATCGTTATATATTATGATGCTTTGTCCAGGCAAAATCAAATCTGCATCATATATTCTATCAGCATTATTTTTAAATATATTTGGCCAATAATAGGGATTATTATAATATTTTTGTGATAATGACCACAATGTGTCGCCAAATTTGACATTATGATATATGTATTTTGTTTTACCTGCTTGTATAGATGAGAATTTTGATGTGCCTGATATCTCTGCAACATTCGATGAGCAAGCACCTAATGTTAAAATATAGATTATCGAAAAAATTTTAAAACTATTCTTTTTAGTGCTCATTACGGGTATTCTATTTATATGAAAGATATTCTAATTCTATATTACTCAAAAAATGATTCAACTAAAAGAATGGCACGGGTTATTGCGAGAGGCATAGAATCAAACGCCGATACATCTGCAGTAATCAGGACTGTGAAATCATATCATTACAAGGATAGTGATGATCTTCTTGTCTCAAAACAAGATTTAAAATCTTGCTCAGGAATGATTTTAGGTAGCCCAACTCACTTTGGTAACATGGCAGCACCATTAAAAGAATTTCTAGATAGCACAACAGAAGAGTGGCTGAATAATACTCTAGAAAATAAACTAGGCGGAGTGTTCACATCAACTTCAAGCCTTCATGGTGGTCAGGAAACTACTCTTCTGAGCATGATGTTACCTTTGTTGCATCATGGTATGATTTTAGCTGGTGTTCCTTATAGCGAAAAAGCATTGACTTCTACAACATCTGGCGGAACACCTTATGGTCCATCACATGTATCTCATAATCAAAAAAGTGAACTGACTGAAGAAGAAAAACAAATATGTCTTACGTATGGTAAAAGATTTGCAAATATTATAAAAAATATGAATTCTTAGTTTGCATGTAAATTAATAGCTTTTTTAATAAAAGGTATTGTTACTCTTCTCTTCATTGATAATGAGACATGATCGAGAGTCTTTATAAATGCACATAAAAAATATAAGTCTCTACTGCAATTGTTGATAATATAATTAAGAACTTTTTCTGATACTTCAAGTCCTCTATCAGAGCAGTAGGACATCATAATTTCAATTTTTTCCTCGTCATTAAGATCTTTAATATTGAAAATCTTATCTGAAATCAATCTAGATGATAAGTCATTAAGTTTTAAATTACATTGATCAATCTCTTTTGTGGATGTTACTACAGCTGAAGTATTATTTAATATCTGGTTATTGATAAGTGAAAATATTTTTTCTTCACAATTATTTTTCAGTATTATCTTATCTACATTATCAATAATTATGAGATCATATTCAGCATGACAGTCTATGTTATCTAATTGAGTATTTTCATTGATATTTAAGTAATGGCCTAAATCTAAATGAGTTAAGGCTTCACAAATATGCGACTTACCAGATGATTTCTCTCCATATATAAGTATTAACTGTTTATCTTTGTTTAGATTTAAAAGAGAAGTATACAAATCGAGATTATTGCCCACTATAAAATTAGAAAATGTTTTCTTTGTGTAGAATCCAAAACTTATTGGTATTTGATCATATACAAGGTCTTGAGTCATTTCAGTATCTATAGTAATTTCTTTGAGATATAATTATAACCTATCTGATGCTATGAATAATAAGCAAAAACATAAAATTAATTATAAGGACTCTGGAGTTAATATCGAAAAGGCAGATAAACTCATAGACTCCATTAAAACTAAACATAAAAAAAACAATAAGAATATACTGTCAGGTATTGGCGGATTTTCAAGCCTCTATAAGATTGATAAGAAGATAAAAGATCCGGTTATAGTTTCTGGCACGGATGGAGTTGGGACTAAGTTAAAAATTGCAAATAAATTAAACATACACAAATATATTGGACAAGACCTTGTAGCAATGTGTGTAAATGATGTAATAACCAGTGGTGCTCAGCCATTGTTCTTCTTAGATTATCTAGCAACGAGCAGAATAGATCTAAATATTCATAAGGCTGTACTAAAAAGTATAAAGAAAGCTTGTGAAGACTGTGAAATGACACTAATAGGTGGTGAAACTGCTGAGATGCCTGGAATGTACAATAATAAAGAATATGATTTAGCTGGATTCTGTGTTGGTATTGTTTCAGAAAAAAAAATAATTAATAACAAAAAAGTCAAAGAAGGAGATGTGATTTTAGGCATAAAATCAAATGGATTCCATTCTAACGGTTATTCACTTATAAATAAGTTAATTGAAAAAAACAGGTTGAAATTAAAAGATAAGCTAAATAATACTAAAATAAGTTCCCTTTTAATCAAACCAACTAGATTATATGTACACATAATCAAAGAATTAATGAAAAAAATTGAAATAAACGCTCTAGCTCATATAACAGGTGGAGGTATAACTGATAATATACCTAGAGTAATACCTGATCAACTTGCAGCTTGTATCAACCTCCATTCTCTCAAAATTCCTAAACCATTTAAATATATTCAAGAGCTATCAAAAATAGATGATGAAGAAATGCTAAAAACATTCAACTGTGGTATTGGAATGGTTGTAATTATCAATGAAAAATATCTATCGAAAGCCCATAAGTTATTAAATATAAATAAGGAAAAGTATAAAGTACTAGGTCAGATTATAAAAAAACCAAAAAATTCAAAAATAATATATGTCGATTAAAAAATGTGTCGTACTCTTTTCAGGTGCTGGTTCCAATTTAGAGAATCTTTTAAGTCAACAGGACGAATTAAAACATAAACTTAAATATTCACATGCATTTACTAATAATTATGACGCAGGTGGAATTAATGTATGTAAAAAATATAATCTTCCGGTGTCAATTGGAAAAAAAGGAAATATAAATAATGATCTAGAAAGTTTTATTTCTAATATCAATCCGGATTTAATAATATTATCAGGTTATATGAAAATTGTGCCACCACATATTGTGGATGATTACATTGGGAAAATTATTAATATACATCCATCATTACTGCCTAAATATCCAGGGCTTAATACATACGAGAAAGTAATTTCAAATAATGATAAATATCATGGTGCAACAGTTCATTTTGTTACAAAAGCACTGGATCAAGGACCCGTTATCTTGCAAGGTAAGTTTTCAGTTAATGAAAATATGACAAGACAAGATTTGGAGAGATCCACGCACAAAGCTGAGTATTGTATCTTTCCAATAGCAGTTGAGTGGTTTGCTAATGATTTGCTCAAATATAATGGTAATAATATAATTTTAAAAAATGAAAATATTAACTCGCCCATTACTTATATGATAAACCCCAATGATTGATAATTTTTTTTCTAAATGTTTTGGCTGCTTAATACTATGTGTTTTGTTTACAGAAATATCTATTTCTGCTCCGAAAGTTTATACTGCTATATATAGCCTTAAAAAAAATGGAATAGAATTTGCACGCTCCAGACATGATCTTAGTTATAACTCTAATTTAGATGAATGGTGCATAACTTCCCATAGTTATACAGTTGGTATTTTTAGTATTAAAAAAGATGACAGAAATGAAACTAGTTGTTTTAAATACAATAAAAGTAACCATCTTAAGGTGATAAATAGTGATGTTAAAACCAATGATTTTGTAAGAACGAATACCTATACGTATAAAAGAGCCAGAAATCATAAGAATCTTAAGGTTGAGGTTAAAAGAATTGATGATAGTTTAATTACGGTAATAGATGGCGCGCCTTCAACGCATAAGAATTATGCAAACATTGATAGATTAGTAGCGCAACTATTTGGTTATACTTTCAAAAGTATTAAAGTTAATGATAAAGGAAGAGAACGTCAATATAATTTCAAAATAGTTGGAAAAGAAACTATATCAACGATTTTTGGAAATACAGAATCAATAGTAGTTAGTAAAAATATTAATGAAAGCAAGAGAAATACCCTGACATGGTATTCAATAAAAAATGATTACATTCCCGTAGTAGTAGAACAATATAGAATTGATGAACATAAATTTACTGCTAGCTTGATAGAATTCAAAGATTAATTATTTTTTTCGTGTTTTAAGTCTTAATGCATTAATTTTGATAAAACCTTCGGCGTCTCTTTGATCATAAGCGCCTGAGTCATTTTCAAATGTAGATAAATCCTCTGAATATAATGAATTTGGTGATCTTCTACCTTCGATTACAACGTTTCCTTTGAATAGTTTAACTTTTACATCTCCTGAAACTTTATTTTGAGATTTATCTATCAAACCCTGCAATGATTCTCTTTCCGGACTAAACCAATAACCATTGTATATGAGTCTTGAATATCTATTAGTTAAATCCTCTTTTAAATGTAACATTTCTCTATCAAGAGTAATTGATTCCACTGCTTTATGAGCTTTAAAATAAATTGTTCCGCCAGGTGTCTCATAACAACCCCTAGATTTAATTCCAACATATCTGTTCTCAACAATATCGTCTCTACCTATTCCATGTTTGCCTGCTAGCACATTAAGTTCATGTAATATTTTAGAAGGACTCATTTTTTTTCCATTGATAGCAGAAACATCCCCTTTATTAAAAGATAATGTAATTGTTTGAGGTTTTGACATACTCTTTTCGATTGACTTTGTTCTCAACCACATTGATTCTTCAGGTTTTTTCCATGGATCTTCAAGAATGCCACCTTCATAAGAGGTATGTAAAATATTAGCATCCATTGAATAAGGACTTTTTTTACCTTTATCAAAATCGACAGCAATTTTATGTTTCTTTGCATAGGCCATCAAATCAGATCTAGATACAAAATTCCATTCTCTCCAAGGAGCAATCACTTTTATTTTTGGATTAAGTGCATATGCAGCCAATTCAAATCTTACTTGATCATTCCCTTTTCCTGTGGCACCGTGGCATATATATTCCGCTTTTTCTTTTTTGGCTATTTCGATAAGTCTTTTGCTTATTAATGGGCGTGCAATTGATGTCCCTAGAAAGTACTCACCTTCATAAATAGCATTTGCTCTAAACATAGGATAGACATAGTTTGTTACAAAATCTTCTCTTAAATCTTCTATGTATATTTTTTTTATTCCAAGTTTTTTTGCTTTAGCTTTGGCATCTTGAGTTTCCTCACCTTGCCCTATATCAGCAGTAAATGTAATAACTTCAAGATCATAATGTTCCATGAGCCATTTAGCTATGACAGATGTATCTAAACCACCTGAGTATGCGAGAACAACTTTTTTAGACTTCACTGGTATTATCTGTTTGATTTGTTTCAGGCTCTACCCATCTAAAGCCTTTATCTGTGGACTCTTTTTTCCAAAAAGGCGCTTCAGATTTTAATGATTCCATGATTTGTCTTGTTGCTTCAAATGCTTCATCTCTGTGTTCAGACCATGTTGCAACTAAAACTATAGGATCAGATGGAGTTACTAGACCCACTCTATGTAAAACTATAGAATCAATAATTTTAAATTTTTTAGTAGAACTATCAACAATTTTCTCGAGATATGATTCAGTCATGTCAGGGTAATGTTGTAGTTCCATAGATTTGATAGTATCTCCAGAATTGATGTCTCTCATAGTTCCTAAAAATACGCTGCATGCGCCTATGTTTGTTTTATCTTTTAATTGTGACCTTTTATATTCAACTAGCTTTTGCCATGGGTCAAATTCTTCATTTATAATTTCGATATACATTGTTAACCACCTGTTACTGGAGGAAAGAATGCAATTTCATCATGATCATTGAGAGGATAATTCATATCAACATATTCATGATTTACTGCAACCATCACTTTTCCAGTGTATTTTTTATCTTTTGAAACATCTGACCAAACATCATCAGCAGTAACTCCTGGCTGAATATTTATTTTTTCAGAGGCTTTTCCTATCGCATCACTGATACTTGCAAAGTATTTTACTACAATTACCATTATTATCAGTGAATGATACATTTATGTCACATTAAACTCAAATTTAAATGTTTTCTATCTTTGAGATTTACGAGCTTTATTACCTAGGATTACCCCAAAAAGAATACTTACGTAACATATTAATAAATATAGCCATTCCCCATCATTAATAAGAGGATATATGGGAATAAGTGGAAAGAACATTGCTGTAGCAATAAAACCAACGATGATGTGAAATATGCCATAATCCGGAAATGTTTGTGAAAGCATGTGGAAAGTTACAAGTAATGAGATTAACATTGCTATGGCATAAAAAATATATGAAAGTGTTTTTAGCAAATTAACCCCCAATGTAAGACATTTCAACTTTAGGTGAATCTTTTTTTTGCATAAATCTTATCTCTGAATATCTGTCTGACCTTTTTGACCATAAATCATAAAAATAATCTAGAATATCTTGATCACCTTTATTCGCTCGAATTATTTTTTTTATATCATGACCTTCTGTTGCAAATAGGCAAGTATATATTTTACCATCCACAGATAATCTTGCTCTATTACAGTCATTACAAAATGGTTCAGTAATTGAAGAAATAAATCCAACAGATGAGTCTGTATTTTTCAATGCCCATTTTTTGGATGTCGATGATTTATCAGTTTTTATAACTGACAATTCATATTTAGAATTGATAAGTTCATATAATTGTTGAGATGGAATAATTTTACTAAAATTCCAGTTATTAGATTCACCCACATCCATATATTCAATAAATCTAATTTCAGATTTTAAGGTGCTAACCTTGTTTACAATATCAAGAACTTCATCATCATTTATATTTTTAATTACAACAGTGTTAGTTTTAACGGTAGTAAAGTGTTTTTCTATTCCAGTTAAAACCATATCAAGATCAAAATGTTTTTTTGTTCCATTAATTTTAGTAATCTTTTTGGAATCTAAGGTATCAAGGCTGAGTGTGATAGAATCTAAACCTGAAGATTTTAACTGTTTAAGTTTGTTATCCGTAAGTAAAGATCCATTGGTAGTCATACTAACATTATCAATTCCTGATTCAGTCTTAAGTTTATAGACTAATTTATCAATATTTTTTCTTAGTAAGGGTTCGCCTCCTGTAATTCTTATTTTTGTTAGCCCTATTTTTTTAAGAATTGAACAGAGATGTATTATCTCTTCATATGAAAGTATTTTATTTTGTGCTATGAAACTGTAGTTATTATTAAAAACCTCCGAGGGCATACAATAGCTGCATCTGTAATTACAACGATCAGTTACTGATATTCTCAAATATTCAAATTTTCGAGATAAGATATCACTAAAAGTTTTTTTATTCACAGTGTACACACTTTTCATCTTTATTAATTTTTATAGTCTTAAATTCATTATTTTTTAAATCTATCAAAAAAAGCTGACTGTTTAAATTATTACCAAAGTTGCAAATTAACTTTATACATTCATTAGCTAAAACTGTTCCAACAAACCCTGTTACACTTCCAAGAATACCTGTATCTACACATGATCCTGAAGTTGCAGGTAAATCAGGATATAAGCAACGATAACAAGGAGCCGCGTCTAAATCATTTCTAAATATTGCAACTTGTCCTTCAAATTTAAGTGCCGCCCCTGTAATTAGAGGAATCTTATTTGATAATGATATTTTATTAATAATCGTTCTCGTTTCATAGTTATCAGTACAATCTA
>Ga0181597_10002371_pt1 | contig 20418 bp, 18 predicted proteins | sample 041ome_5_FD_148647 | JGI IMG/M metagenome (GOLD analysis project Ga0181597, IMG submission 148647) | Coastal salt marsh microbial communities from the Groves Creek Marsh, Skidaway Island, Georgia - 041403US metaG (spades assembly) | ecosystem: Environmental > Aquatic > Marine > Intertidal zone...
CGGTTATGGCGCGCGCTGTGTGGGAGAGGGACTTAAAGCTCTGCTCGTTCCACACAAAGCGCCCGTCATCACTGACCTCAACCACATGAGTGATCCCATGATACTCGCGCACAAAGCGGCTTCCGGGTTTAAAGGCCGGCCGAACAACATCACGCCGCGCTGTGCTCTTGAGCCTACCATCCAGTCGCTTTGTATATCCGCCCACAGTGTCCAGCTGATAGGCGTGGCTCAAAATCTGCACCATCAGGGGTTTGCTTAAGTGCTTTGGAGGAGGGCGGCCCACGACCTCTCGCCACTCTGCCATCAGCGCCTCGCGCGAGGCAGCTGCCAATCCATCCAAATCTCTTCTCATACTCCACTCCGTACAATCATATCGTACCGAGCAGAGCCCGACACTCTTCGGGCACAGATACACACAGGCTTGCGGAGCAAAAGAAGTCCAGTGGAAAGAGCAAGGAGGGCTGGATGTTTAGGCTAGTTAGTCTGAGAGAGCCTTTGGTATTAAAAGCTTGATTGAATCTGAATTAAATCAGCCCAATTTCCGATAGGTATGTTTGGAGTCTATCAAAGAAATCTATAACTTCTAACCGGTTTCTTGCCGCTGCGGTGGTCCAAAATCCAATGTTTCGGGTCGGGAGGTCAACATCCAGATCAACCGGCGCAATCCGGAAACGTTTTTGGTGAGTGCCGAGCATTCGGAAAGGTAACATGCTGCAGGCTCTCGTTTTTTCAAGCATCCGGAATGTCATGGTGACTTCACCAGTGTTTTCAATCAAGGGTGTGACTTCCGACAATCCAAGCCAGTCCAATGTCTCACGATTAAGATCAAACAACCCCGAGATTTCGCCCACCGTGACCCATTGATAGCTAGCCAGCATTTTCGGTGGAACCGCAGATTTCCCAGCTAAAGGGTCATCTTTTCCAACAAATATGGCTAGTTTGTCACTGAACAGTTTTTCACGGTGGAGTTCATCTTCCGGCATGTTCAGATCATAGGGTGCAATCGCAATATCAAGCTGGTCTTCTTTTAAACGCAGCGTCAAACGAGAGGCGACGTCGCAGTGAATCTTCAAGCTATAACTGGGCGGTGTTTTGATAGTACTGGAGAAAAAATCACCCATGATGGTTGCGGCGATCATCGGCCCGACACCCACCCGTATTTCGCCGGTCAGCCCGTGCATGAATTCCTGAATTGCATTTCGTGCCCGATCAGAGCGGCGCAGGATGGCGCGGCCTTCCTCCGCCAACCGCTCACCGATTTCGGTTGGAGCGACGCCGTATCGCCCCCGAACCAGCACTGCACCACCTACGCGGTCCTCAATGACTTTAATCGAACGCGACAAGGTAGGCTGGGTTACGTTCAGCTTTTGGGCGGCTTTAGTCACCGATCCAAGCTCGACGATTACAGCGAGTTGGGTAAGGAATTTAGGATCCATGAGGTATAGATAAAGTAAATATCCAGGGTGTAAATCAGAATTTTACAGCATGGCTAAAATTATCCAATATGTTAGCACGATAGGAGATCCAAGATTGAATACTGAAGAACAATCACTGAAAATCACTTTGCTTGGAACGGGGATTCCAAACCCAGACATAAATGCCTTCGGCACATCGACCCTGATCGAAGCCGGGGATAAGCGTGTTTTAATTGATTGTGGCCGCGGTACTGTCGTGAGGATGGCACAGGCAGGATTTCCGATCGGATATATAGATACCGTGATTTTATCTCATCACCACTCAGACCATTATTCTGGACTGCTTGACCTGGTGATGACAGGTACAATTCAGCAACCCTTTTCAAACCGGGGCGCACCTCTTCAGCTTTTTGGCCCGCCTGGGGTCGAAGACATCGCTGCTGGTCTCTGGCGCGCCACCAAACCAGATCGTGACATTCGGGTGTCGGACAAAGAAATCGACCCGGAGCACATGCGGATTATCCCGCATGTTTACGAACAGGGAACGGTTTATGACAAGGGCGGTCTAAAGATCACAGCGATTGAGGTCGATCATGGGGAATTCATCCGTTCGGCCTATGCCTTCCGCGTGGAATATTGTGGTCATGTCTTCGTGCATAGTCATGATACACGCTACAATGAGAACCTGATCGCTAACGCGCAGGACGCTGATGTCTTCGTTCACGAGGTGGCCGCTGCATCGCCTGAATCGCTCGCGAATTATCCGGGTGTCAGAACCGCCATCAACCACCATTCGACACCACAAGATGTCGGCCGGGTCTTTGCCCAGACCAAGCCCAAACTCGCCATGCTGACTCACCTTGTGCTTTTGCCGCCGGATCCGATGCCTATCGGTGCGGTGATGGCTGAGTTGGCAGAAGAATACGACGGAACTGTGCTGGTCACAGAAGATCTGATGAGGATCGAAATCGGCAAAAATATTTCAGTCATTCCGTATCACCATGGCCGGGCGGGTCGGTGATGTATGCACTGGACAAGTCGCGGATCATACAGGTTCGCAAGCCAAAATAGGGAGGAAACTATGTACAAGAAAATCGCGACTGCCGCACTGGCTGCGGCGTCTATTATCTCAGCCTCAGGAGCCTATGCTCAGGCCAACCTGACCGCTGAGACAGCAGGTCCAGGAACCGTTGTTCACCTGGCGCCGACCGCTCTGATGGAATATGCAGCAGAGCGCGGTGTGGCAAATATCCAGCTTAAGGATGGACAAACCACAACGGACTATTTGCTGGCCGTTGCTGAAGGTAGAACCGATATTGCTTCGGGCCCATTCATTCTGCCGTTCCTTCTGTCGCGCGGCGCGGGACCCTATGCAAACATTGGCAAAGAGGCCGGCGCCGAACTGAGTGCGAACCTTCGCCTGCTTTACCCGTATACTCTGGGGGTCTTTTACCTTCACGCTTATGATTCCAAAGGGATTTCGGGCTGGGATGATCTGGCCGGACGCAGGGTTCTGAACGGTCCACCCACCGGCGGCGCCACGGCAAACTCGCGCAATCTGATCCGTGTATTTTCTGGTCTGAAGCCAGACACCGACTATGAGTCAGTAACCGTGAACTGGGGTCAGGCAGCTGCAACCGTTGTGGACGGCACTGCAGATGCTGCACTTATTCCCGAACTGTTCCCAAGCGGGCGGATCACACAAGAAAGTGCCGCGGGCGCAATGACCGCCTATTCCATGCCGAAGGACATATTTGAATCCAAAGCTGCCAAAAAACTCCTGACAAAGCCAGGTTCCACAGCCTACGAAATCCCTGTTGCCGAGGTCAAAGCAGGTCTTGGCGATAACTGGACCGTGCTTTCGGAAGACGACACTTTCCGTGGCATGGCCGTGGTCGGTGGCGACATGGTGAATGCCAGCATGAGCGAAGCGCTGGCCTACGAATTGGCCAAGACGCACATCGAAAATCTGAATGATATTGCAGCAAAAGCGCCATTCACAGCCTATGCTAACTTCGGCAATCTTGATGCAGCGGTGTCTGGGCTTTGCGGACTGAACCCAATCAAATATCACACTGGTGCGGTCCGCGCCTGGGAAGAGGCCGGTTACACCGTGCCTGACTGCGCCAAACCATAAGCCATTTTGATAATAACTGGGCTGCAACTCCGCAGCCCAGTCTTTGTCTTTGCGTCGCCAGAAAATACCAATAAAGTTTTCGTTATGACAGACAAGTCTGAGCAGACAGAGAAACCGAACGAAGGTTCGAGCAGACTATTATACTGGCTGTCTCTTCTGTTCGTTGTGATCGGCCTGTTGAATGTTACGCCCAGCATACCGGGTTGGGACGACGCGTGGAAAACAATGACCACCTGGGACCAATTTAAGATTCGCCGTTTCCCCACGGAATGGTTTTATCCGATCGTATTCTTCTGGATGATGCTGATTGTCGCACTCAAACATTCAATCTGGCGCGCGTGGTCAAACGATGGAGTGCATCGAAAGAGCTTCGGTCTGGCACTTGATATGGTCTTCGTGTTGGCCGCGCTGACGATCTCGCTCTCCTACTTGATCGAGTTGGAGGCCGTTTGCTTGATCGACCAATTCACCGGTGATCGGGTACGGCTGGTTGCACAAGCGCTGCAATCTGAGATCGATCTTGCCACGATGATGGGCTTGCCGATCCCAGAAACTGTGGATGACCCAAAATGCCTAAACAACACTGGTGGCTGGCTGCCGATGATCGTCTTTTGTTGTGTCATCACCTTCCTAATCTACAACGTTCGGGTTTGGGGCCTTCCGCTGGTTCTGGTATCGATCCTGATCGCGACTTACACATTCGGGACCGTAATAAATTGGTATGTGTTCGGAGCGGAAGGCCAGAACAAATACCTCGTCACGATCCTAAGCAGTGAGGATCCGCGCAGTCTGGTGAGTGGACGCGCAGTGGTACGCGATGCTCTTGTCAATAACTCGGCAGGACTTCTTGGTCGCTTTCTGAACATCTTGATGCTGTTGGTCTTTCCCTACCTTATACTAGGAGCGCTGTTTGGCCGATGCGCTGGCGGGCAGTCGCTGATCAAGCTGGCGTTCTCGCTGACCCGCAACCTGCGGGGCGGACCTGCTCATGCGGCGGTCGTATCCTCGGCCATGTTTGGCACAATCACTGGTGGCCCGGTGGTCAACGTGCTGTCTACGGGTGTTCTAACCATTCCGATGATGCTCAAGCGTGGTTTTTCGCGCGTATTTGCGGGGGGTGTCGAAGCGGCGGCCTCCTCAGGTGGAGCGATCATGCCTCCGATCATGGGCGTCGCAGCCTTCGTGATGGCCTCGTTGTCCGGTGTGCCCTATCGCGAAATTATCATCGCAGCAGCCATTCCGGCCTTTTTGTATTTCCTCTGTCTGTTCCTGTCGATCGTCTTTCAGGCGCGCAAACAGAATATAGAGGCGGTTGGTGATCTGACGGCAGAGATGCGACTGACCGGCGCGGATCGTCTGCATCTGACGCAGATTTTTGCGCCTGTCCTTCTCGTGCTGATCCTGCTGCTCATCCCCAAAGATGCGGTGGGATGCCATCCGATTTCGCTTTTCCTTGGGACTGAAGTCGTCATGAACGGGGATGTCTGCGATGTTGTTTCCATGCCGTGGTTGGTTGAACTGTTCCAGAACGCTACAGGTGACGCCAGTGCCGCCGGCTGGTGGGCGGTCTTCTTGCTGGCATTTCTGATGTTCCTTGACCGCGATTTCCGCGCGAACCCGAAAAGGATCATTGATGGTCTTTCGCATGCTGGTATCACGATCGCGTCACTCTATTTGATGTTCCTAGCGGTGACTGTTATTGACGTTTGCCTTAACTTCACAGCAGTCGTCAAATTTGTCTCCGTCGATGTGCTGAGCTACCTTAAATCCTTCGACATTGCAGGGCCTTCTATCTGGTTCCAGATATTTGCGCTGTTCCTGACCATGCTCCTTGCCGTGCTTCTCGGCATGGGAATGCCTGCGGTGCCGGCATATATCAACGTCGCCCTATTGATGGGTCCGATGCTGGTAGGTCTGGAAATTGCAATCTTCACAGCGCATTTGTTCATCTTTTACTTTGCAGTCGCCTCGGCAATCACGCCACCCGTCGCGCTTGCTGCTTTTGCCGCGTCGACAATCACCAAGGCGGATCCGATGAGCACCGGATTTTCAGCAGTAAAATCAGGGATTGTGATGTTCGTGATCCCATTCGTTTTTGCAATATATCCCGAAATGTTATTGATCGACAAAGCCGTCATCGACCCGGCGTCTGGTAGTTTTGCCTATCTTGAAGGATATGATGGCACCGTACATTGGGACTGGTTGATCCTGTTGCTGGCACGGGTGATCCTGGCTCTATTCCTGCTTGCCAGCGCCCTGGCAGCGTTCGATCGCAAACGCCTGACACCATTTGAAATTGCGGTCAGGATTGGTTTGGCCGTGCTGGTCATGTTCAAGCCCGTTGAGGTTTTTGCTCCGGCGAGCATCGCCGGTCTTGCTCTGCTCGGATATCATCTGTTCAAAACCAAAACCACGCCGGAGGTGGAGTCCTGAGGAAGACGATTTCATGAATGTACTATGGATCATGGCTGATCAGCTGCGCTGGGACTACCTGAGCTGCTATGGCGCGCGGCACATCGAGACACCAAATATCGATTGGCTCGCGTCGCAAGGCGTGCGCTTTGATCGCGCCTATGTTCAGTGCCCGATTTGTGGTCCAAGCCGGATGAGTTTTTACACAGGCCGCTACGTGCGCAGTCATGGCTCCACGACAAATGGTGCGCCCCTCCGGGTAGGGGAACCTACTTTGGGTGAACATCTGCGTGAGCTGGATGTGAAATGCTCTTTGGTCGGGAAAACGCACATGACGGCGGATCGTGAAGGCATGAAGCGCCTAGGCATTGATCCTGAAAGCCCGATCGGCGCATTGATGAGCGAGTGCGGTTTCGACGTCTTCGTGCGCGATGACGGCGAAAACCCAACCGCGAGTCCTGCACGCCGGGGTGAGGATTACGAGGCCTATCTGCGAGCACATGGCATGACGGGCGGCAACCTGTGGGAAGAATGGGCCAATACAGGCTTAACCCCTGAGGGCGAGCACGTGTCGGGATGGATGCTCGAAAACTCAGGATATCCCGCGCGAGTGCCAAAAGAGCACTCGGAAACGGCCTGGCTGACAACACGCGGAATCGAATACATTGGGGCGCAGGGCGATCAGCCCTGGCTTTGTCATCTCAGCTTTATCAAGCCGCATTGGCCCTATCTGGCCCCGGCTCCCTACAATGATATGTACTCTGGAAAAGATCTGCCGGATGTGCGCCGCAGTTCCGCAGAGAGGAAAACAGATCACCCACTTCTGCAGGAGTGGATGAAAATGCGGGTCAGCAAGACGTTTTCGCGTGATGACATCCGCGACACTGTGGCTCCAGTTTATATGGGACTGATCAAAGAGCTGGACGATCAGCTGGGGCGCCTCTTCTCCTACCTGCGCGAAAGCGGTCGAATGGAAGACACCATGATCGTCCTTTGTGCCGATCACGGTGACAATATGGGCGATCACTGGATGGGTGAAAAAGACCTGTTCTACGATTGCTCAGCCCGCGTGCCGCTGCTGATCTACGATCCGCGCCCTGAAGCCGACAAAGCGCGCGGGTCCGCAACCGATGCTCTGGTTGAAGGGATTGATCTGGCACCGACCTTCCTTGAGTTCTTTGGTGGGGCGGCTAAACCTCACATACTTGAAGGCCGCTCGCTCGCGCCCCTCCTGCATGGGCAGGACACTGATTGGCGCGAATTCTGTATCTCGGAATACGACTACGCCACCCGCCAACCCCGGCGCGCAATCGGCATCGACCAGCGCAATGCGCGGATGACGATGCTGTTCGACGGGCGCTGGAAATACGTACATGTCGAGGGTATGCGCCCTTTGCTTTACGATCTGGCGACAGATCCGGACGAATTAAACGAACTGGGTGCAGATCCGGCCTTCGCAGATCAGCTTGAACGTCTTGGCGCTTTGCATTTCAAATGGACTAGGCAGCATCACACGCGGATCACCCGTGATGCTGTGGCCATTGAGAAAGCGACCGATCGCGGAGCGCCTCCAGGTGTTTTGATCGGCTACGAAAAACGCGAAACCGTTGAAGCAGAGGGCAAGATTTTCCCTGACCATGTCAAGCGATAAGTTCGGTGCTATCAAACAAATCGGCTCAATCATCAGAAGCCTGGAGAGCGAGGATTCTATGAGGCGATAAGAGAGCGCCACTCTGTAAGAGCCACGTCACCGTTTAGCTTGAAGTTGGTGCACCTTCCCCAACCCATCTTCACAAAAAATCGAAGTGCATGGCCAGCCCCCCGCTCTGGGAGGCTGGATTGGTTTTTGGTTAATCAACCCAACAGATAAACCAGAGCCTCCATAGCTCAAGCCGACCTTATGTCCCAATTTATATAAAGACGGACATTTTTCAAAACAATATCCATGACTTAAGCTTCGCAAGCTAATGCTATGCCCATCCCCGACCATGCTTTTTTTGAGCAGACGGTTCTCAAGGGTCAATTCGGTCACAACCTCTTTCAGGGCCAATGCTTCGGATCTAAGCTCCTTCACCTCGGCTGCCGTGGCTTGGCGAACTGTGTCACCCGCCAAGCGGCTTTTACCCGCCTCAAGGAACTCCTTCGACCAATTATAATACAAGCTCTCTGCAATGCCTTCGCGACCGCACAGCACAGCGATGCTTTCCTCGCCCCGCAGGCCAGCCAGGACGATCTTGATCTTTTCCCCGGCCGAGCAGTGTATGGAAGAATACAAAAATAATGGGTTTTTGCGCGGATATCTTCCGTGATTATGCGAGGACTTACTCGGAAAGCGTTTTCTCTGCTTGCCGCGAAAGCGACTTTACATTTGTGGATGCTGAAATCATGCCAGAATCCGCTAGATGCTGCAAATTGCGCGAGATTTTCTTCAAGTCGTACAGATAGTTGGCCATGAAACCACGTGACTGTGCCTTTCCATTGTCCGATAGATCAGCACCGGCATGGATCGCGTGTATGCTTGCGCCATTTGACAAGTGAAACCGCGCAACCGGATCAAGGGGCAAACCTGATTTGTGCTTTTCTTCGTAAAGGTAATAGGCAGTTAGTTGCTTGAGCTTTGTCTCTTCCAGCTCACCGTTCACATGACCGTTCTGTAGTAGCCAGCGTGACAGGCCCGGAATTGGCGAAAGGGTCACAAAGGTTTTCAGGTTAGGCAGGTCACGAGACAGCTCATTTGCCACCATTTTGATAAGCGAGTTGCCAAACGAAATTCCCGCAAGACCTTTTTGACAGTTTGAGATCGAATAGAATACTGCTGTGTCAGTATTCGCCTCTGGCATTAGGTCGCGCTGTTCCAAAAGCAGGGTTTGAACCGACGAAGGAACGCCGCTGACCAAAGCAATCTCTACAAAAATCAGGGGCTCTTCCGGCATAGCCGGATGGAAAAATGCATAGCAGCGACGATCATCAGGTTGTAGCCGTCTGCGCAGATCATCCCATGTTCGGATTTCGTGAACAGCTTCATAGGCAATGACCTTTTCAAGGATCGCCGCCGAACTTTCCCAAGTAATCTGCCGAAGCACGAGGAAACCCCGATTAAACCAGCTGCTCAAAAGATGAACAAAGTCGCGATCGACCTTTTTCAGATCGGATTCATTCTTCAAAAAACGCAACAAGTCCGCGCGCATGCTAACTAAGCGCGTTGTTGCACCATCCGGTTCGTTCAGTCTGCGAAACAGCGAAAGCCGCGTAGCTTCAGCGCCAGAGGACAAGGCGGCGTAGTTTTCCGGTGTCGGATCCTGGGCATAGGCTTGTGCATGATCCGCCACCAAGTCTCGGTCCAGATCAAAATCCGAATTAAGAAACTGAAAAAACTCCAGCTTCTCCTCATCATTTAGCGCTTCATATCTTTGTAGAATGCTTTCAGCCATACGGACGCCCGATTTCTCGGTCTTTTGAGACATCAACGCATGACAAAGCTCTTGAATGGATCCCGAACCGAGGTCGCTGCGCGTGAATGGGCGTCGCTCGAAAACGGCGGTCAGTAATTCGCTCAGAGATGTAGAAACGACCATCGGATCTGCGCTTTCTTTAGGACAGCTTGGCGTGTCCGGTAGACAGCCCGACATTGATGCTCAGGTTGCCTTCGTTCACCAGCCACTTTCTGATCTCAAAGCTGCGCGCACCCGTTGCATGCATGGGATCTGCCTCGGTCAATGCGGCAGCTTCTTCAAGAGAGTTTGCCCGATAAACGATCAGCCCAACCCCCTGCATATGCTCGCCGGTTGCGTCTGACATTGGGCCTGCCATGACCAGTTTGCCCGATTCTTCCATTTCCCTTTGATAGGCGAGGTGATCGGGAAGGCTTTCCTTTACCGCCTTAGGCCCTTTGGCCGGTGTGGAAGTAACTACATATAGTTCTAATGCGAGGGCACCGCGATCACGCGCAATATCCGTATATTCTTTCCAAGAAACCATTTTAACCTCCGAATTTGCCTATATAGTAAAAATATCGATTTTATTTGACAAGATGGAAAAACGTGGGCAAACATGATGATGGGCGGCGTATATTCAAATGCGCAAAGAACGAACGTATTGCTTGGCAAAAAAATGAATGCACTGACTGGTGAAGCGCTAAACTTGGCTCGAGCAGAGGCTCAGGACGCGTTTCGTGCCTTAAAGGCCTGTAGGCCACGCTTGGATGACGCTTCTATAGGTGTGATCCTGAAAGATGCGCGCTCCCATTATGCTTGGCAAGACAGGCCGGTTTCTGAAGATCTGCTGCACAAAATTTACGATATTATGGTTGCTGGACCGACCAGCATGAATACCTGTCCTGCTCGGATCGTATTTGTGTGCACGAGTGAAGGGAAAGAGCGACTGGCTAAGTCCCTGAAAGTCAAAAACATCGACAAAATGATGGCTGCACCAGTCACAGCGATCCTCGCTTATGACTTGGACTTTTGGACTGAGCTTCCATTCCTGTTCCCTCACGAAGATCGCCGCCGACAATTTGAGGGAAAGCCAGCACATTCGGAAAAGACCGCTTTTCGAAATGGCACCTTGCAGGGGGCCTATTTCATGATTGCCGCGCGCGCAGTGGGTTTGGATGTTGGTGCAATGTCGGGTTTTTCGAATGAGGTCGTCGATGAAGAGTTTTTCACCGGCACGACAGTAAGGTCAAATTTTCTCTGCAATATCGGATACGCCGATGAAACGGCACTTTTCCACAAACTACCTAGATTTGAGTTCAATGAGGTCTGCAGTTTCGCTTAGCACAGACATCCGGAGGCTCAGAACAACAAGGAAATGAAAACACACACCCATCACCAACAAAATTCAACTTTCAAGGGAGGAAGAAATGAGATTTTGGAAAAGCGCCGCGCTTGGCGCGCTAATGTCTACTTTGGTTGTTGTTCCGGCTTATTCGGCTGAAACAATTAAGGCAGTCGTAATTGACGGGTATCCCGCTAAGGCGCTTTGGGTAAAGGAATTTTCGAATTTCTTCATTCCCGAGGTTGACCGTCGTCTTGCCGAGAATGGCAACTATGTTATGGATTGGCAGGAAAGCTATGGTGGCTCGATTGTTAAACCAAAAGGTGTGCTTGAAGGCATCAAGTTGGGACTTGGCGACATCGGGATCGTAACCACGATCTTCCACTCGTCTAAAATTCCGAGCCAAGCAATCTCAGCAGTAACGCCATTTGTCGCCGCAGATGCTCGAGCTGTTGCAAAAGCAGTAGACGAAATCGCACGCGAATTCCCAACAATGCAAGAAGAGTTTGCTTCTCAAAATCAGATCTACCTGGCAACGGGCGTTGTTCTGGATACCTATCAGGTCTTTTCGGCCGAGCCTGTGTCAGGCATTGCTGATTTGGAAGGCGACAAAGTTGCAGGCGCTGGCCTAAATCTTCGTTATATTGAAGGGATCGACGGGGCAGCAGGCGTTCGCGGTGGACTAACAGACTACTACAACATGGTCCAAACCGGCCTTGCGGACAATGCAATGACCTGGACCGAAGCCGCGATCACTTACAAGATCGGCGAAGTTGCACCCTACATGCTAGAAGCAAACTTTGGTTCAGTTAACACCAAGACCGTCACCGTGAACGCGGATTATTGGGACGGATTGCCTGACGAAGTCAAAGGCGTTCTAAATGACGTTGCAGTGCTCTATCGCGACCATGTTGCGGGTCTTGCAATGGATCGTGCATCGGCTAGCCGTGACGCATTCGTCGCCAATGGCGGAACGATCGTACCTGTCAGCGATGAAGATCGTGCAGCTTGGGCAAATTCGATGCCTAACATTGCAGCTGAATGGGCTGCGGATCTCGATGCAAATGGCAAGGCAGGCACAGAAATGCTGAAAGCATATTTGGGCAAACTGGAAGCTGCGGGTTACACTGGCGTCCGTGACTGGACACAATAATCCGATAAACACTTTGAAAAGGCGCTTTTCCGATGCAAGCTGCTATTCGCACCTGGGTTAGCGCCCTTTCAAACTTGACAAATAAGGTCGCAATTTCTGCAAACATTGCTGGCACGCTCCTTGTTTTGGCGCTTGTTGCGGTTGTTAACTACGACGTTGTTGCCAGAGGCTTCTTTAACGCGCCGTTCCGAGGCGCAGTTGAGGTCGTTCAGTTCACAATGGTTTTGATCGTCTTTCTTCAGCTGCCTGATGTCGTCTGTGTCAATCGCCTGACTCGATCAGATGGGTTTCTAGTCGTGATCGGCTCACTGGCGCCAAAGCTGAAAGCCGTCTTACGCCACATTATCGAAACCATTTCAGCGATTTTTATGTTGTTGATTGCCATAGCCATATGGCCCGAATTTACCGAAATGTGGGAAACTAAGGATTACTTTGGAATTCCCGGGATCTTTACCGCACCTTGGTGGCCGATTAAGTTAGCAATCTTTCTGAGCACAGTTCTTTGTTCGATCATTTTCGTGCTCAAGGTCCTTAGCCCAGCCCATCCACCGGAACTGATTAAGGCGCCGGAACACGAGGAAAGCGAATGACACCTATCGAAATCGGCCTGGTATCGGTCGTTGCCATCGTCGTCTTAATCTACCTCGGGGTCTACATTCCGATTGCGCTTGGTGTAGTCTCGTTCGTCTCAATCTGGTTGATGCGAGACAACTTCGATCTGGCGATGAATCTCTTGAAGATCGCAGTTGGTGACAGTGTGATGGAGTATGCTTTTGCCACTGTTCCGCTGTTTACCTTCATGGGATTGATCGTCTCAAAAGCTGGGTTAGGCGCTGATGTATACGAAGTAATGAGTTCAGGATTCCGTCGAGTAAAAGGCGGTATCGGAATGGCGACTGTCGGAGCCAATGCCGTATTCGCTGCGGTCACGGGATCGTCCATTGCTTCGGCTTCGGTCTTTTCAAAGGTATCCGTTCCGCAGATGCTGAATCTCGACTACAATCCGCGCTTTGCAGTTGGGGTCGTTGCTGGCTCGTCCGTTCTTGGGATGATCATCCCGCCTTCGGCGATGCTTATCATCTATTCCTTTGTCGCTGAGCAATCCGTTGGTGATATGTTTTTGGCGGGCGTCGTGCCCGGAATATTGCTGGCAATCGCCTATGTTGGCGCGATCTGGCTTATGGGACGCTTCACCCCGGACTTCATTCGCGGCCGAAGTGCCGATGACATCAGGCCTTTGTCCTGGGCTGAGATTGCCTCGAAAACATTGCCGATCCTTTTCCTAATCTTGGTAGTCCTTGGCGGCATTTACACAGGCTGGATGACCGCGGTTGAAGCCGGAGCTGTAGGTTCGCTACTTGGCCTATTGATTGCAGTTGTCCGGCGCAAAATGACAATCAAGCTTTTCTGGGATGCTCTTCTGGAAACCGGTCACATTACAGCAGCAATTCTTTTCCTGATAACTGCCGCATCGATCTACAGCCGAATGCTTGGTCTTGCTGGCCTACCAAACGAATTGGGCGCGCTTCTGGCCCAAAGTCAGGCCAGCTTCTTTATGATCATGCTGATTTATGTTCTGCTCATGCTCTTTCTGGGAACTCTGCTAGATACAGCATCGATTATCCTAATCGTTGTGCCGCTTTTCCTGCCTTTGATCGAGCCGATGGGGCTGTCACTGGTATGGTTTGGTATCGTGACAGTAATTGGCGCGGAAATCGGACTCTTGACGCCACCACTAGGTATTTCCTGCTTTGTTATCAAAGCCACTCTCAATGACGATCGTATCACCTTAAAAGATGTCTTTCTTGGTGCGCTGCCGTTTGCCGCCGTGATGCTGGTTGTCCTTATTCTATTGATCCGATTCCCGGTCCTCAGTCTTGCAATTCTTAACTAGGAGCAATCCATGCGCAACGTAACCAAAGAAAATATTACAGACGTGTTTTCGGGATATTTTGGAGACGACACCGATCCAAGGGTGCGCGAGATTCTTACATCTCTTGCAAAGCATATCCACAGCTTCGTGCGTGAGACCAATCTAACGCATGACGAATGGCGAAAGGGTCTCGAATTCCTTGAATGGGCGGGAAAGATAACCACGCCAGAGCGCAACGAGTTTGTTCTGTTATCGGACGTGCTTGGGATGTCTTCACTGGTTGACATGATCCACTCTATGCCGGAGGCAACCAGCAGCTCGGTTCTTGGGCCATTCCATGTGTCGAACCCACCACCTTTGGAAATTGGTGGCGACATGAAGCGCCACTACGAGGGTGAAATTGTGTTGGTTGAAGGCAGGGTGCTTGACACTAAGGGCAATCCATTGACCGGTGCCGAAATTGATATCTGGCAAACCGCACCAAACGGGATGTACTCCAGCCAAGATCCCGAGCAGGACATTCATTCTTTCCACGCCTTAATGACGACGGATGCCAATGGCTGCTATGCCTTTACCACAGTACGTCCGGTCAGCTACACCGTGCCGAATGACGGTCCAGTCGGAGAAATCCTCGACGCAGCTGGCCGCCACCCTTGGCGTCCGTCGCATTTGCACTTCATCGTCAAAGCCGAAGGACATCGTGATCTGGTGACTGAGGTGTTTGCCGCAGATGATCCTTTTCTGGATGAAGACACCGTTTTCGGAGTTCGTGAAGATCTGGTGATGGAATACGTGCCACAGGCCGCTGGCAGCTTCCCTGAAGGATTTGAGCTGTCAGGAAGCGTGTCTGAGGCCTATGCCCGCGTTAATTTCGACTTTGTATTGCCGAAAGTCTAACTGAGCATTTCGGAAAGAAAATCACCGGTGCTGCGATAGTGATCCTGTAGCAGCGCCGAGGATTTCTCGACATCGCGCATCACGGCTGCATCCATGATCGCTCGGTGTTCAGCCTCCACATCTCGGGTGCCATAGGATTTGGACGTGCCTGCCAAATGGCGATAACGGATGTTCAAGTCATAGAGTTGGCTGCAAAATTTCATTAAGATTGGTGAGCCGCAGGCTGCAATTAATGACATGTGAAATTCTTTGTGTAGACGGTCAAACTCAACCGAATAATCCCGATTTACACGAATCATTCTGTGATGTGTAAGAACCAACGACTCTTCCCAATTCTGATCCCCATTTGAGATGCTTTCGCGTAAGGCCATGTCTTCAAGCTGGAATCGAAGATTAAGGATTTCCTGGAACTGTTCCCGGCTTGCCTGGGCGACGCGAAACCCTTTTTGGTCGATGCGTTCAACAAGTTGGTCCGATGTCAAAAGGCTAAGCGCCTCTCGGACAGGTGATGCGCCGGTTGAAAGAGCGTCCCTCAAAGCCTCGACCTTCAGCCTTTCACCAGGTGGCAGCTGACCAGTGATAATGGCCTGGCGCAAATCTATATAGGCGCGCTGTGTTGAAGACTGGGTTGAAGGTTGGTCTTTAATAACTTTGTTCATGCGCTAGAGCCTATCTGCTTTGGACGCCGACAACAAATAATATCACTATTACTGGTCGTTTTTTTTGTCATGCCAAATCACACATACTTATTCGGCATTCCATGATTGCTCATATTCGGCAGCGATTTTTGAGGGAACCAAAAATAAATAGATCGATGGTGTATTTTCATCGACAGCTAAAAATATCCTAAATAAGTCGTTAAATCTAAAAATATCGTTTATCTGTTGTAAGTGCAAAAAATATGTGGAAAACAGGATTGGTAAGTATCAATACCTGAGCGGAGGGAAATCATGCGCGAGAACCATTTTGAAGACGGCAAATGGTGGGTCAGTCCCTATAACTTCGTCCCTGAAGCCAGGCAATCACTTGAACTGCCAAAACAGGTGCAAATCCATGACGCGACCCTGCGTGACGGAGAGCAAACGCCGGGCGTCGTTTTTTCGGTCGAAGACAAGATCAAGATTGCCACCAAGCTCGACGAAGTTGGCGTTGAACGTATTGAAGCGGGTATGCCGGCCGTGTCGCCTCAGGATGCAGAGGCGATCAAAGAGATTTCCAAACTGGGACTGAAGTCGCGTATTTTTACATTTGCCCGCGCGATGAAAAAAGACATCGACATGGCTTTGGAATGCGGTGCGAATGGTGTCATTATCGAGGTGCCGATTGGCTATCCAAAGATCAAAACCCAATTCGGCTGGACATGGGAGGACGTGTTCAAGAAAAGTCGCGACGTGATTAGCTACGCGCGCGAGCAAGGACTTTACTCGGTATTCTTCCCATACGATACGACTCGTGCACGGCCATCTGACCTCGAAAATCTGTGTAAGGGCATCATGAACGAAAGCCCCCCCGATAGCATCGGCATTGTCGACACGATGGGCTGCGCAACACCCGAGGCGATCAAATATATGGTACGTTGGGTAAAGGGAATGACTGGCCTGCCAATTGAAATTCACACCCACAACGACTTTGGTATGGGCGTCGCAACCGAGCTTGCAGCAGTGACAGCCGGAGCCGAGGTGGTTCATTCCTGCGCCAATGGCTTGGGCGAACGGACCGGAAATGCAGCAATGGAAGAGCTGATGCTCGGCCTGCATTTGCTTTACGGATATGACACGAACTACAAGTTCGACAAATTGCCCGAGTTGGCAGAAATGCTGTCAAACATAGCCAATATTCCGATCGCGCGTAACAAACCGGTGCTTGGCCACGGAAACTTCATCCGTGAAAGCGGTATCGGTATTCAGTACGTCATGAATGACCCGTTGGTTATGTTCGGGACACATCCGGCGCTGACGGGTAAAACCGGCGAAGTTGTGCTTGGTAAGAAAAGCGGTAAGGCGTCGATTGTCTACAAGCTCGAAGAACTGGGCCTTTGCGAAGCAAGCGACGATCAAATTGACGAAATGCTTGCCCAGGTCAAAGCGAAAGGCATCGCAAAGCGCAGCATCCTGGACGAAGCAGAGTTCCGCGAGATCGTTGCAAGTGTTCGTGCAAAGGGGTAATTCCCCACGTGGACAATTATCCAGCCGGACCATCTAGCCAGATGTAGTCAAAAGTGAAGTTTTGAAACTTGCACTGTCAGGGTGTTGTCCGAATAAACGGCCTTTTCCAATAGGGCTCTGGAAATTAACTTCCAAGGCATGTCTAATCCAGTATCCTACCGCTATTTCAAAACCAGTCCTGAGATTATTCAACTTGCAGTGATGCTTTATGTGCGATTTCCGCTTTCACTGAGGAATGTAGAAGACCTCCTGCATGAACGCAGTGTCGATGTGAGCTATGAATCTGTTCGGAACTGGTGGCACAGGTTTGGCTTCCAATTTGCACGCCAGATCAAGAAGCGCAGGGCAGGGGGAATGCAAGCTAGTCATCGGAAGCGGCAACTCGATTAAAGACCTGATGCTTTAGCTCGTTTGTCTGGAAGCACCGCCACTTTATATTTATTAATTTATTCATAACAATAACTTACGTTAAAATTTAATTATCGGCCCCCCAAATGGCCCCTCAATCGGCTAGAGAAATCATTTTTGATCACTGCGTTATAAGGGGTAGGGGGCAAAAAACGCGACCGCTTCAGTTGCTAGTTATACCGCTCTCACATTTTTTCTGAAAAAGGTTCGATGTGATTTGAGTGGTTAGGCTAAGCATCGTTTCTATTTTAGGAAACTGCTGTTTATGACTTTGGCCTATTTGAAAATAACTTAGGACTATTGCGAAATATTTCAGCCTGAGTGCAATAGTCACTCGTAACTTTTCGTCAAACATTTATCTCATCGCTGAGATGACTCAAACGAGCGTTAGTCGGAGCGATTAGAAATTATGGAGACAAGAATGACAAATATAATCGCTAAAAATATCCTTGCCGCTGGATTAATATCTATGGCGTCATCCGCTCTAGCCATTGACGCTTCGGATGTTATCAATCGCATGGAGGTACGTGGATATACAAACATCGAAACATCCACGACTTTGTTTGGAAATACTCTGATTGTTGGAAACAAAGATGGCTCAAAGCACGAATTTGTAATAAACAAATCAGGCGTGGTTCTACGAGAAAATATTCGAGAGACTTTCAAGCAAAGTTTCTGGGGTAGCAAAATTTTTGGCATATTTGATGTCGATAGCGACGGACAATTGAGCGCAGAAGAAAGGAATGATGCCAGAAATAAGATACGTGAAAAAATAGATACAGATGGTGACGGCCAGCTAAGTGACGATGAACGCAGCACTGCTAGAAACAACGTACGTGAAAAGATACGTGAAAAGATGGATGCCAATGGTGACGGTCAAGTAAGCAACGATGAACGGAACACTGTTAGGAGCAACGTACGTGAAAAAATTCGCGAAAGGCTATTAAACTCAAGTAACAATGCTTCAGACAATCAATGATGTCAGGTGTCAAAGTTGATGCACTATTAGGCGCTTTCACTTTAGGGAATGACGATAAGAAGGCAAAATATGGGAGTGCATATTGGGGAAGCTATGTATCAGCAATGGAGTTTCAGGAAATGAACCTGAAACTTCCCCTCATCGGATTGCTTGTTTACTGCATTTCCCTACTTGCATTTACAGTAGACTTTTTATCTGAGGTGACGGGCTGGAAGCTTCTATCTGCGCTCCCGTGGATTTTGCACGAAATATTCACGCTGATGACCTTGGTTGGTTTGTGTGTCGGAATGTATTTCATCGCACGATCTTATCGACTTGCTGCCAGTAATGCTCGTTACCTTGCGAAGCAACTCGATGCGGCCAAGGGCGCTTTCCAGAGCGGGATTGATGGGTATTTTGAAGAATGGGGCCTGAGTGAAGCGGAAAAGGATATTGCGCTCTTAACAATCAAGGGCATGACAATTTCAGAGATTGCTGAGATTAGGCAGACGAAGCAAAGTACCATAAAGACCCAGTCTAGTGCGATATACAGAAAAGCAGGTGTAGCATCTCGTTCGCAACTAGTGAGTTTGCTAATCGAAGAACTGCTAAAATAGGCGTGGGAATTACTGCGCCTATTAAATTCAAAATACAACAAATTCGGATGAATTAATGCTCAGAATTATTTATGGATGCTTAGCTATAGTGTTACTTACAGCTTGCGCTGCCCCAAGCGTTAACCCCCAAAAATCAGAGATTACAGACAGTGATGCAACTGCAAGCAAATCTGTAATAGAACATGAGCAAGAAAAATATATTTGCGAGTCAAAAGGTGGATATTACTCAAAAGTACTCGGATGCTTCGAATAATTATTAAAGTAGGCTGGTTCCTTGGTTGGCTACACCAGTAGCAATCGCTCCAATCTTCATAAGCGTTTTTGAGCTGAGTGGTTGGTAATGTGAGTTGGAGTGGGGATACTAGTCAGGCTTTGGGAATATTCAGTCAGTCCCCAAATGAGGAACTGTATTCGTGCTAGAATTAATTTTTACTAAACGTAAAAGGACATGTCCGATCTATCGTTTGTCCATTTAGTTTTCTTCCATTCGAAGAAATAATTCCCCTTCCTTTGAACTCTCTCCGAGTGTGATCAACGGCATCAATGGAAAAATTCTTTCCGTTGTTCGTTGTGATTATTGTTCCAACATAAGTGAAGTCCGCTGTCTTCATTGTGAAAGAGAAGGTTGTATTGGTTTTTTTTGTAACCGAACCTGAAATCGGATATTTAGTGCCTTCGCAGTATATTTCTCCATTCCAAAATCCAGCTAGTGATATAAAGCGTTTTTCTGCCTGTTTGGTGGTGCGATTTGGACAAAAATTTGAAGGAGCATCTTTAAGTTTTTCTATGAATTCCTCGCTAATTAAATCATCTTTGTGTGTTGGTAGTTTTGCCGTCTTCGCAAATAAAACTGCCGCGGCTTGAGTGCGACGTCCCCAAATGCCATCTGCGGTTCCAGCCTTACAGCCTGCGGCATTAAGCAGTTTTTGAATCTCAATAACAACTAAACGTAATTGTTCATCGTCACTGATCTCAGGATCTTTTTCTTCGTCTACCTTTTTTTCTTCTTTGGATAAATTATCGATATATTTCAGAAATCTAGAGACAAAAGCGTTAATTTCGTAAAGGTTTTCAGAACTTATTTCTTCTGTTTGGGACGCCAGTCTTTCTTTTTCGTCATCATTAAAGAAATAGAACTCCCGACTTCTAAACATTTTCTCGAAAACCCATGAGGGTGTTTCAAATTCGTTCAGGAATCCAATAATTTCAGAGACTGTGAACTGCGTATTTTGCTGTGTTTCACTCACCTTTGCACTGGCCTTATCGCGCTCTGATCCATACGCGCCAGCCTGATGTACAGCTAGTATTCCATCGGCTTGCCTAATCTTGCCGCCAAAAAACATGAACGAACAAGCTGAATAGCAACCCAGTTTTTCAGGAAGCTTGGGGACATAGGTAGCGATACCTTTGTCATGAATGATACCAGCCATGTTAAGGCCTTCCCAAACGCTCCCTCCGTCACTCGCCAGCACTACAATATCAATGTCATGGTTTCTGATGGCACGACGCAGCTCAAAACTGTCGTACTGCTCGATGTCATTGAAGAAGAATAATGCGTTAGGAACGGTGCCTGTGTGTAAGAATGATCCATAGACCGTAATATCAAA
>Ga0181597_10002405_pt1 | contig 20261 bp, 21 predicted proteins | sample 041ome_5_FD_148647 | JGI IMG/M metagenome (GOLD analysis project Ga0181597, IMG submission 148647) | Coastal salt marsh microbial communities from the Groves Creek Marsh, Skidaway Island, Georgia - 041403US metaG (spades assembly) | ecosystem: Environmental > Aquatic > Marine > Intertidal zone...
GCATATTTGTATAGCAAAGCAAATCATTCGGCACAATCATTTGGAACTGATTGTTTTAATGTTAAAATGGCTGATATTAAAAAATATATAGAAGAAACTATTACACAACCATTTCATTTTGGTATTGATTAATATATTATAGATTTATTATAAAATATTACATTTATTATTACATTTATTGACATACTCATTGACAATAGATGGTTTTAATATAATATATTTTTTTATTTCCGTTTTATATTTTGTAATATCTATTTCTGTATCTTTTCTAATCTGATATAAAGTTGCTCTATCTTTGTTAATAGAAGTTGCTACCGTACATAATTTATCAGCATCTTTGCCATATGTTGTTTCTAAATTATTACTAGTATTGAATTTGCGGAATATTCTAGCATCTTTCATATTATTAATAGAAATAACATATTTCACATTAGGATTACTATAAAATTCCATAGTAATATTCTCATCGTCATTATTAATATTAACTATAGTTTTATATTTTATATTTTTATAGAATTTCTTAGAATATGTATCAATTAATCCATATATATTATTTACTTTCCCTATCATAAATTGAGGATTTTTGCTCTCACATACTTTATCTTTTATACATATATCAAACACAACAAATGATGTAGTATTAAGTTTATAGAATAAGTTCTCCATAATAAGATTATAGATTATAGAACTAATATAATATTAATTTGGAAAATAAGTATAAAACAATTCAGTATAAAAATCTAAGCAACAATCTTCAATGATTTCAGTTGTTTTTGATAATATTCATACATACGTCTATATTCAACATTTTTCATTATATCATATCGTTGTTCATCTAAAACTTTGAATTCGGTTGTTAATCTTTCCATTTCAGTTTCACTAGATTGTATATTATCATTAATAACTTCTAAATTATATTCTAGTGTTTTACGATGTATATTAGCCATTTTCTTAATAAATTGTTGAAATTCATATTTGTTATTATAAATTAACATTGGATAAATACGTTTTTGATTAGAATTACAGTATTTTCCCAATTTAAATTGCAGTTTCTGTTTTTCCAGTTTAATTTCAGATTTACGTGAATTCATATAAGATTTATGAGTACAAATAGATATTTGTTTATTGCGAATTTCATTGATAACGTTAAGAATTTGTTTATTATCGGTTGGTTTTATAGATAAAGAAATATCAGCCTCATTACGTAAGTTTATTAATATATTTTGCGATTGACTAATACCTATATCCATATTTTTTATACTAGTCGACAAAGACCTTAACTCTTTTGATTGTTCTAGAGAAACTTTATTATTTTCATTAATATCATTTATAATTTTCCTTCTTTGTATAGTTTTATAACCTGTAATATCATTAATATATACGAATTTAGTAGATATATCTATATATTTTGCTGCTAATATAATAGACTTTTTGACATTTTCTCTATATGATGGGAATGAAAAAAATGTCCAGAAATGGTCAGTATAATTTGATTTAAAACTAATATAATCATCATTCTTATTTATAATAGATATTGGCATATGGGGTTGTTTTTTATTAGCAATTATATATCTATCTTTTTGCAAGTAGAGAATAACTAATTTGTTTTGTAATAATTCTGTTTCATATAGATTTGTTTTTATATCTTCAAATATTTGGCTTTTATATTTTATTTTATGATTTTCTATTATTTTCAGAATTTCATCATATTTTTCACGATTACTATCAAGTTTTGTCGACATTTGTCTATAACGTCTGCCCCTCAAATATATTATATATGACTAAATCAAATTATTAAAACTTAAAATTTTAATTATATAAACCAACTATTATATTTTAAAAATAATAACAAATCATTATGCTCGAAGAATACAAAATTATACCAACTTCATTATATACACATAATACAATTTTATTTATGGGAAATGGTAATCTCGATTTTGCTAGAAGGGTTGCTTCATATTTCCCAAAATGTGTCAGCGATTGTAAAATAAGCCGATTTTCTAACGGTGAAGTTAGAATACCTCACATTAAAGAAAATGTCCGTATGAAAAATTGTGTAGTAATACAAACAATCGACATATCTACCCAAGGTTCTGTTAATGATTTATTAATGGAACTATTTATTCTTGTTGACGCATTAAAACGTGGTAGTGCCAATACTATTACTGTTGTATTACCTATATTTCCATACCAACGACAGGATAGAAAAGATTATAGTAGAGCACCCATTTCATCTAAAGTAGTCGCACAATTCTTAGAAATTCAGGGGGTTAGTCGAGTGATTTGTTTTGATTTACACGCTGGTCAAATACAAGGTTTCTTTGATAAAGTGCCACTAGATAACTTATTTAGCGAACCATACTTCATTAAATATATTAAAAACAATTTTAGTAAAGATGAAATTATCAATCTAGTGGTTATTAGTCCAGATGAGGGTGGAACTAAACGTGCTACTAGAGTTGCTGAAAAATTAGGGTGTGCCGCCGCTATTATGTATAAAGAACGTAAAAAGGCTAATGAAGTTGCTACTATGGTATTAATGGGTAATGTGAAGGATAAAGTATGTTTTATTATTGATGATATTATTGATACTGCTGGAACTGCATGTAAAGCGTGTGATGTATTAATACAGAATGGTGCTACAAAGGTTTATATGGGTGCTTGTCACGGTATATTATCGGGTCCTGCTATTGACAGAATAAATAATAGTAAATTTACAAAAGTAATTGTGTCAAATACAGTAGAAATAGAGGAACGGTTTGGTGTTAATGATAAGATTACTATACTAGATGTATCGGAAATGTGTGCTTCAGCAATTGATAGGTCTATTACTGGAAAATCATTGAGTGAGTTGATGAATATAGAAATTCACTAGAGTAAGATTTTTATAACTATTTTATATGAATATTAATAATAATATGTATTTCCATTGTTTTACTATTATTTTCGAATATAAATTAAAATGAAACTGTAAATTAAAATGAATAATATATTAAATAATAATTCAAATAATAATTCAACTAAAAACCCATTCACATCATATATAATTTATCCAATTATAGTCCCCATTATTATATTTCTAGCAATTTACGGGTCTTTATATATTGGTCAAAAGAGTTATGACGATGAAATTAATAAAATGGTAGATGAGAAGACATACGCATCATATATAGAATTGCGTAAGAGTGAAAGAAAATACTATATTATGATGATAGTTGTATCAGCATTCGAATTATTACTAGTATCAACAATGTTAATATTAATTCTGTTATATTCTGTTGGTGCTGGTAATTTATTAACTAAAATATACAAACCACTAGTATTTGGAATTATATTGATTTCATTCATTCGTATGTATGGTGGATTAATAATTCCATCTCTAATTGTTAGTAAATTAGAAAATCTCTATATACGATATGTTAATGAATTCCCAATGCAGTTCTTGTTCGGGTCTATTGGTCTAGTATCATTCTTATTTATTTACATTACAATGAGTGTATTTAATAATACAATAGGTGTTAAGAGTGTTTCTGAAAGTGCTTGGCAAATAGTAGCAGTATTAATAGTATTGCTTTGGAGGTTGGCTAGAAGTCTTTTTAATATTATTAATGGTGCTGAATTCCTAGATAAATCTAGTTCTAGTGATGAAAAATTTGACGAATATTTGGCAAATGATATTGAAAAATGGATGAAAGTATTAGGTTTAGATGAAATCGCAGAACATATATTCTGATTTTTAATAATATTAGAAATACTTTAAAATAAAACAATTTGAAAAAAAAAAAATAGTTTATTAAAAAAAAAATTTTAAATAATATGATATTAATATAAAAATGTCATATAATATTTTCATTTTTCGTCGTGATTATCGTTTAATTGATAATATTGGATTACATAATACATTAAATAAATATAATAATGTTATTTGTATTTTCATTGGTACGCCAGAACAATTAGATAGTATAGAAAATGAGTATAAATCTGATAATTCCGTTCAATTTATATATGAATCATTAATAGATTTGAATAATGAATTAAATAAATATAAATCACAGTTGTATATGTTTTATGGTAATAATATTTCTATATTAACTGATTTAATAAAATTATATAATATTAATTCTATTAATTATAATATTGATTATACACCATATGCGATTAATAGAGATAAGGAAATATCCGATTTATGTAAAAAAAATAGTATCGAATGTAATGAATATGAGGATTATCTTTTAATAGATATGAGTAAAATTTTAACTAACAGTGGTACTGTATATAAAGTTTATGGACAATTTCAGAAAAAAGAGATTAATTATAATATTAATAAACCCATTAATAAAAGCAATTTCAAAAATTTAGTTTCTAATAATAAAATTATTAAAAATACTAATTATGTTAATATTAAATATTTATTAAATTTTTTTATAAATAATGATTTTATTAATACTCATGGTGGCAGAAAGAACGCATTAAAAATTATTAATAATATCAAACAATTTAATAGTTATTCTTCACATAGAGATACATTAACATATAACACTACACATTTGAGTGCCTATATTAAATTTGGTTGTGTATCAATTCGTGAAATTTACTGGGCGTTTAAAGAAAAATTAGCGAACAATTCACAAACATTAATAAATCAATTAATTTGGCGAGATTTTTATTATAATATATTATTTCATATGCCAAATAATTTAAATAATTCTATGAGAGAAAAATTTAACAAATTTAAATGGATTAATAATAAAGAATGGTTCAAAGCTTGGTGTGAGGGTAAAACTGGGTTCCCTATTGTTGATGCTTGTATGCGTCAATTAAATAAAACTGGTTATATGCATAATAGAGGGAGATTAATTACAAGTAATTTTTTAACAAGAATTCTGATATGTAATTGGAAATGGGGTGAAAAATATTACGCAACAAAACTTGTTGATTATGATGTTGCTGTCAATAATGGTAATTGGCAATGGAGTGCTGGAACAGGAACTGATACAGCACCATTCTCACAAAGAATTTTTAATCCTTGGCTACAAAGTGAAAAATTTGATATGAATTGTGGTTATATCAAACAATGGATACCTGAATTAATTGACGTTGATAATAAACATATACATCGATGGGATAAATATTATTCCCAATATGACTTAAAAAATGTAAATTATTTTGAACCTATTGTTGATTATAAATTACAACGAGATGAAGTTAAAAAAATACACGAACTACTTACATAAACAACACCTTATACAGACCCAATAATACTGCTATACGTTTTATTCATATAAAGATACAATTACATTTTATGTATATTTTTAACACATTTAGTTTCCGTTTCTAAATACACTAATAACTAAAATAAAACAAAATTGATTAATATTTTTATAAATATTTTTATTAGTATTATAATTTATAACTAGACTGTTTAATTTAAGATATCTTTTACATAAATATCAAATATCAAATATCAAATATCAAATAAACTCCAACTAATATAAAATGGAATATGATGAAACAAAATACAAGGATTTGGTTGATTTTCAATCTTATAAAATATCCCATTACAATTTTGACTATCAAAAACCTTTTATGCTAGTAGATGGTAGTTATTATATATTCTATCGTTATTTTGCTATGCGTATGTGGTATTCTATGGCACATAAAGAGAAATATGCCGAGAATAATAAGATTGATAAATATGATTGGATGGCAGATACAGTGTTTATGGACAAATTCAACAAAACTTTCTTTGAAAACCTGTTAAAGTTAGTTAAAAAAAATAAAATACCATTATCAAATTTAATCATTTCACTAGATTGTCCTTCTTGGGAAATATGGAGACAATCAATTACAACCAATTATAAATCAACTAGGAAGGAAAGTCATATAAAAGCAAAATTCTTCTGTTATAAAATTTTTGCCCATTCAGATAGCAAACTCATTTTACCCTTTGTTAATGAAAATAAATGCCATCTAGTAAGATATAAAAACGCAGAAGCCGATGACGTGAATGGTATATTGCTACGACATATTACAAGTGTTAATCCAGATGCTAGTTCTTATATTATTGCTACAGACCACGATTATATTCAGTTATGTGATAGTAAAGTTTGTTTGCTAGATGCGAAAGGAAAGAATTTATCAGAAAAAATATTAAATGATGATATGTGCCAAATAAAGTTTTTAATTATTAAAATATTAATAGGTGATGTTTCTGATAATATCATACCCTGTAATATTTCTACTAAATTTCTAATTGATAATAAATTATTAGGAAAATCAAATAAAGAATTTATTAAATGTAGCAAGTCTAATGTTAAAAAAATAATAGAAAATGCTGAAACATATAAAATAATAGTTGATTTATATAATTCTAATCTAATTAATAGAAATAACAATCATATTGGTAATAAATGGTTTGAAAATGAACAATTCCTAAAAAATCAACAACTAATTGATTTTCGCTTTATACCTAGTTCAATTAAGAATTCCATTTTAGAAATATTCAAATTAACGTGAGCGAAGATATATTTGGAAACATAATAATAATAAAAATTGATTATTTTTATAATATAAGTGTTATACATATAAACCTTCAAACAAACCTTCAAACAAACCTTCAAACAAATCATAATCATGGCACGTTGTCACACTTTTTACAAGAGACATAATACCCGTCATTGGAATACATATAAGGAGAAAAAACACGGTAAGTCTTATCCAATTCTACCAAAAGAAAATTTGTCAAATAATGAAGAAGATACACAGGAACCAGAGTGTTTATCAGCATTCAAGTGTATTATGAAGGGAAAGCAAACTTCTGGAGCACACAAACCTTGTAAAATTCTACTTGTTCAATTGAATAAATAATAATAGTACTAATACTAATCCTAATACATCTTATTCTAGTTCATTTAATAATTTAACGAATATTTTAATTATAATTTTTTTATTTCTTTTTTTATTTTTTTAATTATATGATTTATTCAACATATGAGTAAAATTTACTATATTTTTTATAAAATTATAAGTTAAAAACAATATTAACATACACTCTAGTATTATGTTTGACCCAACTGTGATATTCAACATCTATATGGAGATTAGCGAATTACGTAAGAAATGGTTAGCAAAGGAAATAAAGAAGGAAATGAATAAGGAACAATTTGAAAGGCATTTAACTAATAAGTATGAAAGTCAATTCGAACCAAAATCCAAACTATTGGATAAAATAGTAGATGGTTCGCTAGATAATAATCCTAGTGAATTAAATAGATTTTTAAAAATGATAGATAGACTACAAGAAATTAAAGATGGTAAGATTACAAAAGAAGAACAAGATAAAAAAATTGGACGTGAATACGCTGATGAATTCGTACAACCTCTTGTTAATAAACTAGACAGTAAGAAGTCGTAATAAACCATCAATTTCATTATTAGATTTTGCGATTAACTTATTATTTGTAACAATTATTTGTTGTAATTGACGGTATCTAGCAATATCACTACCAAGTTTTTGGTCCAACTCTGTTTCAATAATGTGTCTAGAAGCATCAATATCGGCAATATATTCCTTTCCAGTTTTAATTTCAATGTCTAGTTCTAGTAATTCTTTTTGTAAATCATCACTAGCGGTATGTTTCCATTCTTCTATTCTATATTGCATAATGTCCCATCTCATATGAGATTGTTTTTCATCTTCTACTAGAACTTTATTTTCATAATCTATTAATTTATCTAAATCATCTAATTTTTCCATATATTTGCTTATATTTTCTTCAATATATAGAATTTCTAATTTAATACTAGCAATTTGTTTTTTTTTGGAAATTAGTTGTTCTTGGGTAATTGAAAGTGGTGGGTCATCTGGCATTTTTGCCCCTTTTAATTCCAATTTTAATTCAGTAAATTGTGTTAATTGGTCTTTTAGTATTACAATTTCATTTTTAACATTTAGTTCTTTATTATCTAGTTCTTCAAAAATTTTATTTATGTTTTTTATTTCTGCGTCATCTTCACCTGTAATTGCGTAAGAAACACAATCTTCCAGTTTGATAATAACATTTTCTTTCATATCCCAATATTGGACTAGATGTTCTTGTTTCTCAGCAATTAGTTCTGTATTTACATTGCGTATATTAGATTGTAGCCTATTAATATCATCTACTGTTTCAGAAATCCAATTTTCTACTTGTTCTAGTTCCGAGTTTAATATACTAATCTTATCTTTATATTCATAGTATTTAACATTGGCTTCTCTCCTTTGAAATGGTATTACATTATCTAGTAATAGTTCATTTTCAGATATTTGATTTAATATTGTGGTAATTTGTTTATCAATTACTTTAATTTCATTAATTCTTTTCTTTTTAATAGTTTTGATTTCTAGCATCTGGTTTAGTATAGAATGTCGGGAATGTTGATTAATACGGGAATATTCTTGTAAGTCGTGTTCTTGTTCTTGTAATTGTTGTTTCTTCTCTAATAAATTAGTTTCGCATTCAATGACTAGATTGCTATATTGTATTCTATCTGCTATTAATTCTTCAGAGTTTTCTAGTTTTTTCTGTTCTATACGGTTAATTTCCGATTCTAGTATATTACGTTCTTCATCTAGTTTATTAATGTATGTATTTGGAATATTACTTATTGTTTTATTAATATTCCTTTTTTTGGTCTCTAGTAATTTTAGTTCATTGCGATTTTTATCAATATGATTTTGTTTTTCTTTTAATTGTTCTCTAATAAAAGCAAGATTATGATTATTAATAATTTTATCAATATCATATAAACTTTGCTTGATAATAGCATTAGAATTATTGTTTTTGTTTTTTAATTCATTTATTTTATCTCTTATCTTTCTTTCTTGATTTGAGTTCATATTTTGTAATTATTATTGTATTACAATAAATATGTTATATTTAGTTATAATTTAAAAAATGAGAAAATAAAACATAAAATTTAATGAAAAATATATATTACCACTTTACTAATTTAATATCTTACTAATTAAACTATAGTTTCATCAAAGGGTTCATTATTAACACTTGTATTACTTCTAGGTCTACTAGGTCTGCTAGGTCTTCTATTTCTTCTAGTTCTTAATGTATTATTATCTGTTGTATTATCGTTTGATGATGTACTACTAGATAGTGAAAATACATAAGGTGTCTCTTCTAAATCATTAAGTTCTGGGAATCCAAATTCTTCATCTTGTTTATCCTCAAAGACGTCTTCATTTCCATTAAAACTATTAAAAATATTATCGTCGAATATATCAATATTATTAATATCACCAATATTATTATTATTATTATCAACATTATCAATATTCATAGTATCGTTATATGTTCTAGTATCGTTATATGTTCTAGTAAGTTGGTCTGTGTTTAAACTAGAAATATCATTTATACTAGAGTTGGAATTATTAGAATTATTAGAATAATTTATATGTTTTCCATATATTTTATAAACAAAACTAAATTTAATATCATTTCTGATAAATTGATTTACATTTAGTATTATTATAATAAATAATCTAGCAATCAATATTAAAACTATTAAACAAATTGGCAATAATCCAAAAATTACAAGATATATTAATAGATGTGTTTGTTTTGGATTATCAGAAGCTGTAATTAGTAAAAACAACAATTTCAATAAAAAAATTGTTAGGAATTCTACCTTATTTATTATATTTTTCAAAAAATCTAGATTTCCTATATCATTCGAAGGTATCTGTAATAAATGCCATATTGTTAGTGTGATTGGTATAAATAGTAATTCACTAATTAAATTTATAACAATGAATGCTGTTTTATTATTTATTATTTGATTAAATATATTTGTGTTTTTATTATTTTGTAATTCTTCTAATAAATCTTTATCATTGTAATATCTAATACCAACGTATAATGTTAGAATTAGTATAACTTGGAATGTATATAATATAGATATTTTATAAGAGTTTATGAATGATACTATACTATTAAAAAGTTTATATTTCTTATATAATACTAAATTTTGCCTACATACTGGACATTTTTTGGTACCATTCCTGTTTAATATATCAATACAAGACTTGCATAAAAAACATCTAGTACATCTACAAATTTTAAATAAGAGGTTTTTAGTTTCATCACAACATATAACACAAACCTTATGTAATGATGACACTGACATATTACATTTAACTACAAATTCTAATTTATAATAATTTATAATAATTTATAATAATTCTAATTCTAAAATGTATATTTTATAAACATTAATGATAAAATGCTAAATTGAAAAATTATACTATGTTTCAACTTCTACTAAATTATAATATACTTCAGGATTTCTATATCCACATATACTTTTAACTTTCTTATCAGACTTTAATACTATTACTGTTGGATACGCATTAACATTATACTTATCTGCAACATCTGGCATCATTTCACCATCTATCAATTCTAAATCTATTTTATAGTTATTATTAATATCATTCAATATCTCTAAAACAGGCTTACACGGTTCACACCATTCTGTGTAAAAAAACAATATCCTTAACATATTTCTCTCAACACTTTACAATATATCATAAAGTTAAATATCAATATGTATCTTTAAACTGTTAAAATGTGTGTAAAATATGGAAATGAAAATATAAATGAAAATGAAAATAAGTTTCCTAGTTTATTTAGGTGGTTTATCACCCCAGAAATTATCAGGCATACCCATTGTACCTGGATAAGCACTCTGAAATAGGATAGTATCCTGCGATCGTACTTCCCTTTCAGGTTCTTTATAAAACATTGGTCCAGCACGTGGTTTCTGGCTAGGTGGAGAGGGGTGTGTGAGTGTGCGGTATGCGATACCATCTGATACTTGAACTGTGAAATATTCGGCACAATTCTCCTTATCATCACATACTCTAATATGAAGATGAGGTGGAACATATACTGAACCTAGACGGACATAATAAGCATTAGGGTGATTAATACGGAAACTGAATCGTCCATTCTCTGTATTAACAATGCCTTTATTTGGGGTATTCTCATATGCCATTTCTGGGTTGGCGAAGGGGTGTCCGCTACCGTAATAGGAAGTTCCACGTGTAGCTGGAGCAGAAGCCCAGTATGATACTTTTGCGTTAGTAGGTCCGTTTCTGAGTTGTCCTTCTACTAAGATTACATCATCACCTTCGTTAGTAAGAACACCAGAACAGTTTTGTTTTTGAAATTGCTTTGTTTTCCACATATCGATTTATTATATAGTGATATTTATTTTAATGCTATAATATTACACAATTATTTTTTTAGTTTTTAGTTTTTAGTATTTTTTTAGTAATTGAATTTCTATCCAAATAATAACGGAAATGTTAAGCCTAAATCAATTACATAGAGAAAGACAACAAAGGGAAGAACGTAAGAAAGTCTCTTATCAACAAATGTTAGAAAGATGTATTAGCAGAATTAAAAGTGTAAATGAAAAAGCAAAAACAACACAAGAATGTTTCTGTTATTACGAAATACCACCTTGGACTTATGGAGTTCCTTTATATGATGTAGAAGGGTGTATTCAATACATTATCGCTGAATTACAAAAGAAAGGTTGTAAAACACAATATGTATATCCTAATAACATTTATATTGATTGGCGTGAAATACCTGGCGAAAGTAGTAATAGTTCTAATAGTTATAGTGCTAGTAATAATATTTCTAGAGACAGGGACGATATTTATGATGCGAATAATTATAAAATAATAACAACAAATAGAGGAAATAATACATATCATTCACAAGACTTACGGAATATGGCAAATCGCACTAGAGATTTTTTTAATTAGATGTTAATTTTCCAATTTTAAACATACTATCAAGTATAAATAAAATGAATACACCAATGATAATATACAAAATAATATCATGAATGTTAGACTTCCCTTTTGGACTTTGCATTTGGTTCATACGTGTTTCCAACCTATCTAACCTTTTAAGAATATCACTGAGTGCTTTATTATTATTATTATTATTATTATTATTATTATTATTATTATTCCTTGATGATGTATTATTGGAATTGTTTGGAGAAACATCAGAGTGAGTTTCCTTAATATCATCTGCTTTAAATTCAGAATATTCTCTTGGTTGATGACCAGTGTGTTTTCCTAGTTGTTGTTGGGTGCGATATTCATCATCAATCACATTTTCGTTATAATATGAAGGATTAGTTGGAACAGGATTAACTAGACCACTCATTACTTGGTTATTATCATCTTCTATACCAAAAGAGCAATAGGATTGATTTGCGTTGAAATGGTATGGAGTTGGGACTTTATCTTTATTGGTGCGTTTTTTGTTATTATGGGAAGGCTTTCTAGAACGAATTGGTGCCATTCCATCTGATAAACCACCGCCATTTGGTAATAGAACATTACAAGATTCTTCAATCGAACAATATGATGACATATTTCTTTTATTATAATAAGTTGAGACAAAAAAGATGAATTTATTTAAAAGTATAAAAAATTTTTTTAATAGTGAATATGGAATTATAGCATTATTAACATTTAATGTTGTAAAATTTGTCCTATTATTCTTAGCAATTACTAGTGGTAAAATTTCACGAATATTTAAACTAGTATTCTCACATTTCATTACACAAGCACTTATGCTAATTTGGATTGGATATAGATATCAATTTGATAAATATGGTGCTATATTAAATTATATACTATTCGCAGTTCAATTCTATTTCATTTTCCTATGGGATAAACGTTATACTAGATTAATAGAATTATTCCAGGGAAAAGTTATAGAATTATTCCAGGGAGAAATTACATCGGATGATAAAACAAAAGAACTTAATGAGGTAGAACGTAAGAAAATGCTAGTGGAAATCCGCAAACAATTTGGTAAAAGATTTGATGATAAGATGACTAGAGAACAAATATTACGTGAAGTTCAGGATAAAATGGACTTCCTTGGTAAAGATGATTTAGACCAAGAAGCTATATTGGCAATCTATAATAAGTATTTTGGTATTAATGAAAAAGAAGAAATAGAAAAAATGTATAAGAATGCTGTGGAATATTCACCTGCTAAAATTTAATTACAAACTTTTCATATAAACTATCTTAGGCTTCAATAATGCGATTGATATAAATATTATAAAGAATAATGCTGTGATTGGCATAAAAACAATCAGGAAGAATAGCGTTGTTGCTATTGAAAATATAATTCCTGCTAATCTAATCATACCTGTTTGTGCTGCTGCGATACCTGCTTGACCTGCTTGTTTTGCAGTTTCACCAGCACTACTTAAAGCGTTTTTCCCCATTGTTTTAAAATCACCTTGATTTTTTCTTAATTTGCCTAAAAATTTTTCAGTGATACCCTTGCCTTTTCCCTTACTTCCATCGTTTCCCATCATATTATTACCCATATCAGATTGCGAATTATTATTACTACCACCGATTTGTTGATATACAGCATTACTCTCAGTTTCTGGCATAGTTGCTAGTAATAGTATTAGTGTAGTGAGTGAGATAATTACTATTAGTCGCCAGTGTTCGAACATATAGTTTTTCTCTTTTGTAAAATCAATGCCAAAAAGTATTAGTTCTTGATTTTTATCATATTCTTGGGTTTCCATTTTTAATAAAATTATATTTCAGTTCATTACTATTTAATTATAATTTTTTAACAATTCCAGACATATTAGTTTTCATAGTAGTAAATAATACTACAGCATACAATATAATTGGAATTAATACCACTCCTACTGCTAATAAAACAATTCCAATTGCTGTTAAACCTGCCATTAAATGAAACTTAATTTTATTGAAAAAACCACTTGGACCAAATGCTTTGTCAATATCTCTTTGTCTCTTTTCCTTCAATGATAGTTTATCATCTTTGGACTCTTTCTTATCTTTCTTATCTTTCTTTTTATTATCACCTGTATCATTATCCATATTATTATTATTATTATTATTTCCCTGTTCTCCATTTTTATTATTACCACTACCTTTGCTATTATCACTAGGTGTTGTGTTGGATACTGGGGCTGGGGCTGCTGGGACTGGGTCATCACCACCACTCTGGAGGAAAGGTTTGCAAGTCATTCTGAGTGTGCTATTAGCATCAACAAATATGAATAGGATAAATATTACTAGACCCCAAAATACAATATTGCGATGTTCTGATATTTTTTGTTGAATTACAGATAATTCCCATTTTAATATATCAAAAAATGTGGGGGTTTTTTCTTCTTTTGTATTATCGTCATTCATCATTACAATTATTATCGATAAAATATATTATCATATTATAATAAAAAGACATTCGTTTATAATCAATAATTAATATAAAAAATATGTTCCATCAGAATAATTGTTATATCGTTATTGCTGTAATCATTGTAGCAGTAATCCTACAATCCCAAAATGCTCTAGTAAGCGATAGTATGATGCGTTCTCTATACAACGACAACACTAATCTATTAGTCTTAATTACTATTGTCGGTCTCACCACTTATCTTGATTTACACGTTGGCATTGTCCTACTATTCGCTGTATTACTTCTTAGTGTTCAATATAAATCAGAAGAAGGTTTTGATTGTGGTAATAGACACGAAGAAAAGCGTGAAAACTTTATTCGTGGTGGTGTTCCAGTAGTTGATGCCGAGGTTGAAGCTGAGGTTGAAGGTTTTGCTAATCTAAGTGCCGATTCCCAACCAGTCGGTAATTGTGAGCGTAATTACGATTTTGTTGGTTGTAAGTATGCTGTTGATGGTAAGCCAGTAAATACTACTATGTACGGACCCCCAGTTGCTGGTTGTGCTATGCTAGAGGGTTCCGCCCATAACGAGACTGGTGCTGTATTTTACCCACTCCACGCTTAATTTAGTTTTTTGGCAATTTTAGCATTTTTAACAGAAATTGAAATTTATTATTATTTGTATGATATTTTACTTGGCAAACCTGACGCGATACATCTCTTGTATTTTCCAACCCTGACAAGCCCCCCACCTGTCTTTTCTAACTTGAAGCTTTCCAGTTCCTTGCCAGAGACCCCCTTGTTTTGAATTGTATACGTACAGTTTGAAGCAATCACCATGGCTGCCCCGTCCGTGATTACCATCGCCGCTGGACGTGGAGGAAACTCTTATGCCGGTGCTGTTTCTGGCTTGAAAGCTGGTAAGACGACCCTCATTGGGCGGATGTCCTCCGTTGACGTTGGAGCCGCTGCCGCCGCTGCGGAGTCCAACTTCAATGACGATGACCGTGCTTCTCAGCACAGTCTCGACGACGATGATGATGATGACTCTGTAAGCAGTGTGTCTGACACTGGATCTACCATCGCCCCTGCACATGGACAAAATGTTGTTGCCTCTCTGGCAACCATGTCCACAGGCGTTGAGCGTCCTTTCGATGAGGGCAACTGCCTGGCAGCTTTGGTCACGACCGAAGCAAAGTTCCGTTCACTGATACACTCATCTGCTACAGTTGAACAAAAGGTTCAGGATGCTGAACAACTCATCGAAACAGCTGGAAACCTCTTTGACATGGCTAACGAAAACATCTCGGAGCGACTTCACGAAAAGAGGGACACCCTCGTCATCATGATTTTGAAGCAGATCGCGAAGATCAAGGTAGAACAGAAACTTTCTGTCTTGAACTCCACATTCGCTGCTTCTGAGCTGACTGATGACGATGACTTCGAATTAATCGATGGTGATGTTGATAACGAGACTGATCGGATTCACGGCGAAGTCAGTGCCTTTTCTCTAAAACTTGAACAAGAAATCGACGCTTTGAAAAAGCAGATGGAGATGTATAAAGACCTGCGCAGGAAAGCACACTTGACGATCGATCTTGGCACTCTCTATAGCATAGATAGTGCTAAATTCGAGCACGTCGGCAACTTGACGAGTATTGCCTTGCGAATAATCCCGAAATTTTTCGGATTGCTCGGCAACGTTTACACCCAGGAAGCAGGAGAGATGCTGAAAACCTTCCTGAGTTGGATCTTGAAGACTGCTGACAAGATTTCCCGCGTTAAACTTGGAAGTTGCCTCACATCTTTGTCCGTCAGCGTGAATAATGTGGCACTCCGACGTGCTAATTCAATGAAGGAGAAATGCGACCTAATCATCGCAGCCCTCAATCAACTTGGGGGAGCTGATGCGGTGTTCCAGTACACCATTTTGGTGTCCGACTTCCTGGATGCATTCACGGAAGAGATGAACAATCTCAACGGTGGTGCTAAAGACACACCAAGTGTCCCACAGCAGGAAGTCCTCGAAGCATACGCTGCTATGGCAAATCGCACAGCCGACGCCAACACTGGCGAAGATGCTGCCGCCAGGGTTGCCAGTGGCACTGGAGGGGGGTGTCCCTTCTGAAGCACCCCCCTCGTGTGAATACCGCAACGTGTTCTCCCCATAGAATACATATTGCACACACGTGTCCCCCACACACACACACAAAGCACACAATGTACATATTTCAAGTATGTGTGTCCCTATATGGTGGTTATATTATCCCACATTTGTTAAAATAGGTTAAATCCGCTATTGTCGGTACGCCAAAAAAAAACAAAAAAAAAATTTTTTTTTTTACATCATAAAGACTATTTATTATTGATTACTAATACATCAAATTAACCCGCAAATATGACTTTTTTTTTATTAAAACTAATACCATTTCTACTATCATTAGCAACAATTACTAATGCTGATGATTGTAAATTATGTAAGTTAGGAGTATCAACTGGACACACACTTGCGAAACATAATTTAACTTATAAGTGGATAGAAGTTTTTTTAATAAAAAAAATATGTATGTCGGAATAATTAAAAATTTTAAATTCTAGTTCAATTCTAATTTAATTCCAATTCCATTTTTTTTTCATTTTTTCGAAAAAACATAGATTATCAAAATGAATGATATTAAGAAAAATCCAAACAAATCAAGAAAAATAAAAAAATATTAATTAAAAATATATAAAAATTGATTTCGATAAAAATTATATCACATTTATTTCAAGTCTGAATATTTAATTTAACGAATTAAAATTATTAGCATATATTTAATATTTAATGAGCATATCAGAAACATTACCACTACAAGAGTGCGACAATATGGCTACTACAATGGATACAACACTATTTCAAACGGATAAAACCGTTCCATATGTGCGTAAGCGTGATGGAAGTTTAGAAGAAGTCGATTTTGGCAAATGCCAGAACCGAATGAGAACCTTAGCAAATATGAAACCTGAATTACATAACGTTAGTACAACAGCATTAGCCCAACAAGTAATTCTTAATATTTGTGATGGCATCGAAACTCGTGAATTAGATGAATTAGCAGCACGTATTTGTGCTGAAAAAACGACAACTCACCCTGATTATGGAATATTAGCAAGTCGAATTGCGATTAGTAATCATCATAAGAATACATCTCCGTCATTTTCGGAAACAGTCCAGATATTATGGGATAATAATGATAGTTCTGGTAAGCATTGTCCTGTACTTGCTAAATATTTCTATGACCTAGTAATGAAAAATAAAGAAAAACTCAATTCTGTAATAAATTATAATAAAGATTTCGAATATAGTTATTTCGGATTTAAAACGTTAGAACGTGCCTATTTACTCAGGAAGAATGAACGTGTAATTGAACGTCCCCAGCAAATGCTACTTCGTGTATCATTAGCAATGTATAGAGATGATATTAAATCCGCCATCAAAGTGTATAAACATTTTTCAGAAGGCAATCTTACACCAGCATCACCCACTTTATATAATTTTGGAACTAATCGCGAACAAGGTTCTAGTTGCTTCCTATTAACAATTGGCGAGGACAGCATCGATGGTATTTATAAGACAATCAAAGACTGTGCTCATATTAGCAAATACGCAGGTGGGATTGGTATTTCCATTACACCAGTTCGTGCTAAGGGTAGTCGTATTCGTGGTACAAACGGGAAAAGCGATGGTATATTACCAATGCTTAAGGTTTTTAATGAAACAGCCCGTTATGTTAATCAATCTGGTAAGCGTAAGGGTTCATTTGCTGTATATATTGAACCCTGGCATGCAGATATAGAAGAATTCGCGGTTGCGAGGAGAAATATAGGTGCTGAGACTGAACGTGCTAGGGATTTATTCTATGCCATTTGGACACCAGACTTATTTATGGAGAGAATCCAAGAAGATGGTAAGTGGACTTTAATGTGTCCTGATGAATGTCCTGGATTAATAGAGGCATATGGAGATGATTTCAAGGAGTTATATGAGAGATATGAAGCAGAGGGACGTGGTCGCAAGACTATTCAGGCTAGAGATTTGTGGAGAACAATTGTTACTACGCAGATTGAGACTGGGGTACCGTATATATGTTTCAAGGATGCGGTTAATAAGAAGAATAATCAGAAAAATCTAGGAACTATTAATTGTAGTAATCTTTGTAGTGAAATTGTGGAATATTCAAGTAAGACTGAGACTGCTACGTGTAATTTAACTTCTATTGCTTTGCCAAAATGTGTAGAATATCCGTATCCTACAGAACAAATTACTGTTTATAGTAAAGATGATTGTAAGTTTTGTGTATTCTCGAAGAATTTGCTTAATCATAGAGGTATTCCGTATAAGGAAATATTGTTAAATGATACAACTGCTAGAAATAAGTTTTTCCAGGATTTAAATAAAGATGTGGAAGATGATGAAAATTTAATTATGTCAGTTCCTCAGATTTTCGTTGGTAAAGAGCGTATTGGAGGGTTCCAAGAATTAGAAAAATATTTAACACCAACATTTAATTTCAGCAAATTACAGGAAATTGCTAATATTGCTACTAGAAATCTTAATAAAGTAATTGATTATACTTTCTATCCAGTTCCAGAGGCTAAGTATTCCAATGTGCTACATAGACCAATTGGCGTAGGAGTTCAAGGATTAGCAGATGTATTTGCTATGATGCGTATGGCATTTGACAGTGAAGAAGCCCGTGAATTGAATAGGAAGATGTCATATCATATTTATTATGCTGCTGTGGAGGCTAGTATGGATTTAGCCCGTAAACGTAAGAAGAATATCCACGATTATCGCAGACTACAAAAGGAGCTTAATAAACTGGAAAAAGGTATCAAAGATGATGATGTCGCTGGTCCAGCCGATTTGTCGGAACAAGAGGAAAGAAAACCAGTTGAGGAACCTAAGAAGTCTAGCAAAAGAAAATCTGGTAAGCAAACTGTTGATACAAAGGTAATAATTAGAACAGAAATGGAAAATATGCGTAATAGATATCATATAATAGAGGAGGAGTTGGCATTACCATCACAATTTGCTGGTGCGTATTCATCATTTGTTGGTAGTAATACTTATGAAGGGAAACTTCAATATGATTTATGGGGTGCTACACCGCCTGAAGAACTCAGGGAGGATTTTGATAGATTAAAGGATAGTATTAAGAAGCACGGATTACGTAATAGTTTGTTAATTGCGTATATGCCAACTGCTGGAACTAGTCAAATTTTGAATAATAATGAATGTATAGAGGCATTCACTAGTAATATTTATAAGAGAAATACGATGGCTGGAGAATTCAAGATTATTAATAGGCATTTAATTAATGATTTAATAATATTAGATTTGTGGAATGATGATATGAAGCAGACAATCGTACAAAATCGGGGTAGTATTCAAAATATACAGAATATTCCTAAAAAAATTAAAGATATGTATAAGGAAGTATATGAGTTATCCCAAAAAGCTATTATTAATATGGCAGCAGACAGGGGTGAGGCTACTTGTCAAACACAGAGTATGAATATATTTATTGGTGAAGCTACTTTCGCTAAGATGAATGCGATGTTATTCTATGGATGGCAAAAGGGGTTAAAAACTGGAATGTATTATTTGAGAAGTAGGGAGCGTAGCCACGCACAGAATGTTAGTATTAGTGCTGAACGTTTAATGGGAATACAACAACAATCCGAACAGAATTTTGAAGATGATATATGTGTAAGTTGCAGTGCGTAATTTAGAGACCTTATTACATTAGTCGCAATTCATCACCTAGTTGATAATTACCTAGAAATTCAATTGATTTATTATCGGTACTGAAGAATGCTGGTTCGCATCTAGTCCAATTTGTATCTTTGCTTATTATGCCTAGTTGTGTGTAGATATAACCAACTAAGGCACTACAGAAGAACTTTGTAGTTTTCTTACTATTTATAAACTTTTTTTTTTTTATTAACAAT
>Ga0181597_10002408_pt1 | contig 20251 bp, 22 predicted proteins | sample 041ome_5_FD_148647 | JGI IMG/M metagenome (GOLD analysis project Ga0181597, IMG submission 148647) | Coastal salt marsh microbial communities from the Groves Creek Marsh, Skidaway Island, Georgia - 041403US metaG (spades assembly) | ecosystem: Environmental > Aquatic > Marine > Intertidal zone...
TGCAATCTGCAACACAAAAATAGATAATCACCTTGGCGTTATGTCGCAGTGACAATGGCCATGTAATGGAGAAGTTAACATGAAAATGTTTTTAATCAGCAGTGCTGTTGCAATCATTATCGCCTTTGTTGCCTATAATGTACTGACCAGCACAGGCATGGATACAGCATCAGTCTATTCAAGCGATAATGTAAGGCTGACAAGCAACGACTCTTAGTCTTTGATCTTGGCTTTCTTATCCTGTCGATACGGGTTGCAGGTTGTATCAAGCTTGCTATCCGATAGAAACAGCCCATAGCCTGCTGCCGTTTTAGCGGGGAGCAGGCTGGTTTTAACAGCTTGGGCGAGCGCTTTCCCCATCAGGCGGTCTGGTGCCGCTGCATTGGCGACACAAATCACATAAGCGGTTAGCTTCGGCACAGCAAAGCTGCTTCCGGACATCACGCGCTGATGTTCACCGGCACCTGTTGCCAGCAAATTTTCAGCTGGCAGGCCAATATCGACCGCTTTGCCGAAATTTGATCCATTAGCAAGCCTGCCATCGGGCATGGTCGAGGTGACGGTAATCGCATTTTCCAGCGTATTTACAGCCGGATAAGTGGGTACTTCACCAAGATCAACGCCATTATTTCCGGCCGAAATGATAAACAGAATTTCGGGGTGACGTTTGGCTGCTGCGAAAAAATAAGTCCAGTCGTCAGGCGATTGACTGCCAAGCGGCATCATCACAATGCGGGCATTTTGCGCCGCTAACCAATCCACCGCATCACCCATCAATGCCATATCAGGGCGTGGATAGCGCAGTGGTAAAAGCTGAAACCCCACCCCAGATTGATGCAGAATATCAACAACATAACTTCCGTGGCTTTGGGGGTAAAAGGGGCTTTTTCCAAGGCTGGCATCAAATGGCAGATTATCGCCATCCCACATATCACGAGCGACAAGGGCACCGGCCTGATTATAGATCAGATATCGCTGAAATGCGGGACGCCTATAATCGATTCCTGAATCAATATGCCCAACCCGAAGATGCTGGTTCGGTTTTGATTTAGTGGGGGCTTTTGGCCGTATTGAAGGCGGGTTAATCCATATCTTATTAGCCGATTGATCATGTCTTTTGACCGTCACATATTGCATGCGGCCATCATCAAGATAGCTGATTTGCCGTGTTTCGATCATCATACAATCGCGGCTAAAGACCGATAGTGAAAGGGGTGTTTCGCCTTGCAAAATCTCGCCGCGCATTGCGCGCAACCTGCCCGATATGAAAATCGTCCAAAGCTTTGCCGTCATTTTTTGATCGGTTTGAAAGGTGAATTGCAAGCGGGTTGCGGGACCACGCTGACCAAGCTGGTGACGATCAAAGCGCCATTGGGTTTTTGTGGCAAATTCATTAGCAAATTTGGTGGCAAATTCGGCAATTTCGTCCGGATTCGCGGTGAAATCGTCTTTTGCCTGCAAATCGCGGCAAAATTGTGCAAAGCTATGCTGATTAGATGGTTGCTTTGCTGCGACATTTTGAACAGGGGCGATTGTCAATAAGCTGGCAGTAATAGAACCGAAAACAAGACGGATCATTTGAAAATAGCCGGTTTTGAAACGCGGCGATAAATGATTTTTTGGCTTTGATCGTTTGATGGGAACCTCGATGGTAAGTCACCTGATAGATGCAAAATTTCAACGGCAGATTATTTTTGCCCTGGCCGCTGTTATCTTAGGCCTGTTTGGCAATGCTGCCAAGGCAGAGCATGGTGTGCAAACCTGGGCGCAGGCTCAAAAATCTATTGTAGTGGTTAATCCGGTTTGGCCAGGATATGACCGCCCGGGGTTTGGCGCACCAAAAGGAACGGCACCGGCTGGAAGTGGTGTTTATTTCAGCATTGATGGCGCGGAAGAATCGATCTTTATCATAACCGCTGCTCATGTTGTGAAAGCCGCTAACTCTATTGAAATTATTGATTTTTCTGGAAATGTTGCCACGGCGATGATTCATGCAATTGACGCAAGACGTGATATTGCCATCCTGCGGACCGAATTGATCGGCACCGGCATTGCAGTTCGGCAAGATGAGCCCTTGATCGGAAGCCATGTTTGTGCGCTTGGCAACAGCTTTGGTCTTGGCACAGGAATGACCTGCGGTATTGTATCTGCGGTGCGGCGTTCCAATATAGGGTTTAATGAAATCGAAGATTTTATCCAGACCGATGCAGCGGTAAATCCGGGAATGTCCGGTGGTGCGCTGGTTGATCCACAAGGCCGGTTAGTCGGTTTGATTGATGGAATTTTTACCAAAGAAGCTGATATTGATGCTGGGGTGAATTTTGCCATTTCAGTGCCACTCATCCAGCAGAGTTTGGCATCGCAGGTAAAGGCAGGGGTTCAGTTCTAGCCGCAAAATTCTTGTCTGGTCTGACTAGCGTCATTGGTCAAGTCTCTCTATAGTACAAGGCTTCTGACTGATGCGACAATTTTTGGCTGATTGATGATCAGCTCTGGGAACAAAGGTTACAGTTGAATTATGGATAATATAATGCCGCCGAAAACCCTTATCGACCCATTTGGCCGGACGGTTGATTATATCCGCGTGTCGGTCACCGATCGCTGCGATTTCCGGTGTGTCTATTGCATGGCCGAACATATGACCTTTCTGCCAAAGGCCGAATTATTGTCATTGGAAGAGTTGGAACAGGTTTGCCGCAATTTTATGGCTCTTGGTACGCGCAAAATTCGATTAACCGGCGGTGAACCTTTGGTGCGCCGCAATATCATGCATCTGATCCGCAATCTTGGTAGCGAGGTCAAGGCAGGTAATCTTGATGAGCTGACCATCACCACAAATGGCAGTCAATTGCATAAAATGGCGGATGAACTTGTTGATGCTGGCGTTAAGCGGCTGAATATTTCAATTGATACGCTTGATCCGGATCGGTTTCGTGAAATTACCCGTTGGGGTGATCTTGATAACGTTCTTGAGGGGCTTGAAGCGGCAAAACGTGCCGGACTGGCTATCAAGCTAAACGCGGTTGCCCTAAAAGGCGTCAATGAATTTGATCTTGGCAATATGGTGGCATGGGCCGGTGATCAGGGGTTTGACATGACCATCATTGAGGTTATGCCCATGGGTGATATTGGCAATGAAAACCGTGTTGATCAATATCTGCCGCTGTCACAAGTGCGTGCCGAATTGTCAAAACGTTTCACCCTGACCGATAATAATTTTCAAACCCCCGGGCCGGCGCGCTATGTGACGGTTGAAGAAACCGGCCGCCGTCTTGGCTTTATCACGCCGCTGACACATAATTTTTGTGAATCATGCAACCGTGTTCGGGTGACTTGTACTGGCCAGCTTTATATGTGTCTTGGTCAGGATGACAATGCTGATCTTGCCAAGGCGCTTCGTAATGATGGCGAAGACGGGTTGCGCGATGCCATTATCGAAGCCATTGGCCGTAAACCAAAGGGGCATGATTTCGTCATTAGCCGGCGCGCGCCAAATGCGGCAGTCGCGCGGCATATGAATGTAACCGGAGGCTAGGCGATGACTGAGGCGCGTCTTATCCGTCCCGGTCGGCATGGCGCCATATTCGGGTTTGCGGGCTGGTCTGGTTCAGGCAAAACCACGCTTGTTGAAAAAATCATTTCGCATATCAGCGCTAGCGGGGTTGATGTCGCCACGATTAAACATGCGCATCATCATTTTGATGCTGATCATCCGGGAAAAGATAGCTACCGCCATCGCGAAGCAGGATCGCGGCAAGTTCTAGTGTCATCGGCCTATCGGTCGGCGCATTTCATTGAACATGGCGAAAGAGGCGAGCCTGATCTATCCGTTTTGCTTGACCAATTGGCACCGGCCGATCTGGTTCTTGTCGAAGGCTTTAAAAGCTATCCCATTGAAAAAATAGAAGTTCACCGGCCATCAATTGGCAAATCACAGCTATATCCAAATGATGATCTGGTGATTGCCTTGGCTAGCGATGAGCAAATTCCGGAATGTTCATTACCGTTTTTCGACCTTGAAGATGTTGCCGGAATTGCGGCTTTTATCCTGGTGCAAACAAAGTTGAAACAGGCGAGCTAGGGCCATGTCCAACCAACGGACGGCGCCCATTCCCATTGATCTGGCACGAAGCCAATTGCTTGCCAGCATTGATGCGATTGCCGCGACCGAAATCGTTTCACTTGACGAGTCATGTGGCCGGATCGCCGCTGAAACCATTACCAGCTTGCTTGATTTGCCTCGAACGCATAATGCCGCAGTCGATGGTTATGGTGTTGATTCGGCAGAGCTGGCCGCGGCGCCCGATAAGCTGTTTAAAATTAGTGGTGTGGCGCGGGCGGGACATCCTTTTGATGGGGTGATCGGCGTTGGGGAAGCCATTGAAATCTACACTGGTGCGGTTATGCCGTCTGGCGTTGATTGCGTTGCCATGCATGAAGATTGCAGCCGTACCGATGATGCGGTGGTGATTGCGGTGAAATTATCAAAGGCAAGTAATATGCGCCCGCCAGGTGAAAATCTGGCGAAAGGCGAGATTGTTATCACCAAGGGGCAGGTGATTACGCCAGCGTTGGTTGGCCAGCTTGCCGCATCGGGAACAGCACAAATAGAGGTTGCCCGCCGCCTTCGCGTTGCCGTTATGTCAACCGGCGATGAGGTTGTGGCCGCTGGTTCTGACGCTGCGCATGGACAAATTTTCGACGCGAACCGCCCAATGCTGAAAGCCATGTTGCAAAGCAACCAGATTGACGTGATTGATTGCGGTATCGTTCCTGATCGGCTGGATGCGCTTGCCGATGCCTATGAACAGGCTTTGCAAATGGCTGATGTTGTCATTTCGTCAGGCGGTGCATCAGACGGTATTGAAGATCATAGCCAGCAGGCCATGCGCCAAATTGGGGCAAGCTGTGCATTTTGGCGGTTGGCAATGAAGCCTGGGCGGCCAATGGCAGTGGGGCGGCGTGAAAAACAGCTTATTTTTTGTCTCCCCGGAAATCCGGTCGCGGCTTTTGTTTGCACACGCTTATTGATCAATCCGGTTTTGACGCGTCTTTTGGGTGGTATTGTCCAGCCGATTTTAAAGATTGGCGTTCCAGCCGGATTTACGCATCGCAAAAAACCGGGTCGTGCTGAATTTTTGCGAGTTGTTCTTGTTGATGAAGGTGACGGGCAGGTTCTACAGCTTCATGGCCGTAAAGGGGCAGGGGTGATTTCATCATTGACCGGTGCGGATGGTCTTGTTGAAATTCCGCTTGAAAATGCTGGTGTCGACAAGGGCTTGATGTTGAATTTTCTGCCATTTCATGAACGTGGCCTTTAGGCTGGTCATTAGGTGAGGGATAAAATGAGCGTAAGAATAACCGAAGATGATTTTGATATTGCGCTTGAGCATGAAAAGCTGAAATCGCGTGATGCTGGGGCAATTGTCACCTTTACCGGAACCGTCCGCGATCTGCCAAATGGTGGCGGGTTGAACGCAATGACGCTTGAACATTATCCGGGCATGACCGAATCTGAAATTGAGATGATCATTGATCAGGCAAAATCACGCTGGCCTTTGGCCAAGGTCACGGTCATTCATCGTGTTGGCCGGATGTTGCCAACCGAAAATATCGTTTTTGTCGGCTGTTCCTCGGCACATCGGTCGGCAGCGTTTGACGGTGCCAATTTCATTATGGATTTTCTAAAAACCAAAGCACCATTCTGGAAATTGGAAGACGGGCCTGATGGCGCAAACTGGGTTGATGCGCGTGATTCCGACAGCAAAGCGCTTGATCGCTGGAACCTGCCGGAATAGGGCTTTCATGCCCGCCTAGGCCAATTTATCGCGGGATATAGTCGTTTTTCCATTTCAAAACGACATTGAAAGATATCGAAATGCGCGGCATTTCCGCCATGTTCGGATGAACCAGATGATGCAAAAAGGCCGGCCATAAAAATAAATCACCATTATTCGGCAAAAGCCGATGTTCGGCATCGACCTGTCCATCATTACGGATTGAATTCATATTGGCCTGTGGGCGCGGGTCGAAAAAGCTAATGGCACTTGGATTCAAATCTGACCGGAATGTATCGGCGTCACTTTGATCGGGCACAGAAACATAATAGGTGCCGGACAGCCATGAATGGGGGTGGTTATGCAGATTGTGATAATCGCCGCGCATATTCACATTGGCCCAGCCTTGCAAAATCCATTCAAGGTCATAATCAATGCCGGCATGCCGCGCATAATCCAAAACCGCGCGATCACAACATTGCCGAAGCCAGATTACGGCCGGATGGTCGGTCATGAATAAATTGTCGGACGTGTAATCAACCGTCATATCGTCACGGGCGATGTTCTGTTCCAATAAATGATCGGCCAGAACCGGATTTGCCGTGTCATGACCGGGAAGGCTTAGCGACATGAATTGTGTCGGCCATAGCTGTTTGAATTCTGGTTTCCCGGGGGTGTTTTCTGATTGTGACATTATCTAGATGCTCCGGATGATGATGATTGAGTGACAGAAAGATGTTTAATAGACGCCCAGCTTTACAAGGCATTGAGCTACAATAGTGCCACCAGTCCACAGGCAAGGACAAGCTGTTATCGCCGAAAACAGATTGCCAAAAACAGCGCCTCGCGTGCCGGCAAGCGACAATGGCATCGCAACGACAATGGTAAGTAACCCCATACCCACCAAGGCGCCAATACAAAATAAAATCACATAAAGGAACGAAAGCGTAATGGAATGGGTTGCCGTGACGGCAAGAACCATCAAACTGCCCGACCCTGCTGCCCCGTGTGCAAGGCCGACCAACAGCGCCAGAAACGGGCTTTTGTTGGCATGTTTGTGATCATGCGCCAATTCATCATGCGGTATGGTTGCGTTAGGTTTAGGGTGATCATTCAAATGGCTGTGCATATGCAAATGGCGTTTGCCATCATGTTCATGGATATGAATATGGACACGGCGGCGATACATCTGCCAGATCAATTGTCCACCAAGATATAGAATCAGCAAACTGGCGCCTAGTTCCAGCAGGGCCTGCTTCTGTTCGCTTAAAGCCTGCCCAGTTGACAACAGAACCGCGCAAAGTGCCAAAAGCGCAATGCCATGGCCAGCGCCCCAGCAAAGCCCCCGCCGCATTAATCCATGCTTGCCGCCCTGACGGTTCCACATGGCCGAAACGGCGGCAATATGATCCGCATCCATAGCATGTGTCATGCCCAAAAACAGACCAAGCGACATAAGGCCGAAGTTTTTTATTGATTGCAACGCCTAGGCTGGAACAGATATAAAAGGTGATCCCATATCACGAGTTTGAAGCCGCGTTGAACACTTATTCAAAAATTTCCTGATTTTGCGTTTCAAACTGATTTATTCATGTCTTTTCGCCATGATTGCTGGTTGCCAAATTTATGATTTAGCTGTCACTATGAGTGTTAAGAACAAACGGATCTTTCCGTTCTCACCCTGTTTTTATTATGTACGAGTTTTTTTATGAATGATCAGACCGGCCCCGCCTTAAAAGGGCGTGTTGAAGATATCCGTTTTGTATCTGGCCATGGCCAGTTTACCGCAGATATTGTTCCCGAAAATGCGCTTCACGCCGTGTTTTTCAGAAGCCCTGTTGCCGCTGGCATGATTACCAGCCTCGATTGCAACGCGGCCAAGGCTGCGGCGGGTGTTGTGGCGGTTTTGACCGCAGCTGACGCGGCGGCTGATGGTGTTGCAAATATGGTATGGACAGGTGGGCCCGTTCGTGAAGATGGCGGCGTGACGGTGGATAGCCCGCGCCCATTGCTAAGCGGGGCAGAAATCCGGCATCTTGGCGAGCCGGTGGCAATGATCATTGCGACATCACGTCAGGCGGCGGCTGATGCGGCTGAATTGATTGATGTGCAGATTGAGGCGGCTGATGACGTTGCGCTTTCGGTTGAGAATATGCTGAATGGGCCGCTGGTTTGGCCGGGTACCACTGACAATATCGCGTCATTGCATCGGCAGGGTGACCGTGATGAGGTTGATGCCATCCTCGCAACATCAGCCCATGTCAGCCATTTCGAATTTGATATTTCGAAAATCACTGCCTGCACAATGGAAATGCGAAACTCAATCGGCTTTATTGACGAAAATGGGAAATCCTGCGTAACGACAAGCGCGCAAAGCCCCTATCAGCTTCATGGCGAGCTTGCCCAGCTATTTGGTATCAGCACGGATGAAGTGCGGGTCATTTCGCCCGATGTTGGCGGATCATTTGGCATGAAGGGGGCGCTTTATCGCGAAGATGCGCTTGTTGTTTGGGCCGCACGTCGATTGCAAAAACCGGTTTTCTGGGCGGCAGATCGGGGCGAGTCCTTTCTCAGTGATGAACATGCCCGCGCGGTAAGCGGCACGGCCTCGCTTGGCCTTGATAAAGATGGTAATTTCACCGCGCTTTGGGTCGATGCCCATATTGATGCAGGTGCCTATCTGTCACGCCGTACCAAGGGATTGCTGAATAATATGGGCGGCGTTGCCGGACAATATAAAACCCCCACCATTGCAACTCAAATGTCGTTTTTCTTCACCAATACAATGCAAACATCGCCCTATCGCGGGTTTGGACGGCCTGAAGCCACCTATGTTATTGAACGGCTGATTGATCAGGCAGCACGCGAAACTGGCCGTGATGCGCTGGCGCTTCGTCAACAAAATCTGGTGTCGGCTGATGCGATGCCATATCAGACCGCGCTGACATTTTTGTATGATTGTGGTGATTTTCCAAGAATCGTTGCGGCGGCGGCGAAAAATGCCGATTACGCAGGCTTTGCAGACCGGCGAAAAGACTCTGAATCGCGCGGTTTGCTTCGCGGGATCGGCATTGCCAATCCGATTGAAGTGGCTGGCGGGCCGCTAAAACAGATACGAAAAGACATTGCGCGGATTACCGTTCGTCCAGATGGTCAAATTGTGATTACACCCGGATTAATGTCGGTTGGGCAGGGGCATGAAACCGCTTTGGCGCGAATGGCGTCAAGCCGACTTGGTGTCGATATGGACGATATCATCTATGAACAGGGCGATACTGACCTTCTTCCATCTGGACGGGGCAGCGGTGGATCGGCTGCAACCGTAATTGGCGGGGCGGCAGTTCATGTTGCGTTGAATGAATTTGTGGCGGCCGGCAAATCCATTGCCGCCGGGGTTTTGGGATGTGAGATTGATCATGTTGCGTTTGACGCCGGCCTGTTCAGTAACCCGTCAAATATGACGCAAAAACCGATGAGCTGGACCGATATCGCCGCGCATAGCAATGCCACTGGAGGCTTGTCTGTTCTTGGCGAATTTCTGCCCCCTGATGTAACCTACCCGAATGGCTGCCATATTTGTGAGGTCGAAATTGATCCGGCAACCGGCAAGGTCAGTTTTGCCGATTATGTCGTTGTTGAAGATGTGGGAACCGTGCTGAACGCCGATCTTGTCGAAGGCCAGATGCATGGCGGGATCGCTCAAGGCATTGGCCAAGCCCTTGGTGAGATTTTAAAATTTGATGAAACCGGTCAATTGATCAGCGGCTCATTCATGGATTATCAGATGCCAATCGCGGCTGATTTCCCGAATTTCAGGGTTTCGACCATTGCCGTGCCAACAAAGATTAATCCGCTTGGTGCCAAAGGTGTTGGCGAGGCGGGAACGGTTGGCGCACTTGCAGCGACAATGAATGCTGTTGTTGATGCAATGGCATCGGCTGGCGTGCGGGCATTTGAAATGCCAGCAACGCCGCACCGCGTTTGGCAGGCATTGCAAGAGGCCAAACAATAACAGTGTGTTACGCCGAGTCCCGCGCCAATCTGGATCGGCTGAGCATGCCGTCGATTTCACGTTGTAATTTGGCTTTTTCGATTGGATGCAGAAAGGCGCCAATCTCGGTTTCGACGCCATGGCTGGATAGGATCACGCGCTGATGATAACGCGCTGCCGGTGCGGGGGCGACTGGTGGGCTTAATTGAACACGAAGCCAGCCAACCGGATATTCTGACACGGCGGCATTACCATGTTGATCTTTATGTTCGACTGTAAGGGTTTCGGTAGTTGTTTCAATGGTTTCACGAACCTTTGCGGCGCGGTAATTCAGCTTGAATGCGCCCCAGACAACAAGAAGCTCCAGCCCTAGAAACCCAATAACCGGCCAAGCGCCTGCCAGAAAAAACCCCAAACCAATGGTAAACAGCAATCCGGCAAGAACCCCAATCACAATCGCGAATCCCTTTGGCGAAAGCGACCGGTGCGGCCAGATGGTTAGCCGTTCAAGCGGCTGTGATTTGGTTTGGTTTTCACTCATTGAATAAGAAGATGGTGATATTGGGTCGCGCCGTCAAGATGGGGCAGGGCATTCGCCAGAGGATTGCTTTTTGCCAAAATGATGTTTAGGGCTTGATAGGTAGTCTAAAAACCAGATTTGCTTTGATATTTTGAGGAATGAGATGGGCAATATTTATAAAATTTGTGATGCTGATTTATGGGATTCGGCGGAAAAAATAGGCCGGTTTACCGGCGCGGAAATTGATCTGAAGGATGGCTTTATCCATTTTTCGACTGCTGATCAATTGGCCGAGACCTTGCGGCTGCATTTTGCCGGACGTGACGGATTGCGCCTGATTACCGTTGATGCCAGCGTTCTGGATATTCAATGGGAACCGGCGCGAACCGGCGATCTGTTTCCGCATCTTTATGCTGATTTGCCCTTATCGGCGGTTCGCTCGGTTGACCCACTACCGCTAGGCAGTGACGGGCTGCATCAATTACCAAGCCAGCTTTGAATTGATTCGATGCGGGCGACCTTGGTTGCGTTTGCCAACGGTTCGGCCCTGCCATTTCCCCAAATCGGGTGCGGCCATACAGCGTCACCGATATGCCGTGCAACGATGTGAAAATGCAATTGCGGCACCATATTGCCAATGGCGGCGCTGTTGATCTTGTCAGCATCACAATGCGCCTGCAGCGCCTTGCCAAGGCGCCGCGTCAGTTTCCATAGGGATTCAGCGGTTTTTTCATCAAGATCATGAAGTTCGGTTGCGGTGGTTTCCGGCACGACCAGCAGCCAGAAAAAACGCGCATCATCAACTAACCTCACCTGCAATGACCCCACCTTTGCCGCCAAAATACTGTCTTTGGCAAGGGTGGGGTGCAAGGTGAAAGCCATGTGGCTTGCCTATCCAGCAACAATTTTGGCGATACCAGTGCCGCAAGTGACGGTATCGGCTTTGCCGCCAAGATCGCCAGTACGCAATTCTGGTGTTGAAAGGGCGGTGTCGATGGCATCAGTGATGCATTTGGCTGCCTCGGCAAACCCAAGATGTTCAAGCATCATGGCACCAGCCCAGATTTGGCCAACAGGATTGGCAATGCCCTTGCCAGCGATATCAGGTGCCGAGCCATGAACCGGCTCAAACAATGACGGGAATAGCCGCTCGGGGTTGATATTGCCCGATGGGGCAACGCCAATGGTGCCGGTACAGGCGGGACCAAGATCCGACAAGATATCGCCAAACAGATTAGAGGCCACGACAACATCAAACCAATCGGGATGAAGCACGAAATTGGCGGTCAAAATGTCGATATGATATTTATCCCAGCTAACATCACCATAAGATTTTGCAACCTCTTCAACGCGCTCATCCCAATAGGGCATTGTAATCGAAATACCATTTGATTTGGTTGCCGATGTCAGATGCTTGCGGGGGCGACTTTGTGCCAGATCAAAGGCGAATTTCAATACGCGATCAACCCCAATACGGGTCATAACGCTTTGCTGGGTTACAAATTCGCGGTCAGTGTCGGGGAACATACGTCCACCAACCGATGAATATTCACCCTCGGTGTTTTCGCGGACAATCATCATATCGACATCACCGGGGCCGCGATTGGCCAAAGGTGACGGCACGCCGGGCAATAGCTTGACCGGCCGCAAATTGACATATTGATCAAATTCGCGTCGGAACAGGATGAGTGACCCCCATAAAGAGACATGGTCGGGGATACCGTCAGGCCAGCCAACAGCGCCAAAATAGATCGCATCATGATTGCCGATTTGCGCTTTCCAATCATCAGGCATCATTTGCCCATGTTTGGCATAGTAATCATAGCTGGCGAAATCAAAATGATCGAAATTCAGATTGATATCGAATCGTTCCATCGCGGCCTGCAATACGCGAAGCCCCTCGGGAATGACTTCTTTACCAATCCCATCACCGGGGATAACTGCAATGTTTAATCTGTTCTTCGCCATGATTGCTTCCATTTGAGTGAGTTATGCCAATGATCGGCCGTAAATAAGGCTCCAGAATGGTCGCTTACCGGTCAGTCTACAAGATGTTTTTCCAAAAAATTGATTGGCTTTGACGTCAAAACGGCATCGGGAATTTACGATAGGCAATGGCAATATCTTCCATAACCGCCGTCCCTAGCGTTATATCAGCTGCGCCCAATGCAACATCAAGCTGGTCAAGATTGGTTGCGCCAAAAATTGCCGAGGTCATAAATGGACGATTCATCGCCCATGCCAGCGCCATCTGGGCGGGGTTTAACTCATGTTTGGCCGCAATATTCATATAGGCACCAAGCGCTGGCCACATTGTATCGCAAATGCGCCCACCAAGATCGGCAACATGGCTTCGCCGCGACCCGTCAGGCGTGATATCGCCTTGATATTTTCCAGTTAATAATCCGGCTGCCAGCGGCGAAAATGCCAGTAACCCCACTTTTTCATGATGCGCCACCTCAGCCATATCAAGGTCAAAATGACGGCAAAGCAGGCTGTATTCATTCTGGACGCTAACCATACGGGGCAGGCCCTGGGCGGCCGCAATCGACAACCACCGCATCGTTCCCCATGCGCTCTCATTCGATAGGCCAACATGACGGATTTTGCCAGCGTCACGGCATTTCTCAAGATGCTGAAGAACCTCGATCATATGATCAAGCACCTCGTCACTATCTTGGCCGCTGGCATCATAGGTCCAGTTCTGCCGAAACATATAAGACCCACGGTTGGGCCAATGTAATTGATAAAGGTCAATGTAATCGGTTTTCAGCGCACGAAGCGAGGCATCAAGCGCAAGATCAATGCTGGCAGGTGTTATTGGCGCACCATCACGGACATTCATATAACCTTTGCCCGATACTTTGGTCGCCAGAATGATGTCCTGTCGACGTCCCGATGCGCCAATCCAGTCACCAAGAATACGTTCGGTATCGCCCTGTGTTTCCTTGGCAAGAGGGTTGACCGGATACATTTCAGCCGTATCAATAAAATTAACACCGCGATCAAGCGCCATATCAATTTGGGCATGTGCTTCAGGGGCGGTGTTTTGGCTCCCCCATGTCATGGATCCAAGGCAAAGTGCGCTGATTTTTATGTCGGTTCGGCCAAGCTGATTATAGCGCATAGATTTCCCCTAAATTTGATTGCTGGGTGACAAATCGTACAAATACGTGATTATCACCCTGTTTTCCATATGAATAGCCAAAAAGGCAATGGAATGCCAAGCAAATCTAACTATAGTGGTATTGAATTGTTAGAGTGGATTTTATGCGTATTGCGGTTATTGGTTCGGGCATTTCCGGCTTGGCGTCAGCTTTTCTTCTTCAAGGGCATGGTGATGTTCATCTTTTTGAAAAGGCCGCGCGTCTTGGCGGGCATAGCCATACGGTCGATGCCATTTTTGGCGATGTTGCCGTGCCTGTTGATACAGGCTTTATCGTTTATAATCCGCTGAATTATCCCAATCTAATTGCGCTTTTTGATCATTTGTCGGTGCCCAATATCGAAACCGATATGTCGTTTTCCGTGTCGCTTGGCGGTGGGCAGATGGAATATGAAGGTTCGGTCAGGGGGCTTTTGGCGCAGCCGGAAAATCTGCTGAAAGGCCGCTATTGGTCAATGCTTTCCGATCTTGTGCGTTTTTACAAAACCGCCGCGCGTCAGGTGGATAGCGGGCCAGATGGCGAAACCCTGGGTCAATTTGTTGCCCGCCAAGGTTATGGAACCGCCTTTGTTGATGATCATTTGGTGCCGATGGGCGCAGCGATCTGGTCGGCCACATCCAACGCGATGATGGATTTTCCGGTGCGGGCATTTATGCGATTTATGGAAAACCATAAATTGTTGAATTTTATTGATCGTCCGCAATGGCGAACGGTTGCTGGCGGGTCGCGTGAATATGTCAACCGGATTGCGGCACAGCTTGGGGACCGGATTCATCTTGAAACCGATATTATTGGCCTTAGACGGGCGAATGGCGGGGTGATGGTTAATCTCAAGGGTCAAGGTGATGTGTGGTTTGACAAGGTTGTGATGGCAGCGCATGCCGATCAATCTTTGGCGCTTATTGACGATGCCAGCCCGCTTGAACGCGAACTGCTTGGTGCCTTTGGGTTTCAGCACAATCATGCGGTTCTGCATTCGGACGCTTCGCTTATGCCAAAACGTCGCGGTGCATGGGCCGCGTGGAATTATGTGTCCGAAGCGGCAGCACCCGCATCATATGGCGTGGCTGGCGGTTTTGGGCAAGGTGAATCGTCCCCCCCAAGCGATCTATGCTTGACCTATTGGATGAACCGGTTGCAGTCAATTGATTCAGCTTATCCTTTGTATGAAACCCTAAATCCGGTTCGAATGCCCGCTGCTGCATTGATTCATGGCGAATTTGACTATCGCCATCCGGTTTTTGACGCCAAGGCGATTGCCATGCAGCCGCGCCTTGCTGAAATTCAAGGGCAGAATGGTCTGTTTTTTGCCGGTGCATGGACAGGTTTCGGATTTCACGAAGATGGCTTAAAATCATCGGTGGCTATTGTGAAAACACTTGGGGTTGAAGTCCCGTGGGACACAAAAGTAGCAGCTTTTCCAAAATCATCCGAACCGATGCAAGGCATTGCCTAATGTCGGCATGCGACCTTGTTGTCTCGGATATTGTTCATACACGGCATGGTGGTGAGCATCATCCGGTATCGCATGTTTTGCGCCGGTCTGGCTTGTCGATCTGGATTGATCTTGATCGCTTGCAAGAGGCAAACCGGCAAAGCCCGTTTTTTTCTGTCGATCGGTTCAATTTGCTTGGGTTTCATCAAGCCGATTACGGGCCAAATTTCAAATCAAAGGCCGCGCTGGTTCAGCTTGCCGATTATGTTCGCCAGATCGCTGGCGAAGTGATTCCTGAAAAAAAGGTTGAAACGGTGCATCTTTTGACCTTTCCGCGTATTTTGGGGGCGGTGTTTAACCCGCTGTCGGTCTATGTGGCGGGTGATGCGTCAGGGCGCGATATTCTGTATATCTATGAAGTGCGAAACACTTTTGGTGATATGCATGCCTATATCGGCGCGCCAACCCCCAATCATGCAACACTTGAGGCCGAAAAGATCCTGCATGTGTCGCCATTTTTCCCGCTGAAAGGCCACTATCGGCTGCGTTTGCGGATGGATGATGGCGCGATCAGCCTTGCCATGCGCTATTTGATTGACGGCCGGCCAGCACTTACCGCGACATTGCGCGGAACCCGTCGTAGGCTTGCGAATCGCCATCTTTTTCAAAGTCTGGTGAAGACCAGGCAATTTCCCTTCAGACCAATCATTTCAATCCATTTTGAGGCTTTGAAACTATGGCTGAAAAAGGTACCGTTCTATCCAAGGCCAGTTCCGCCTTCAAAATGGTCGCGTACTAAAAATTTTGATAAGGCTAATTAAGTAATGTTTTCCAGTTTTTTGCAGCGACATCAAGATAAATTGCTGTTCGCGGTCCTTGGCAATCTTCAATGCGGTGAGGTTTTTCTGACCATGCCAGATGGCCAACAGCATCAGTTTTCGGGCCCATTAAAAGGCCCAAAAGCCGATTTGAAAATTCACAGTAAAGAAGCGGTTCGCCGAATTCTAAGTGACGGTAAAATGGGGTTTTGCGAGGCATTTATGGATGGACATCTAAGCTCTGATGCGCTTCCTGAATTAATCGAGCTTGCGGCGCGTCACGACACCTACCTTGAAGAACAGCTAAAGACAAATCTGCTTCGCAAATGGGGGTTACGGCTGTTTCACCATTTGCGCCGCAACAGCAAAGATGGGTCGGCGAAAAATATCGCGCATCATTATGATCTTGGTAACAGTTTCTATCAGGCATGGCTCGATCCAACCATGACCTATTCATCGGCGGTGTTTGATTCGGATGACGATGATCTGACCAAGGCACAAATCAATAAATACAAGCGGCTTGCCGCGCTTGCCGATATTCAGCCCGGTGATCAGGTTCTGGAAATTGGTTGCGGCTGGGGCGGCTTTGCCAAATATGTCACCAGCGAAATTGGCGCAAAGGTAACGGGTATCACCATCTCAAAAGAACAATTCGCCTTTGCCAATCATATGATTGACGAGGCCGGGCTTGGCGATAAGGTCGATTTACGGCTGATGGATTATCGTGATCTGGAAGGGCGTTTTGACAAAATTGTCTCGATCGAGATGTTTGAAGCCGTTGGCAAGGATTATTGGCCAACCTATTTTGCGATCATGTCAAAAGTGCTGAAAAAAGGTGGGCGTGCGGTGATTCAGTCAATCACAATCGACCATGCGGCCTATCATTCCTATGCGAATCAGCCCGATTTTATCCAGCGTTATATTTTCCCGGGCGGCATGTTGCCATCATTGCCAATGCTGGAACGCCCCTTGGCGGATGCCGGATTGCATCTGGTCAGCGAAAGCGGCTATGCCAGTCATTATGCGCGCACGCTAGACCAATGGCGCCAGCGATTTAACGCCGCATGGCCACAATTTAGCGAACAGCAGTTTGATAACCGGTTCAAGCGCATGTGGGACTTGTATCTTGCCTATTGTGAGGGTGGATTCCGCGCTGGCATGATTGACGTCAAACAGATGCTTTTGATGCATAAATAAGGGTGTTTGCCTGTTTTATGCTGTTTTTAGCCGAAATAGCTTGAGAATGGGTCGGATGATCGCGCCAATCACCGGCAGATAACGAAGCAATTGACTGGCGCTATCCCAATGATCGATATGTTTGCTGATTTTCCCATCGGCATCGACGTGAATCTCGGTCATGCCATGAAACAGCAAATTGGTGTGCGGCCAGTTTTTTAACCTGCCAGTCATATCCCAGCGAAGATAGCTTGCGCTTTTGGAATGGGCGACATCACTGACGGTGAATTTTGGGTCGGTGCAAGTTTCATACATATGATCGAAAACCTGCCGAAAGCCCGCTTTGCCATGAATAACATTAAAGGGATCGCTGAACAAAACATCCTCGGCCACAAGATCGTAAAGTTCTTCAACATTTTCCGGAGTGAGGGCGGTGAAAGCTGAAACATAAGCATCAACAGGGTGGGGTTTTCGCGGCATTTTTACAGTCCTTTGAAATGACGCCAACGCTAGAAGGCGCCGGTCTGTTTACCAACAAGGCGGAAAAACAGGCGGTCAGGCAAAAGCCGAAGCAACCCCATCTTGCGGGTAAAGGATTTTGGGAAATTTATTGAAAAATCATGCCCTTGCATACCGTTGATAATGGCGCTGGCAGCGCTGTCAGCACTGATCAGATCGGGCATTTCAAAATCATTGACGGCGGTTGCTTCGCTATCGACAAATCCGGGGCAGATGACCTGAATTTTAAGGCCATGCGGCACAAGATCAAAATACAGCGATTCGGCAAGTGATATCAATGCCGCCTTGGTCGGGCCATAGGCAGCCGATTTGGGTAATCCGCGCCACCCCGCAACCGATGACACAATGGCAATATGGCCTTTGCCATCGCGAACCATATCAGGAACGAGGTCAGCCAAGGCATTGACCACGCCAAGATAATTGATGGTCATGTGATTGGCATAGATTTGCGGATCAATTTTTGTGCCATCCTGCGGCTGATAAATGCCAGCATTCAAAATAGCGACATCAATTGCGCCTGATTTAGCCTTGGCTTTGCGAATGGCGTAGGCGAGACTTTCTGTGTCGCCAACATCAGCAGTATAGCCATTAAATGAGTTAAGTTGGTTTGCTAGAGCTGTAAGGCGCTGCTTTCGGCGTGCAACACCGCTTACCGCATGGCCGTTTGCCGTCAATTGTGTAGCAAGCGCAGCCCCAATGCCGGAAGAAGAGCCTGTAATTAAGTAATGTGACATTAATAATTTATCCACGACTTCTGAAGTTTACGGGAAAAGTAACATAATCGAGCTTCAAACCTTGCGGTGCCATGGGGAATCTTCCGGACGTTCTAATTACATCAATAAAGTTTTTAATAGACTCATTAGTAACTGATTTCCCAATCGTTTCGATGCTCAAAATTTCTCCTGTTCTACTTATTTTAAAGCTAATTCTAACATCGCTGCTCAGCTTTGATTGTAAAGTTCGTTCTACTATATCACTCCGAATTGTCGCCGCCCAATTTTTGAGCAGTTGTTTTTTTACAGCTAATTCTTTGGTAGAAGTGAAAAATTGAGTTTGAGTTGTAAAGCTTTGATTTTGATTATATAAATCTGCATTTATTGAGGCTGTCTTTGTGTCTGTTGTGTTTTCTAAAAGATCTAAAATTAAAGTTTTTTTGCTATTAATTTTTCCAAAATTATCAGATTTTTTACCTTCAAAGATTTTGGTTTGAATTTGTTCGGCGTCAGGTGTGGCTGCTAATGTTTTATTCAGGCTTATACCCATCTGGTTTGTCGGTGATTTGCTATCACTTGCAGTTACCAGGCGACGGTTTTGATGAGCCGGCTTTTTAGGTTGACTTGATAGCCTTGCATCAAGATCAGTTTTGTGGTTACCGGTAGCTTTATCAGTAAAAGCATTTTTGTCCATATATTCGGGTTTTCTGGCTGCCAGATCGCTAAAGCTGGCGTCTGTTAGAGCTGTCTTCTGGTTTGGGTTTCTTGTCTGCAGTGTCTCTTTTGCAATGATTGTGGAATTTGGCGTTGGTTTTGGTTTTGGTTTTGGCTTTGGGATTGTCTTTAGCTTGTTTTTTAAAATTTCTGATGAAAGAACCTCGGGTTCTGAAACAGATTTTGACTGAGAAACAATCTTTACCTCTGAAATGATATCGGGCTTTGACACAACACTTTGCTTTGAAACAGTTATGGACTTCACTTTAGAAGCCGCCTTAGAAACCGCCTTAGCAATATCCTTGGGGATTTCCTTTTGCGGCAATTTATCTAGCTCTGGCTGGTGAATAACAAATTCAAACGTTTTAAACTCATCGTTTGTATGATTTGTTTTTGCAGGATATGCCTCTCTAAGTGCTATAATCAAAGCAATGTGAACCAGCACAGATATTAGCCAACTGGTTGATTTAAGTTGGCTTGGTATTCGCATGATAGAGGAACCCTTTCTTAACATAAGAAGATTTCCTTAAAATGTTTTTTGCTTAACAGTCTGTTTGGTGAGCCATCCGCGACAACCTTGCCAGCTTTTATCCCTAAAAAGCGGGTAAAGTAACTTTGCGCAATTTCGACGTCATGTAGCGAAGCGATTATAGTTATGCCAGTCTTGGAAAGCTCTTGAATAAGCGACAGGACTGATATTTTTTGAACGGGGTCAAGACTGGCGAGTGGTTCATCTAAAAATATTGTTGATGTTTGTTGAACCAGCGCCCGAGCGATAAGCACGGACGTTAATTCACCGCCTGACAGGGACCCGATGTTTCGGTTGCTAAGTTTAGATGTGTTTGTTGCCAGCAACGCATCCTTGATCGAAAAGTTGATTTTATCGGATAAGTTCACATTTGATTCATTCTGATACCTAAAATTTCGCAGAGTAAAACTGAGCAGCGTTTCGACGCTAACATCCCAAACAATTTCCCTTGTTTGCGGGACCCAGGCTGACAGGCGCGCTCTGTCTTCAAAACTTTGTGAAGCAATATTGGAAAATCCTTGATGCGGTATGAGGCCTATAATCGCCTTCATCAAGGTTGATTTCCCCGCCCCATTCAAGCCAATAATTCCGACAGCTTCACCCGAATTTACTGATAGGGTTGTGGGCTGAACAAGCTGTGCTCCATTCAACGTTACACTGAGATTTGAGGTTTTGATGCTATGAGCCATATCAATTCCTCTGCTTGCTTACGAGGTAAAGGAAAAATGGTGTTCCCAAAAGTGCAGTTAGGACGCCCAGCTTTATTTCACTGGCGGTTGGTAGCAACCTGATGGTTATATCTGATATTAGCACTAGCAGTGCGGCAATTGGTGGCGTCCATATGAGGGTCTTTCCGGGCTCATGTTTGACAAATGGCCGGACAATATGCGGT